>ERZ780139.1282-NODE-1282-length-22480-cov-3.082676_pt1 | contig 22480 bp, 17 predicted proteins | sample MGYA00511476_ERZ780139 | MGnify/ENA primary metagenome ERZ780139 (study PRJEB29588, sample SAMEA2158190) | human gut metagenome | biome: human gut; feature: human-associated habitat; material: faeces | place: Denmark | collected 2008/2010 ... | reverse complement strand
GGCTTGAGTCCTGCGGATTATATACCGAGCATTGCTTTTTCTTCGGCGGTGAGCTTTGAAGCGTATACGGAATACCCTTCTTCGCCGTAGCTGTTCAGAACTATATCCATAACCTCACGGAAAATGTACCGCCTTGCTTTTTCGGAATTTAAAAACAGCTTTTTGTCAAGCGTTTCGCCGCCAACCGTGTGACAGCATACATAAAATATAAATTCACGTTTCGCCGTTATCGTGAAATGTTCGCAGCAGCAATTACCCGTGAACGAATAAACCGGCGGAATATCAAGCTCCCGGAAACGTTCTTCGAGAGCCTTTAATTTTTTCGGCACACTTTTATGCTTGGCAGGCTTATCTGTACCGTAAATTTCACGACACATACTTCTGTCTGAAATATGATTTTTGTAAATCTGAATGATGACACAGACAAGCGCCATAACCGTTACGACCGAGCCGATTATAAACAGTACAGCGCCTATCGGTGAATCGGTTATCATTGAGCCGTTCATATTATACCTCAATGATTGTTAATGCGTGTTTGTGCCTGTGGTACTTGTGCCGTTATGCACAGGAACAGTGTAATCCTGCGGCTGAATAGGTGCGCCGCAGTGAGGGCAGGCGTTGCAGCTGCCTACGGTATAAACGCCTCCGCAGTATTCGCAGGATGCCTGCTTCATTACGACAGATTGCGGCTGCGGTGCAGTCTGCTGAGGAGGAGCATGGTATCCGTCAAGAGGCACTTCCTTTGCTCCCTTGTATTTATTTGCGTTAGGTCGGAAGAATACCATAAAGAATGCGTGTACGCAGACGAACAGGAGCATAAACAGTCCTATTCCGAAGGTTTCGCCCTCAAATCTGAACTTCATTACGGTAGGAGTAAGTGCGTTGAAGCTGTCGGTGATAGCGTCATTTACCTTTGTTCCCTCGACAAGCAACCTCTTGTGCAGATCGTTTGTAAAATCGTATGCTACGGATGAAGTAATGATACTGTCGGTATCATCGCCCTGCATACCCTCCCAGTACCAGTTGTTGAATTCATCATCGGGATCTTTCGGCTGAGAATACACTATCAGCCAGTGCTTTTCGTCATAGAACCGGTTTACATAAAGCTCATAAGCGTACTTCTCAAGGTCGGTATAGTTATCCTCCCAGTCGGAGTTGTACACAGTCATTACCGCAGGAGAAATACCCGTTGTGTTGAAGAAATCCTCAAGTGCGTCACTGAGCTTTGTTGTATCTCCGAGTACGTTAGCGTCGTCCTGTATAACTATCTGCGAGTTATAATCAACCTTCAGCTTTTCGGGTACGCCGAAAGACGTAGATATCATCAAGAACGCCGCCAGAACAAACGGTACATAGAATATGAGCATTAAAAATCTCAGCTTGCTCGGACCTTTTGATAAATCGGTATCCGAGTAGACGTAGTTCGGAACGCCGTTTCTGTAGTAGACGAATCTTCTTGCACCGGGGAAGTATGTACGGCTGGTTCTTATTCTGCTTGAGCCGCCTCCCGATGATGAACGGTGTGACGAGCTGTGCGATGAGGAGTGGTGGCTTCCGCCCCCGTGAGAGCCTCCGCCCGATGAGTGTGGCATATTATACCTTCTTTCGTGTGACTTTTGATATTATTCTACCATAAATTAACCGTCAAATCAAGATATAAAGCTATTCGGAGTGACGGCTGAAAACTGTAAAGCGTTAAAAATCAAATGTAAAGTCGCACGGCAAAAATGTAAAGTCGCTGTATAGTTTGGCTTTGCTATGCGGAAAACCCGGCTTTACAAAAACTTTACCGACTTTATACCATTCCTTGCTTTAATGTAAAGCTCGTTGCGACTATAATATGAAATGTAGTCGGGAGGGAAACTGAACGGCAGATAAAAAATGCACATAAACATTATGGAGTATCTGGAAAACTCCGAGGGGTATGACCCTTAAGAAAGGAAACAACATGAACAAGAAGTTAATATCACTTATCGCAGGCGCAGCAATAGTTGCTGCAGCAACAGGCTGTTCCCAAACTGCAACAAGCAGCGTAGCAGGCACATCTGCAAGTAAAGCATCATCAGCAGAAGCATCAGCTACAGAAGAGCTCAGCGGCACACTGTCAATGAACGGCTCTACATCAATGGAAAAGGTTATCAAGGCTGTTAACGGCGCATTTATGGAAAAGAACAAGGGTGTAACAGTTAACTTAAACCTCACAGGTTCAGGTACAGGTATCCAGGAAGCCTCAGAGGGCAAGTGCGACATCGGTAACTCGTCAAGAAAGCTCAAGGATGAAGAAGCTGAAAAGCTTGACGCTACAGTAGTAGGACTTGACGGTATCGCTCTCGTAGTAAACCCCGTAAACAAGCTCGAAGACATCTCACTCCAGGATCTCGCAAAGGTATATTCCGGCGAGATTACAAACTGGAAGGAGCTTGGCGGAGATGACAAGGCTATCGTAGTTATCGGCCGTGAGGACGGTTCCGGTACAAGAGACGGTTTCGAGTCTATCGTAATGGGCGACAAGGAACCGAAGTACGCACAGGAACTTGAGTCTACAGGTTCAGTTATCAACGCAGTTGCAACAACAGAAGGCGCTATCGGCTACGCTTCACTTGCAAACGTTGACGAAACAGTAAAAGCACTTAAGATCGGCGGCGTTGAAGCTACAGAAGAAAATGTAAAGAGCGGCGCTTACGAAGTACAGAGACCCTTCATCTGCGCAACACTCAAGGGTTCCGATAACAAGCTCGCTAAGGCTTACCTTGACTTCATTCTCTCAGAAGAAGGTCAGGCACTCGTACTTGCACAGGGTGCAGTTCCCGTAAAGTAAAAACAAGTCGATAATTCCTATACAGTAAGCACTTTTCCGGTAGCAATCCGTTACCGGAATTTGCTGTATAAGTATGTATAGCCCTGAAAGGATGGTTTACTTGGAAAAGACAAGCGGCGCAGCAGTTGCGGTAGGCTCGGTCGGAAAACAGAGATCTGGTATAAGAAGTAAAAAATCGGGATTCACAAACGTTACAGAGCGTGTAATGAAGTACATATTTACCGTGTGTGGGATCACAGCGGTAGCGTGCGTCCTGATGATAACAATTTATATGATAATATCGGGTGCTCCCGCCATAGGAAAAATCGGCTTGACCGATTTCCTGTTCGGCGACACATGGTACGCAAAGAAAGAACAGTTCGGTATCCTCCCGCTGATTCTCACGTCGGTATTCGGTACTCTCGGTGCAATAGTGATCGGTGTTCCGATAGGACTTCTCACAGCGGTGTTCATGTCCGAGCTTGCACCTAAGGCTATGAAGAACGTAGTAAAGCCTGCGGTCGAGCTTCTTGCGGGTATCCCGTCGGTTATATACGGTTTGCTCGGCGCAAATCTTGTAAAGCCGCTTATGTACGCACTGGAGGAGGTCATTTATGCAAATGATCCCGAACATCAGTTCACAGGCGGCGCAAACCTTGCAAGTGCCATAATTGTACTTGCCATAATGATACTCCCCACTATCATAAACATTTCGGAGAACGCAATATCCGCCGTTCCTTCCGAATACAGAGAGGCAAGCTACGGACTGGGAGCAACGAAGATACAGACTATCTTCAAGGCAGTTATCCCCGCCGCAAAGTCGGGTATTGCGTCCGGTGTCGTTCTCGGTGTCGGCAGAGCGATAGGTGAGGCTATGGCTATTATCCTTGTTGCAGGCAACAGTGCAAATATGCCGGAGCTGTTCTCATCGGTAAAATTCCTCACAACAGGTATCGTTGCCGAATTCCCGTATTCGAGCGGACTTCACAGAGAGGCGCTCTTTGCGATAGGACTTGTGCTGTTCGTGTTCATTATGATAATAAATCTGATACTCAATGGTATTCTCAAAAAGGGCGGCAAAAAGGAAAAAGCGGCAAAGGCTGCAGGAAAGGCGTGATAGATTATGGCAAAAGCAGTTACAAATTCTCTTACTAAAAAGCGCAGAAGAGTAAGCGACATAGTGCTGAAGGCTCTGATTTTTCTTTCGTCCGGAATAGTCGTTGCGCTGACGCTTGGTATTATTATATACATAGCCGTAAAAGGCACAGATGGAATGAGCCTGAACTTCCTTACAACTCCGGCGTTCTCATATCCTTATGAAAACTACGGCGTACTCGGCAATATAATCAATACTCTTTATCTTGTAGTGATTACGCTTATCATCGCAACACCTGTCGGTGTAGGCGCGGCAATATATCTTACAGAATACGCAAAGCAGAGCAGGCTTACAAGAATAATCGAATTCACTACCGAAACGCTTGCAGGTATCCCCTCGATCATATACGGACTTTTCGGCAGCGTGTTCTTCTACAATATCTTCAAAGTAAACTACTCACTGCTTACAGGTGCGCTGACATTGTCAATAATGGTACTGCCCACCATAATCCGCACCACGCAGGAGGCGATAAAGACCGTTCCTATGGGCTACAGAGAGGGTGCTGTCGGACTTGGCGCACCCAAGTGGCATACTATAAGGACCGTTGTTCTTCCAAGCTGTATAGACGGTATACTGACCTCGGTAATTCTGTCCATAGGCAGAATAGTAGGCGAGTCTGCGGCGCTTATCTTCACGGCGGGTATTGCGGCTGAGGTAGGTATAAATTCGCTCGGCGATATTTTCGGCAAGGTGATGAATCAGGGCGGCTCGCTCACTGTTCAGCTTTACCAGTACGCACAGCGTGGCGGTGCCGAAATGAAGTACGCATTCTCTACAGCGCTTGTACTGCTTGTAACAGTGCTTATCATCAACATATGCGCAAAGCTGGTTGCTTACAGAATAAGAAAGAAACGCTCGGTATAATGCCGTAAAAAGAAAAGAGGATAAACAATGTCAGATATAATCGTACCTCAGAGCGATGTAAAGCTCTGTACAAGAAATGTGAATCTATATTACGGAGAAAATCATGCGCTCAAGGATATAAACCTTGATATAAAGACAAATAAGATAACCGCCTTCATCGGTCCTTCGGGCTGCGGCAAATCTACATATCTGAAAAGCCTTAACCGTATGAACGATCTGATACCGGATTGTAAGATAACAGGCCGGTTCCTGCTTGACGGCGAGGACATCTACGCTGACGGCGTTGACACAAACGTACTGCGCCGCAGGATAGGAATGGTGTTCCAGAAGCCCAACCCCTTCCCAATGAGCATTTACGATAACATAGCATACGGACCGAGAGTACACGGTATAAAGAGCAAGGCAAAGCTTGACAGGATAGTCGAGGAGAGCCTTATCGGTGCGGCTGTTTTTGACGAGGTAAAGGACAGACTTCATAAATCCGCACTCAGTCTTTCGGGCGGTCAGCAGCAGAGAATCTGTATCGCAAGAGCTATCGCCGTTCAGCCTGAGGTCATTCTTATGGACGAACCTACATCGGCGCTCGACCCTGTATCAACGCTTAAAATCGAGGAGCTTATGAACACGCTCAAGGAAAAGTACACGGTAGCTATTGTAACTCACAATATGCAGCAGGCGACGAGAATTTCGGATTACACGGCCTTCTTCCTTGTAGGAGAAATGGTCGAGTACGCACCGACAGAAGAACTGTTCTCACGTCCTAAGGATAAGCGAACAGAAGATTATATCACAGGACGTTTCGGTTGATTTTATACGTTATGTGTGATATTATATTAGAAAGGGCAAACAGAAATGAGAGAAACATTTGAACATAAGCTCGGAAAGCTGAATAACGACCTTATCCGTATGGGCGGAATGATAGAGGAGGCGATAGCTTCAGCTATCACAGCACTGCGTGACAGCGATGCTGTTCTTGCAAAAAAGGTAGTAGACGGCGACAGAGCGGTAGATGAGGAAGAAAAGAACATCGAGAGCCAGTGCCTGTCCATAATACTTCGTGAACAGCCTGTCGCAAGAGATCTTCGTAAGGTTTCTGCGGCGCTCAAAATGGTGACAGATATGGAACGTATAGCCGACAATGCCGCAGATATTGCGGAGATCAGCCTTACCGCAGACGTATCCGCTATTATGCACATAGTAAAAGAGATACAGACTATGAGCGAAAAGGTAATAATAATGGTTTCACACTCTATAGATTCATTCGTAACAACCGATATGGAGCTTGCGAATGAAACGATAAAGGCTGACGATGAGGTAGACGAGCTGTTCGTTTCTATAAGAAACCGTATAGTAGAGCTTATAAAGAGCGAGCATTGCAGCGGTGATGTTGCGGTTGACGCTCTTATGATAGTGAAATATCTTGAAAGAATAGCCGACCATGCGGTAAATATCTGCGAGTGGGTGGAATTCTTCAAGACGGGAGAATACAAGAATACCCGTATTATATAAACTTTGGAGGCTGATACAATGGCTGAACGTATCTATATAACTGAGGACGATGACAGTATAAGAGAGCTTGTGACGGTCGCTCTTTCGGCTTATTCATACGAGGTGGAGAGCTTTGTCAGTGCGGAGGATTGCCTTGCCGCAACCGAAAAGCAGGTGCCGGATATATTCCTGTTCGATATAATGCTGCCGGGTATGGACGGCGTGCAGGCGGTGAAGATTCTTCGTGAAAACGAGCAGACAAAGAATACGCCGATACTTATGCTGACAGCAAAATCAGCCGAGATAGACAAGGTGTTCGGGCTTGAAAACGGCGCAGACGATTATCTCACAAAGCCGTTCGGCATTATGGAACTTGCCGCAAGAATAAAGGCGCTGTTAAGACGTGCAGGCAGAGGTTCATCAGATAGTGCTTCCGATAAGATCACGGCAGGCGGTATAACGGTAAATATCTCGCTCAGAGAGGTTAGCCGTGACGGCAGACCGATAGAGCTTACGCTGAAGGAATACGAGCTTCTTTTGTATCTTATTAAGAACAGGGCGAGAGTAGTCAGCCGTGAGGAGCTTCTCACAAAAGTGTGGGGCATAGATTTTGTCGGTGAAACAAGAACGCTCGATATGCACATAGGAACGCTCAGGAAAAAACTCAGCGATGATGCCGAGAACGCTCATCTTATCAAAACGGTAAGAGGAGTAGGCTACAGATTTATAGGAGAATAACAGGAGGACGTACAGATGAAAAAAGCGCTTATAGTACGTTTTCTTATAGTAATTGCGATAGTTATGTCGGTGTGCGTTGTATCTGCTACCGCACTTCTTTCAAGCACGGAGCAGAACGTCAGAAAAAGCGATATGCTGACTTCTCTCGGACTTATCCGTGTGATATATGAGGACGAAGCCAACCACGACTATGACCTTGCAAACAGATTAAGTTCACTTGTCGGCAACGCCAGAGTGAGCTTTATAAATAAGGACGGAACTGTATTTGTAGATACCTATATCGACGGTGAGCCGGACGATAACCACAGCACCCGTGAGGAGATAAAGCAGGCAGAGCTTACAGGAAGCGGAGTAGCCGTAAGATATTCAAAGACGCTCGGCAAAAATCAGATCTATGCCGCTATGAAGGTTAAGGACGACGATATAATCAGAATAAGCTACAATATAAACAGCTATATGGATTTTGCGTCAATGTTCATAGCGCCTATGCTGATAGCCGCCGCAATAGGCATAATAGCGGGGCTTATAGCGGTCAGCAGCGTTGCCCGCCAGATAATGAAGCCGATAAACAGCATATCAAAGGCTATGAGCGGCATGAAATATGTCGGTGACGAAAAAATCTCTGCGGAACTTGACGAGATACCCTCGCACAAATACCCGGAACTTGATGAATTTGTCACAATGTTCAATTTTATGCGTAAAAGCATACAGGATAATATGAAGACGCTTGAAAACGAGCGTGAAAAGGAACGCTTCATACTCGAAAGCTTGCAGGACGGTGTAATTCTTTACGATAACGATTTGTCCGTCATATCAATCAACCGTGCCGGTCTTAAGCTGCTCGGTGCTTCAGAGGAAAGCGGTGCTTCGACCGTACCCGAGCTTGCAAGAAAGCCCGAGATAATCAGCGGAGCGGAAAAAGCGGCAAACGAAGACAGGACGGTAACTGTAGAAAGCACCGTTGACGGCAGGATCTTGCTTGTGCAGGTATTCCCCGTATCCAAAAGCGGAATAGATGCAATGCACGGCGGACTTATGGTTATCCGTGACGTTACCGACAAGCGTATGTCCGAACAGCTCAAAGCCGACTTCTTTGCAAATGCCGGTCACGAGCTGAAAACGCCTCTCACGGCAATTTCGGGCTTTGCCGAGCTTCTTGAAAACGGGCTTGTGCCTAAGGATAAGAAGGATTATTACATCGGAAAAATTCTTACCGAGGCAAAGAGAATGTCAACCATAATCAGTGACATTCTTGAAATATCCTCGCTTGAAAACAAAACGACAGCCGAGGAAGTTACCGACTGTAAGCTGTCCGAGATATGCTCAGCGGTAAAGGAATGTCTGGAGCCTGCGGCTTCTGCCAGAAATGTCACGATAGAACTGTCAGGCGACAGCTTTACCGTCCGTGCCGCATACAAGCACATATACGAGCTTGTCGAAAACATAGTCAGCAACGCCATAAAGTACAACAAGGACGGCGGCAGGGTTGAGATAACGCTTCACGATGTTGGCGAGATAGGCTGTATCTATGTTAGGGATAACGGCATAGGCATCCCTAAGGAATCGCTTAACCGTGTATTTGAGCGTTTCTACAGAGTGGATAAGGGCAGAAGCACCAAAGAGGGCAGTACCGGTCTGGGTCTTTCCATAGTAAAACATATCGTCAACTGCTACGGCGGTACGGTGACGCTTGACAGCGAGCTTGGCAAGGGAACGCTTGTCTGCGTAAGACTGCCGATCGTGAAGAATATAATGGAGTAATCTCTTAGTTTATAGAAAAATTGCTATCTTTGCTAAAAAAAGGTTGAGGGGCGTAGCCCCCAACAGGGACTAGGGGCGGTAGCCCCAGCAAAATAGCCCCTTCCCGAGGGGAAGGGGTTTGGGGTTAGGGTTTGAGAATAAGCTGTTTTCTTAAAAGCAGACTTTTTCTATAAATAGGTAAGCTTCTTAATTCATATTTTTTCGCTTGACACAGCGTTGCATTTATGATACACTAAGCATATAGTAAAACATAAGTGCAAAGACCGTGTATGGCAAGAGTACCCGGAAAATGAAGTCTTACAGAGAGCTGTGTCAGGTGAAAGACGGCAGACGGATTTACGGCGAAGTGCGGCTGTACGGATTTTTTTATCCGGGTCGGCAGAGGGAAAATTTCAAGTATCTCTGTCCGTCTTGTCTGCGTTAAAGACATAAAGGGAGTGTAAGCTCCGAAGCGAAGTGGAACCGTGGTATAAACCGCCTTCGTCTGTTATGCAGACGGAGGCTTTTTTATTTTCGGAGAAGGGTAGGAAACATATGTTCGATAAAATTAAAGCGGATATAAAATCGGTCAGAGAACGAGATCCTGCCGTAAAGAGCGATCTCGAAGTGTTTTTCCTGTATCCCAGCTTCAAGGCTGTAAGGGCATACCGCAGGGCGCATAAATGGTACCTTAAAAAGCATTATTTCATTGCAAGGTGGATATCACAGCGTGCTTTGCGAAAAACGGGTATAGAGATACACCCCGGCGCAACGATAGGAAAGGGCTTGTTCATCGACCACGGAAGCGGCGTTGTAATAGGCGAAACTACCGAGATAGGTGACTACTGCACGCTTTATCAGAACGTAACGCTCGGAGGTACGGGTAAAGATACCGGTAAACGTCACCCCACGCTCGGCAACAATGTAATGGTAGGCTCTGGAGCAAGGGTTCTCGGTCCTTTCAAGGTGGGCGATAACGCAAAGATAGCCGCAAATGCCGTTGTGCTGTCGGAGGTACCGCCTAACTCAACTGCGGTCGGCGTTCCTGCAAGGATAGTCCGCCGTGACGGTCAGAGGGTAAATGCCTGCGACCTTGACCAGATACACATTCCCGACCCTGTGGCACAGCAGATATGTGCCTTGCAGAGCAGGCTTGAAACAATGCAGAGCGAGATAGATCTGCTCAGAGAAGAACTTAAAGAAAACAATATTAAATAAAAGCGAGGATAAGAAAATGCAGTTATATAATTCACTGTCACACAAAAAGGAAGAATTCGTGCCGAATGTCGAGGGCAAGGTAAATATGTACACCTGCGGACCTACCGTGTACCACTTTGCACACATAGGAAATCTGCGCAGCTACATTATGGAGGATGTGCTTGAAAAGTACCTGCGCTATGTCGGTTACGATGTAAAGCGCGTTATGAACATTACCGATGTAGGACATCTGACAAGCGACGGAGATACGGGCGATGACAAGATGCTGAAGGGTGCAAAGCGTGAGCATAAGACAGTTATGGAGATAGCAAAGTATTACACAGACGCTTTCTTCGAGGACTGCAAGAAGCTGAACATCAAGCGTCCCGACGTTGTAGAGCCTGCAACACACTGCATCGCAGATTTCATCAAGGTAATTTCTTCCCTTATCGAAAAGGGCTACGCTTACGAAGCAGGTGGAAATATCTATTTTGATACCTCCAAACTCGAAAAGTATTATGTTTTCAACGATTTCAAGGAGGAAGACCTTGCGGTTGGTGTCCGTGAAGGCGTTGAGGAGGACGGCAACAAGAGAAACAAGGCCGACTTCGTTCTGTGGTTCACAAAGTCAAAGTTTGACGATCAGGAACTCAAGTGGGACAGCCCGTGGGGAGTAGGCTACCCCGGCTGGCATATCGAGTGCAGCTGCATAAGTATGAAGCATCTCGGTGAATATCTTGACATTCACTGCGGCGGCATCGACAACGCATTCCCCCACCACACAAATGAGATAGCACAGAGCGAGGCTTATCTCGGTCATAAGTGGTGCAACTACTGGTTCCACGTTCACCACCTCAATACAAACAGCGGCAAGATGAGCAAGTCGAAGGGCGAATTCCTTACGGTATCCCTGCTTGAAAGCAAGGGCTACGACCCCGTGATATACCGTTTCTTCTGCCTGCTGTCACACTACAGAAAGTCGCTCGTATTCACTTACGAGAATCTTGATAATGCAAAGGGCGCATACGAAAAGCTGGTCGCTAAGATAGCACAGCTTTTAAAGGCGGAGCAGGGCGAGGTCGACAAGGCGGCTTATGATAAGCTCCGTGAGGGCTTCACCGCCGCTATGGACAACGATATAAACACATCGCTTGCAATCACTGCGCTGTATGACGTATTGAAGGCTGACACAACACCCGCAACAAAGCTGGCGCTTATCGCTGACTTCGACAAGGTGCTTTCACTGTCGCTTATCGAAAAGGCAAAGGCGGTAAACGAGAAGCCCACTGATACAGCCGAGGAGCTTCCTGCCGAAATTCTTGAGCTTGCCGAGCAGAGAAAGCAGGCACGAAAGGATAAGAACTTCGCACTTGCCGATGAACTGAGAGATAAGATAACCGCAATGGGTTATACCGTAGAGGAAACAAGACAGGGAACGGTTATAAAGAAGAAGTAAGATAATTAAAACGGGAGGTTGTTGCCTCCCGTTTCAGCTTGTAGCTTTAATGAAAGTTACAAAACAAAGGCACCGGTCGTCCGGTGCCTTTTGCTGTTGTTCGTTTATAAAACTGTTCTTAACTCAGCTCTGCTGCATTAAAGCTCTGTAGGGTTCGAGGTATGATTCTACAGTTCCGAAGTAAGAATCACGGAGACTTGTGTAGGATTCACCGAGCTTGAAAGGTCCGCCGAGGACGCAACCTGCGCCTTCGCTGTCACCCTGCTGGAGCATTGTTGTAAGGTCTGTCGAGAAACCGAAGCAGTCGTCAAAGAGGAATGTGAACTTGTCGGTTGTTGTGTCCTTAAGATCTGAATAGATCTGATACAGATCTTCAGACATTGCCGAGTGCGTCTTGTTTACTCTTCGTGCAGCACCACAGCTGGGGCATTTTTCTATAGTCTTGTCTGCCGTTGAAACGCCGCATTCGGGGCATTTGGGATAATAGAGCTTTTCAGCGGTAGCTTCTGCCTTGGCTGTAGCTATTTTCTCGGGATCAATTTCATTAAGACGGCAGATTTCCATATACTTGAGAGCTGCCTTTATGTTCTTTGCGCCTGCTGGTACGAGGTAGCCGAATGTATCTGTATTCATGTAATATGCGTCTGCCTGATCATCTCTGGGGATCGGAACGAATCTGATATCCTGATCCTTAGCTGCAGCCTGAGCTGATGTCCAGCCCCAGTCAAGACCGAACTCTGCGAACAGTGTCTTTGTATCTGAAAGGCAGGTGCTGGGATCTGCATATTCCGCATTTACCATGCCCTGTTTAGCAAGGTCTGCGAGGAAGTCCTGACATCTCTGAACGTTAGCGTCCTTCATGTTGTTGATGATCTGCTTGTTAGGACCGTCAACATCGATAAGCGTTGTACCTGTCGAAACTATGAAAGGCATTGCAACGAAGCCTGTGGGCATTACACCGTAATACTCATCACCGATGTTGCACCATTCGGTCATTATATCCTTCCATGCTGTCCATGTCCACTTGCCTTCCTTGTAAAGCTCCAGCGGGTCTGTCTTGATACCTTCGTCGTCAAGAGCAGTCTGGTTGTATATAAGTACAACGCCGGGATTTACACGGTAAGGCAGATAGTAGTGCTTGCCGCCGTAGTTGAAGTTTTCAATCATATCCTTCATACCTGACCATGTATCGCTGTCAAAGTCAACATAATCATCAAGTGATGTATAAAGGTTGTTTGCTACACCGTGGGGGTATGACTGCCACTCGTAACGTACCATATCGGGAGAGTCTGATGAAGCAACGAGCTGAGCGAGCTTTGTGAAGTATTCGGCCGAGCTTGTTGAAATATATTCTACAGTATAGCCCTCATCTGCAAACTTATCTACGATTTCCTTGTCATCTGTGTTAAGATCATAGTAGCCGAGCCACTTTAGTGTAGTACCGTTTGAAGGTGCTTCTACAACACTGCCGCCGTTGTTGCTTGCAGAAGAATTGTCCGTTGAATTATTGTCCGTACCTGAAGTACTGCTGTTTGCTGTTGAGCTTGTATTGCCTGAAGCATTACCGCTGTCAGCCGAACCGCTAGTTGTGCTTGAACCGTTGCAGGCAGAAAGCATAGATGTTGCCATAGCCGCTGTAACCGCACAAGCGAGTATTCTCTTTGAGAGTTTCATTTTAGTCCTCCTTTAAGTTGTTCTTGGTGTATTCGTTTACATCAAGATATTTATATTATAACCGAAATCAAATTAAATTTCAATTCACTATTTTTACAGTTTATTATGCTTTGTTTTAGCAAAATTGCACAAACGAAATGGGGAATATATGTGAATAATTAATCAAAAAGATGTAAAATTAAGTAGATTCATTAAGTTTATTTAAGCTATCAACTTAAATAAAAGCGGAAATGTAAGCATAAGTTTTTGCCTTCAAATGAGGAAATGTAAGCATAAGTTTTTGCCTGCAAATGGGGGAAATGTGCATTTCAACGGCTTTAATATGCACAATTTGTTATCTGGCGAATTATTTGCGGTACTGTGACGCAAAAAAGAGTTATAAGTTAATATCGTATGATTTATACAGTCGTTGTACTTGATATAAATAAAGGCTGACGCATAATCACGTCAGCCTTTTCTGCATTTAATTTTATGTCGCTCAGTTCTTGCTAAGATATTCGTCAATGCTCTGAGCCGCCTGCTTACCTGCACCCATAGCGAGTATTACCGTAGCCGCACCTGTAACTGCGTCACCGCCGGCATAAACACCCTCACGGGTCGTCTGCATTGTGTCTTCGTTAACAACAAGACAACCTCTCTTGTTGGTGTCAAGACCGGGAGTTGTGCTTCTGATAAGGGGGTTGGGAGATGTACCGATTGACATGATGACCGTGTCAACGGGAAGTTCAAAGTTGCTTCCTTCCTTAGCGATAGGCTTACGTCTGCCGCTTGCGTCAGGCTCGCCGAGTTCCATCTCAATGCACTCCATAGCTCTTACTCTGCCGTTCTCATCACCGAGGATCTTGACAGGGTTATTGAGGTTCTTGAAGATGATTCCCTCTTCCATAGCGTGATGTACTTCTTCCTTACGGGCAGGCATTTCTTCCATACCTCTGCGGTATACTATGTATACATTTTCAGCGCCAAGACGCTTTGCGCATCTTGCGGCGTCCATAGCAACGTTACCGCCGCCGACAACCGCTACCGACTTGCTCTTGATGATAGGCGTATCATAATCCTCAAGATAAGCCTTCATAAGATTTGTTCTTGTGAGGTACTCATTAGCTGAGTAAACACCAATGAGATCCTCGCCCTCGATACCCATGAATGAGGGAAGACCTGCACCCGAGCCGATGAAGATAGCCTTGTAGCCCATCTCGAACAGCTCGTCAACCGACAGAACACGGCCGATGACCATATTTGTCTTTACTTCAACACCGAGATCCTGAAGATTTTCTACTTCTTTCTTAACTATAGCCTTGGGAAGTCTGAATTCGGGGATACCGTAAACCAGAACACCGCCTGCTGTATGGAATGCTTCAAATACTGTTACTTCGTAACCCTTCTTTGCAAGGTCGCCTGCACAGGTAAGACCTGAAGGGCCTGCGCCTACAACTGCAACCTTCTTGCCGTTCGACTGGGGCTTAACAGCCTTTGCATCGCTGTGCTTCATGTGATAGTCTGCACAGAAACGCTCAAGACGTCCGATCGAAACGCTCTCGCCCTTGATACCTCTTACGCACTTGCCCTCGCACTGATTTTCCTGAGGACAAACACGGCCGCTGATTGCGGGGAGGCTGTTTGTGCTTGTGATTATCTCATACGCTTCTTCAAACTTGCCCTCTGCAACCTTCGCTACAAATTCGGGTATTCTTACGTTAACGGGGCAACCGCTTACGCAGGGCTTGTTCTTACAGTTAAGGCAACGTGATGCTTCTTCCATTGCCATTTCTTCTGTATATCCCATTGCAACTTCGAGGAAGTTCTTGTTTCTTACGTTAGGGTCCTGTTCGGGCATAGGAACCTTAGTTAATGACATATTAGGCATTTTCTTTTCGTCCTTTCCTTACTGCTCAGCCTTGTAAAGTCTGCAGTGTTCTCTGTCGTGAGCTTCTTTTTCCTTGTATGTCGAGTTACGCTTCATCAGCTCGTCAAAGTTTACTAAATGACCGTCAAAGTCAGGACCGTCAACACACGCAAACTTGATTTTTCCGCCGACATTTACACGGCAGCCGCCGCACATACCTGTACCGTCGATCATAATAGGATTGAGTGATACAAGCGTCTTAATGCCGTAAGGACGGGTAACCTCACAGACAAACTTCATCATAGGCACAGGACCTATAGCAACAACGAGATCGTACTTGTTGCCTGCGTCAATAAGGCTCTGGAGCTTGTTTGTAACAAAGCCCTTTTCGCCGTATGAGCCGTCATCTGTCGTGATATAGAAGTTTGTGCTTGCCTTCTTGAATTCGTCCTCAAGGATAACTATATCCTTGTTTCTGAAGCCGGCGATAACATCGACCTCAACACCCTCGTTGAATAACTGCTTTGCAGAAGGATAAGCGATAGCGTTACCTACGCCGCCGCCGATAACACATACCTTCTTTGCACCCTCAAAGTCTGTTGCCTTGCCGAGAGGACCTACAAAGTCGAGCAGTGCATCGCCCTCCTTGAGCTGTGATAAAAGCATAGTAGTCTGACCTACTATCTGGAATATGATGGTAATAGTACCCTTTTCTCTGTCATAGTCTGAAATGGTAAGAGGTATTCTCTCGCCCTTTTCGTCAACACGCAGAATGATGAACTGACCTGCCAACGCCTTCTTCGCAATGAAGGGAGCGTCTACCTCCATCAGTACAACGTTTTCGTTGAGCTGACGTCTTTTGAGTATTTTATACATTGAAAAAACCTTTCCTTTCGTTATATATGGGAGCATCTGTAAAAATACAGACGCTTCAGATCGTCACACATAAGTATAGCAGATTGGCGGAAAAAATTCAAGCGTTTTCGATATTTATATATTGAATAGCGTCATTACTTAAAGTAATGATAAAAATCGACCCGTTACGGCAAAAACTCTTTAAATACCCGATTTTCTGCGGTTTGAGCGGCCTTGCGGCTTATACGGCATATATCGACCTTTTTCTCGTTGACAAAAACTGCATTATGCGATATAATTATAATGTTATTGTAAAATTGGGTTATATGTGTAAAGACTGAAAAATGTCTTTATTCAAATCCGGGAGGCTTAATGAAAAAGAAAAAATCGAATAAGCTGAATCTTATTATTTGTGCAATTGCATTCGTATTCATGATCTTCTATGTGTATTTTGTGGACGGATTTGATAATCTTGTCAATTCAATTCAGAAGATAAATGTCGGATTCCTGTTAATAGCGATGGGCCTTATGATAGTATACTGGCTGCTGGAGGCGCTCGGCGTTCATGCGGCGCTGAGGGCTACATACCCTAAGGCGAAGTTCAGCAGAACATTTATGACGACACTGCTCGGTCAGTATTTCAACTGTATCACTCCGTCGTCAACGGGCGGTCAGCCTATGCAGGTGTATTACTTCACGAAGTTCGGCGTTCCTATGTCACACGCAATGACATCTCTGCTGAGCAAATTCATAATGTATCAGTTTGTGCTGACAGGCTATTCCGCCGTGGTGCTTATAGCCCGTTTCAATAATTTCTCTACCGACTACGCACCGCTTATGGCGCTTGTAATTCTTGGATTTATCATAAATACTATCGTAATAATACTGCTTTTTATGCTGGCGTTTTTCAAGAAGCCCGTAAAGAAGATGGCTGTATGGGCTGTAAAACTGCTTGCAAAGATACACATTTTCAAGTTCCGCTTTATAAAGAGCGAGGAAGACAAGATAAAGAAAATCAGATCCGTAGAAGAAATTGTAGACGAATATCATGATAATTTCGTGTTCATCAAGAAAAAACCGTGGCTTATCATAAGACTTATCATTTATAATGTAATTCAGCTCACGGCTTACTTCTCAATCTCATATGTAATTTATCTCGGCTTCGGACTTTCGGGTACGGATTATCTGACGATTATTTCCTGTCAGGCATTCGTTCTGATGATTTCGGGATTTATGCCCCTGCCGGGTGCGCTCGGTGCGGCAGAGGGAAGCTATACGCTGTTCTTCAGTAATATATTCATCGGCTCGGACGGCACGAAATATGTTGGTATCTCAACATTTATATGGAGATTCTTAACGTTCTATCTTCCGATAATCGCAGGACTTATTCTATCCACATTTGTCGGAAAGTTTATGAATGTAGAAGCTCCCGACAAGTCAACGATCAAGCTTACCGAAGAAGAGCTTAAAGGCGACCCGATAGACTGATTGCTTAAAATTTACAAAATAATCTTACGGCAGAGGGTGTATGCTTTCTGCCGTTTGCTGTATCTTGAGCGCAAAGTTAAACAAGCTGAAAACGGCTCTGCAAAGCCAATGCAACCGCAAATTTACATGAAAATATTCAAAAGCAACATGAAGTTTATAGACCTTATACACCGATTATGCTAATATGACGACAGACAGAAAAGCTGTCGGAAAGGATATGTATATATGAGCTTAGGAACAAATATTCAGTTTTACAGGAAGCAAAAAAATATGACGCAGGAGGATCTGGCAGAGTTTATGAACGTGTCACGTCAGACTGTGTCAAAGTGGGAATCTGACACTGCGTTTCCCGAAACTGATAAGCTTATCACACTGAGCGATTACTTCGGTTGCACGCTTGACGAACTGATCAAGGGCAGTGCAGAAGAAAACTTTACGGAAGATGCCGCAGGATATGATAAGGAAATGAACAGCTTTACAAGGGCTATCTGTCTTGGTACCGCAACTGTGCTTGCAGGTGTTACAACACTGCTTTTTACGGTAGTTCTGGGACTTGATGAAACCATAGCTGCGGCGATATTCATGCTGTTTGTGACAGTTGGCACGGCGATATTTATAGTAAGCGGCATACGACACGACAACTATGTCAAGGAAAATCCCAATATCAAGCCGTTTTACAGCGTAGAGCAGATAAAGGCATTCAGAAATAAATTGCCCGCTTTTATCGCCGGCGGTACGGTGCTTGTACTGTTCGGCGTAATTGCATTGATGGTAATGCAGAGCTTTGTCGACAAGGTTGTACCTGATGTTATGACCGAGGAAAGCTTTGATGCGCTGTGCGCGGCGGTTCTGCTTTTATGTGTTACCGTTGCCGCGCCTATGTTTATATACGGCGGTATGCAGTATGCAAAGTATGATATTGAAGAGTACAACAAGGAAAATAACCCCGACAAGCCGTTCGCGGACAGACTTATGTCGGCTATATCCGGCGGTATAATGCTTGCGGCGACTATTGTGCTTTTTATAATGGGATTTTGTTTTAATAACTGGGAGTTGTGCTGGATAGGTTATCCGATAGGCGGTGTTCTTATAGGAATTGTAAACTGTATATTCGGCGCTGTAAAAAAATAAGCAGATGCTTGCATAATTTTTGTGAATATGGTACAATTAAAGAGCGATAACTGTTACAGTTCTTACAGCAACAGCTATCGTAATAAATAATTTGAGGAATTTTCACTGTGAACCCTTTATTGATTGTACTGTATGTTTTACTCGGATTGCTTGCGGTATATGCCGTACTGTTTCTTATTGCGGTACTCCGTGCCGTATTTATGAAGAAAGAATTTGCGGACGATAAGCCGTTCGATCCGTATAAAGACGGTATCGACTGCGACACCCACGCAGAACATCTGTCAAAAATAATACAAGTACCTACCGTAAGTATCCGTGGCAGAAACGACAACACCGAGATTTATAAATTCCACGACCTGCTCGAACAGCAGTACCCGAATATCCACAGGGTATGCGAGCGTGTCGATATTGACGGAGCGTTGCTGTTTATATGGAGAGGCAAGGATAAGAACCGCAACCCGATATGCCTTATGTCGCATCAGGACGTTGTTCCTGCCGACAGCGAAAAGTGGAAGTACGACGCTTTTTCGGGTAAGATAGCCGAGGGCAAGATATGGGGCAGAGGTACGGTCGATACAAAGGGTGCATTATGCGCCATACTCGAAAGCATAGAGGAGCTTATAAAAGAGGGCTTCACCCCCGTGTGCGATGTCTATGTCGGAAGCTCCAACAACGAGGAAATAACCGGCGACGGCGCAGTAAAGACGGTCGAATATCTTTATGAAAAGGGCATACATTTCGATTTGGTTATGGACGAGGGCGGCTCTGTAATGTCATACGAGGACAGCGTCAAGGGCAGAATGGTAGCCCACAACGCTATGATAGGCATACTCGAAAAGGGCAGAGCCAACATAAAGTTCACCGCAAGGAGCAGAGGCGGCCACGCAAGCGTTCCGTTCAACAATAATCCGTTTGCAAAGCTGTCAAAGCTGATGTATATAATTGAACACAGAAACCCGTTCAAGAAAAGAATAACCCACCCCGCAAGAGTGCAGTATCACGCTATGGCACCATATATGCACCACTTCAGACACCGCCTGCTGTACGGAAATCTGTGGCTATTCGCCCCGATAGCACCGTACATAATGCACAGGATAGGCGGTCCTGCGGGAGCAGTCGTAAAGACCACCTGCATATTCACTATGGCAGAGGGAAGCAAGGGTGCAAATGTGATTCCCGAAAAAGCAAGCGTTACCGCAAACTGTCGCTTTATGGTGCACGAGCCTTTACCTCAGTCGTATAAAAAGCTCGGAAAGCTGTGCCACAAGCTCGGAATTTCTATGGAAATGCTGGCAGGCTTTGACGTTCCGCCCGTTGCAGATATGAACTGCTATGCGTATAAGTATGTCAACAAGAGAATAAAGGAAACCTTCGGCGATATCCCGAGAATACCTTATATAATGCTGGCAGGCACCGACTCACGTCACTATACGAAGATATGCGACTGCGTACTGAGATTCGTTCCGCTTATGATGACGGGCGCACAGCTTAACAGCGCACACGCAATTAACGAAAACCTCAGCGTAGAATCGCTTGAACGAGGAATAGTTTTCTATCACGATTTCATAAAAAATTACGGCTCAGAGTTGTAATGCTGACATAATCGTGTCCGAAATCTCTGAAAGATAATATGGCGGCGGATCGCTCCGCCGCTTTTTCTTACCCACTCGGCATTTTTGACGAAAAAACACCGCCCGAATTGCAAAAGTCATTGACAATACCCAAATTAGATAGTATAATAATATAGTACGCAGGCGAAATTCGCCATAGCGGAATTCGGAAACACGGTAATTCACCGTAATATAACATGGAGGCTTTTGGTAATGAGAGTTTACAACTTTAGCGCAGGTCCTGCGGTACTTCCCGAAGAGGTACTTAAAGAAGCAGCAGATGAAATGCTTGACTACAAAGGAACGGGTATGTCCGTTATGGAGATGTCCCACCGCTCAAAGGCATTTGATGCAATTATAAAGGAAGCAGAAAAGGATATCCGTGACCTTATGAATATCCCCGACAACTACAAGGTACTGTTCTTACAGGGCGGTGCGTCACAGCAGTTCGCCGCAGTTCCCATGAACCTTATGAAGAACGGCAAAGCTGCTTACATAATCACAGGTCAGTGGGCTAAGAAGGCATATCAGGAGGCACAGAAGTACGGCGAGGCTGTAGCTGTTGCATCATCGGCAGATAAGACATTCTCTTATATCCCCGATTGCTCGGATCTTGATATTCCCGAAGACGCAGACTATGTTTACATCTGCGAAAACAATACTATCTACGGCACAAAGTTCTGGCAGTTACCCAACACAAAGGGTAAGGATCTTGTAGCCGATGTATCTTCCTGCTTCTTATCAGAGCCTGTAGACGTAACAAAGTACGGCGTTATCTACGGCGGTGTTCAGAAGAACGTTGGTCCTGCCGGTGTTGTTATCGCTATAATCCGTGAAGACCTCATCAGAGATGACGTTAACCCCGCAACTCCTACAATGCTCAAGTGGAAGACGCAGGCTGATGCCGATTCTCTTTACAATACACCTCCCTGCTACGGTATCTATATCTGCGGCAAGGTATTCAAGTGGATAAAGAAGATGGGCGGTCTTGAGGCTATGAAGGCTCACAATGAGAAGAAGGCAAAGATCCTTTACGATTTCCTCGATCAGTCCAAGCTGTTCAAGGGTACGGTAGAGAAGAAGGATCGTTCGCTGATGAACGTACCTTTCGTAACAGGCAACGAGGAGCTTGACGCAAAGTTCGTAAAGGAAGCTACAGCAGCAGGCTTTGTAAACCTCAAGGGTCACAGAACCGTAGGCGGTATGAGAGCTTCTATCTACAACGCTATGCCTATCGAGGGTGTTGAAAAGCTCGTTGAGTTCATGAAGAAGTTTGAAGCCGAAAACGCTTGATTATAACTGTATAGGTACAGGAGGATATACCAATGTACAACGTAAAGACATTAAATAAGATTGCCGCTTGCGGTACAGACCTTCTTGACAGAAGCAAGTACACTGTAGGCGACGATATAGACAATCCGCAGGCAATACTCGTTCGTTCCGCTTCTATGCACGAAATGGAGCTTGGCGATGATTTACTCGCTATCGCAAGAGCAGGTGCAGGCGTAAACAATATTCCTGTTGACAAGTGCAGCGAAAAGGGTATCGTAGTATTCAATACTCCCGGTGCCAACGCAAACGCAGTAAAGGAGCTTGTAATACTCGGTCTGCTCATCAGCAGCCGTAAGGTCACAGCCGCTATCGACTGGGCAAAGACCTTAAAGGGCAAGGGCGACGAAGTAGGCAAGCTTGTTGAAAAAGGCAAGAGCCAGTTCGTAGGTCCTGAGATAAAGGGCAAGAAGCTCGGTGTCATAGGTCTTGGCGCAATCGGCGCATTAGTTGCAAACGCAGCCGCTGAGCTGGGTATGGAAGTTATAGGTGCAGACCCGTTCCTTTCTGTACAGGGCGCTCTCAACCTTTCAAACAAGGTTAAGTATGTAAAGAGCAACAAGGAAATTTTCGAAACCTGCGACTATATCACAGTACACGTTCCGCTTACTCCCGAAACAAAGGATATGATAAACGCAGACGTTATCAAGACAATGAAGAAGAACGTCCGCATTATGAACTTCGCAAGAGGCGGTCTTGTTAACGAGGACGCAGTTGTTGAAGCTCTCGCAAACGGCGGTATGGCGGCTTATGTTACCGACTTCCCCGGCGACAAGATACTCGGTGTTGACGGTGTTGTTGCACTTCCTCACCTCGGAGCTTCCACTCCCGAAAGTGAAGATAACTGCGCTGTTATGGCTGCAAACGAAATCAAGGATTATCTTGAGAACGGCAAAATTGTAAACAGCGTAAACCTCCCCAACGTTTCAATGTCAATGACAGGTGACGCTAAGATTTGCGTTATCCACAAGAACGTTGAAGGCCTTATCGCAAAGATTACGACCTGCATCACTGAGGCAGGTATGAACATTGAGAACATGGAGAGTAAGTCAAAGAAGGACTATGCTTATACGGTTCTTGACGTTAAGGGCAATGCAGACAGCGTAGCCGA
>ERZ780139.1276-NODE-1276-length-22539-cov-3.129959_pt1 | contig 22539 bp, 20 predicted proteins | sample MGYA00511476_ERZ780139 | MGnify/ENA primary metagenome ERZ780139 (study PRJEB29588, sample SAMEA2158190) | human gut metagenome | biome: human gut; feature: human-associated habitat; material: faeces | place: Denmark | collected 2008/2010 ... | reverse complement strand
CCAGCTCCACCAGATGGCCCACACACCAGGACACCAGCCAGCCGCTGCCCTCCAGATACCCGTCCTTTTTCTCCTTTGCTCCCAGCACCGCCGCCAAAGATTGGGACACGCTGGGCTTTTCGGCTACCACAAGTTTCATTCGTCCGAACCTCCTTCTTTATCAAAGAATTTTGTAAACTGCTCGTCTGCCTGCCTTCCGGCCTGCAGCAGACACATCAAAGTTACGCCTGCGATTGTGCCAAGCGTGAAAGACAGAAAATGTGATACTGCGCTCCACATGTGCCGCACCTCCTTTGAATTTTGAATATGAAAAAAGCGCAAAGGAATAAGAGCACCTTTGCGCCAGGATTATATAGCAAAACGCCGCAGAAAGGATCTGCGGAGTAAATTCATGGTATTTAGTTTTAATTTTGGAATTTGAGATTTGAGTGCTTTTATCTACCCGAAGCGTTCCTGAAATATCCAAGATTTATCATGTTTTCAGGAAGATAAGGTCCCACAGGGACCTCCCGCATTTCTTTTTTCTGGGCGTGGACCATGCGGATCGTGGACACCGTGCCGCCTTTTTCCCGCCCGTCATAGACAGCGATCACCCGGTCTGCCTGGCTTACCATATAGCGGTTGCGCTTCATGTAGACATTGGAAGCCCATTCCTCGCTGATAACCACAACTTTCGCACATGCCTCCAGCATGGCTCTGGTCTGCCCGTCCTCCATCAGCCGCTTATAGCGGTTGCGGTAAGGAATTGCTGCCTCCAGGCGCAGCGCCGGATTTTCTTTTGCCTTTTCCAGAACAATCCGGGCAAATAGCTGATCGGCGCCGTCAGCAAAGCCGGAAATAAAATAGGTATAACCGTCTGCGATGGCTTTTTCAATTTCCCGGCGAAGGTCCTGCTCTGCCTGCTCCATATATTCAGCGGGGATCTCCCGGTGCCCGGTTACTCCGCATATTTTTTGTTCCATGATACCTGCCTCCCTTATGGCTGATAGTTAAAAACTACTGTATTTCTTATTTTAGTAGGTTACATTTAGCGTGTCAACAGAAATACCCCTTTTCATTTAGCGAATAGAGCCAGCCTGTAAGGTACAATCTATTACAGAATGGGAGGTGACTATGTTGTACGAAGATTTTGTCCCGGAAAGGCTGGCAAAACTGAGGATGCAGAAGGGTGTTTCCGCAAGGGATATGTCGCTGTCGCTTGGACAGGCTAACAACTATATCAACAACGTGGAGAACAAGAAAACGCTTCCTTCTATGCAGTCCTTCTTTTATATCTGTGAATACCTGGGCGTAACACCACAGGAATTTTTTGATGAAGGCAATCCGAATCCCGCCGCTTTAAATGAATTTATCACAGAGGCAAAGAAACTGGATTCCAAAACAATGTCTTACATCCTCGGCATTATGAAAGAACTGAATAGTAAAAAATAGAAGTGGTCAGTCACACATAAGGGAGGCTGACCACTTTCTATTATCTATATAAGATTACAAGGAATAAAGCAGTTTTTCTGATCAATCGGTATTACTTCTTCGCACATGCAGACAATACCGCCGCTGCCACGTTCTAAGGTTGTCTTGTCGAGTACCTCGTATTTTTTGATTTCTCTGCGATCAGGATTTGCAGATTTTTTGATTTCCAGCGGATGGACCAGTCCATTTTCTTCTACAATCACATCAATTTCTTTTGCGTTAGAATCACGGTAGTATGTCAGGTTTGCTTTATCTGCTGAGTAAGAAAAACTTTTCAAAAGCTCGATTACAACATAGTTTTCAAAATAGTGACCGTTTGCGGCACCATTCATTAGGGTATCTCTGGTAAGCCACATGGATAGATAGGCACACAGTCCGGTATCACAGAAATACAGTTTAGGTGTTTTTGTTAATCGCTTCAATTCATTATTGGCAAAGGGCGGCAGAAGATAGACAATACCTAATCCCTGCAAGATCCGCAGCCATTCTTTGGCTGTGGGCTGGGAAATTTCGGCTGCCTCCGCCAAAGTTTTATAATTTACCTGCTCGGCTGTCAAGGCAGCACAGGCAGTAAGAAATTTTCGGAAACGTACAGAATCGGTAATACCACCTTCTTCCGCCACATCCCGCATTAGGTAGGTTTCAATATAAGAATTGAAATATTCCTGTCTCTGCTCGGCATCGGCCCGTAGCGCATCAGGCATCCCGCCGCGCCAGATATGCTCGAACACATCTACAATATCATTCTTTTTTGCCGTTTTCTGCCGCTCCAAAAGACATGGCAAAGAGAAATCCAGTTTGTTTGTAAAAATTTCTCCGTCTACTTCATTTTTGGAAAAGCTGTATAGCTCCAGAATCCCGATTCTTCCGGCCAGTGTATCGCGAATATTTTTCATCATCTTATACTGCTGGGAGCCGGTCAGCCAGAATAAACCTCTTTCTTCGGTTTCATCGCACATAATTTTAATCTGTTCAAACAGTTCCGGGGCTTTCTGTATTTCATCAATGATGATTGGAGGCTTGTAAGTCTGAAAGAACAATACGGGATCTGTTTGGGCCAGGGTTCTCGCCATTGTATTATCCATAGAAATGTAAGTGCGGTTTTGTCCCTCGGCCAAATGTTTCAGCATGGTAGTTTTACCAACCTGCCGCGCACCTGTTACAAGCACCGCTTTGAAAAAGGAACTCATACGCAAAAATTTCCGTTCCAATGCTCGCTCAATATATGGCATAACATGACCTCCTTATTTTTAGGAAAATATAAAGTACACTTTATTTTATCCTAAAAACATATCCTTGTCAACTACTGCAAAGCACATTGAAACCGCGTTTTGCTCCCTAATGTAACCAATATAATATATGATTGGTTACATCCGTATAATAACTACCTCCTTTTTTTAGGTTGCCCGTGCGAAAAATATTTATTCAAAGCAATAAGTTATTTCCCCGTGCTGCCAAAAGCGCCCGCGCCGCGTTTCCCGCCCAGGTCATTCACGAAATCCGCGATCACCACAGGCATGATGATAAGCTGCCCGATCCGGGAATCTTTCGTAAGTGTTTGGGCCTCGTTTCCCACATTGCTGACAATGGCGTGGATCTCGCCCCGGTAGCCGGAATCCACAGGGGGCAGCTCACAGACCACCCCTTTTGCCGCCAGGCTGCTCCTGGGAAACACATAGGCGGCATAACCGTCAGGCACCTCCAGGCCAAAGCCCAGCGGGATTTTAGCAATCCCGCCAGGCTCCAGGGTACAGTCAAAAGGCATATAGACATCCGCCCCGGCGTCATTGGCATGGGAGCGGAGGGGACGGTGGTTCTCCGGTACTCCAAAATCAATGATCTTGATCTTCACTGGCCGCCTCCTTCCAGCGCGGCAGGATAGTCCTGGCGCAGCAGGGCAAGGGGCAGCGCCCCTTTTTCACACGGGCAGCCGCAGGACATATCTTTTTCCAGACAGCCCTCCCGCTGGCAGAAGGGGCCGGTAAGCTCCGGGCTGAACAGTTCCGGGTCCAGCGCATACAGGTCCGCCCATATCTTCAGCAGGACAAAGCGCGTTTCATCCGTATTGCGGCGGCAAGTCCGCTGGCCGATCATGTGCTTCCACTGATAAGGCGTGGCGCTGATAACCAGCACATTGCGAAGGCTCTGCGGGGCAAGATACCCCGCGGCGTCCCTGGAAATCCCGCAGGCGCCTATATCCGCGTAATGCTCCATGGCAGCCCGGCACTTTTTCAGGTAGAAGTCATGCACCCACTGGCTTGCCGTCAGGATCTCATAAGGCACCACAAAATCAGCCTGCCCCGCATAATTGCTGTACTGCAAAGAGGCGCTGATAAACTTGACCTCATTTTGGTGCCGGGTGATCTGTGCCAGGAAACGCCTGCTGGCTCCCACAACCGCCACCGTGATAACCGAAAACTTCTGTACGGCGGGGTGCGGCAGAGAGGCGATCCGTTTGACCGTATCGGCAGTATAGGCTTTCTCATAAAGGGCCAGAAGGTCATCCATGGAGTGGATCGCATGGCCCCGCTGGGTAAGTCTTGCCGCAAACACCATGTTTTTTTCGGCTTCCTGTACTGCAGTGCAGTTCAAAATTTTAGTTTCAATCTGGTTGATGTTCCAATTCCTCCTTTATCACAGCTTTTAGTAAAAACAGATAGTTAAGGCTGTCGGTGATCTTTTCCTCCCAGACAGCCAGCTCAAAAGTTTTCCGGTCCGTAAAGCACATATCATAAATGGAGATGATGTGCTTTGCCATCATCCCGGCCAACGCACGCTGCGGGGTGCTGTCCTGGATCGCAGCCGCCGCTTTGAAGGCGCTGAGCCGGTCCGGGTTGTCGCCGGTATATTCTTTGGCCTTCTGAATCAGAAGCCCTTCACACTGCCGTACCTGTTCCCGGAAAACAGCCTGAAATTCTTTTTGTGTCATAACTCACCCCACTTTACGCCGTAGGAAGATAAACCCAATCGCGCATCAGGCACACGCTGGGTTCGTCCTCCCGCGGGATCAGCCGGAAGGCGCACTCGGAATACACTGTGCGCTTATCCTCAAATTCCATGTTGTAGGCTTTATAAAAGCGGTATTCCAGGTTGGAGATCACGCACCGGAGCATTTGAAGGGCTTCCCGCTGGGAAGTGACAATGCAATCCCGGTCAACGCTGCGTTTCAGGGCCAGCAGGGATTTATAAAGCTGCACTTCCGTCCGGTAAGGGCGGGCATACCGATGATCCAGCCAGCCGCAGAAGGCCACCGGACCGCTCTCGACCACATGCGCTTCCGGGTGGTGGAAGCCGTAGCTGTCCAGGTTTGCGGTATTCAGAAGGTAGAGCATTTCTTTCAGCTCCGCGCTGGGCATATCGTAAAACCGCAGCATGGAGCGGTAGAGATGGACATATCCGGGAATGGGAACAATGTTATTTACCATTGCAAATCCTCCATATATAGAGATGGGCGCGGGAGCAACCGGCATCCCGCGCCATCTTTCTAAAATCTGTTATTCAGTTACAGCTACCAGCCTGCCCATGACGATAAAGCGGTCAGCGCCGCCATTGGTGCAGGTGGAAAGGGTCAGTACCTTGTCGCTGGAAGTGACGGAAACGCCGGTTTCGATCACGGAACGCTCCTGCATTGCGGAAAGCCAGGTCGTATATGCGCCGCTGTCTTTCCATTCCAGCGCCCAGGGAGAAGTTTCGCTGCCGGATTCCTCCGGGCTTGCCACAAATGCGGAAAACACCTCGACTACATAGCCGCCCTCCGGCGTTACCAGGTACATTTCCGGGTGTTCGTCATAGTAAGCCTGCGCTTTGTATTCCACCAGCGTGGAGAACATGGAACCGTCACGCATGTTATGCCCATAGATGATCGTGTTGTTGTCGGAAAAATCCTCCGCGTTTTCATAGTCGATGAACAGACAGCCCACCTTATTTGCCGTACCGTCATACAGGTGTTTCAGGTAGTAGCTGTTATCTTCGCCCTGCGTTACCGGGTACTGAATGACCGTGCCGGGAAGCTCCAGCCATGCCTTGACATCCGGCCCCTGGGCCAGCAGGCTTTCAAAGTCCACCGTGGGCAGAGAAATGGAGGAAGCGCCGGTTTCCTCCGGCGCCTCCGCGTTCCCATTTTCCCCATCCGTTTCAGCCGGGGTGACATATTCCGAAAGCCCGGCATAGGTATCGGCGCTTTCCTTGTACTGGCCGATCTCCCGCGCCAGCATAAAGCCGCTGCCTACTGCCATGGCAATGCAGATCAGAATCACGCCGGCTGCCGCTTTGCGGCGTCCGGGGCTGGCCTTCTGTCCCTTTTTCTTGTAAGCGCACAGAAAAAGGGCAACACCGCTGCCGATCACCGCTGCGCCCAACACGCCGATCCAGATATACAGGTTATAATCATCGCCTGTCTGCGGAACCGGCTTGGAAGGATTGGAAGGCGTTGCCGGGCTATCCGGGTTATCCGGCGTATCCGGCGTTTCCGGGGTTTCTTCCTCCGGCTTTTCATTGAAGAAGCTCACCTCGGCGGTTTCATCGGCCTTGATCTCCACCGTGGCGCCATCCGGGATGATATAGTCCTCGCTGGCCTTATTTTTCACCTCGGTCACAGTGTATTTGCCCACGCGCAGCCCTTCGATCAGGATGATACCATCCTCCGGGCTTGTGAAAGTCTCGCAGTAGGTACCATCCTCACTTTTCACCTCAAAGGCAAAACCGTCCTTGCGGCCATCGCTGGAATCCTTCATGATTTTCAGGTTGCCGCGGTACGCCTCATTGACAAAGCCGCGGCCAGCCTCACTATTTTCCACAACGACAACCTGCCCGTCCGTGGTGATCTCAAAATAGTAGGCGTTGGGGTCCAGTTTGTGGCCTTCCGGGGCAATTTTCTCTTTGATAAAATAGCCCTTTGCCAAGAGGCCGCTCATTTCATGGAACCCTTCATCGGTTTCGGTCAGTTCCCCGATCAGGGCATCGCTTTCATCAAATGCCTTATCGCCGTTGGTGTCCTCATAAAGCTCAAAGACAGCGCCGGGCAGCCGGTGGAGGAATGGATTGTCCGCAGTGTCCTCGCCGGTATCATCATCGGCGCTTTCTGCCGTCTCACCAGCCTCACTTTCAGAAGTGTTTTCCCCGTCCTCCTGGATAGACTTCAATTCGTCCACAGCCTCGGTCTTGATGATCTGCACCGTACCGTGGATCAGGGTATTGTCAATCTCGATTTCAATGGTCTGCCCATCGGTGCCGATATAGACATGGTGCTGTTCCGGGCTGATGGAGTACAGGGCCGAAGGGCTGGCAATCTCCTTGATGATCCAATGGCCGAAAGGCACGTCCTCAAAGGAGAAGGCTCCGTTTTCCCCGGAAGTCGTCACCAGCAGGGCATTTTCCTCGGTAAATTCTTCCGTGCCGGGAGCAAACAGGCCGATCAGCGCGCCCTCCAGGGTAAGGTCCTCACCGCCTTCGGGGTCCTCGCCGTATTTCACGCCGTCAATGCGCCCGCGGATCATCTCATTGGAAATGGCCTCGCCGTCATTGACCGCAATCGTAACCAGAGCGGTTTCCTGCCCGGCATACGCGAAGTCCACCGGATATTCCGTATCTGACAGGATATAAGCGTCATTGGTGGTTCGTTCCTTTACATAGTAGCTTCCAAAAGGCAGATCAGAGGCAAAGGACGCATCATAGCCGCCAGCCTCATTTGAGGAAACAGAAACCACTTCCAGAAGCCCGTCCTCCGGGATCACGCTGCCGTCCGCCGCTGTCAGGTCTGCGGAAGCATAAAGACCAAAGGAAATATCCTTGTATTCTTCATTCATGCCTAACCCGAAAACCTCATCCGTTTCCAGTGCTTTGAACAGGGTCACATCGACCTTCTGGCGTTCATCGTAAAGTCCGACTGCGCTCTGGGTCACGTCCACCGTTTCCCCGGCATAGGTCAGCTCCACATATTCCGGCTGTGAATTTAGCACCATGCCCTCCGGCGCCTGGCGTTCCTCCAAACGGTAGCGGCCCAGGTACAGGAGCCCGCTCTGAGCAGTTCCATCCTCGCCGGTAGTCAGTGTTTCCACCACCGTGTCTTTTGCCGCCCGCAGGGTGCCGTCCCCGGTATAAATATCTTCATCGGCAATCACATCATAGACCGCGCCGGGAAGTCCCTGAACCTCGTACACCGGCTGATAGAGGCCATCGTTTTCCTGGACAGAAGCGAATACCTCGCCGGTTTTTGTAATGGTGAGCTGGCCTTTCTGCGGCATATTATACTGTGTAACGGTTACAGTCGCCTCGCTGCCGTCAATAGTAAACGGCACCGGCTCATTGGACAGCACATAGCCATAAGGCGCAGCCACCTCATGCAGTTCGTAATCCCCCACAGGCAGAGGTTCTGGAAGCATCAGCCAGCCTTCGTCCGAAACATAGAAGGTGTCAAGCGTCTCCGGGTTCGGATAGTAAATGTCCTGGGTGATAAATTCCCCGGTGGAAAGGTCTTTGATCTTAAAGCCGGTGCCGGTCATGGGAATGATATTTCCCGTCTCCGCATCACATTTTTCCACTTTCAGCCGGGCCGTAATAGTGCGGTTGTTCAGGATATAGCTGTACGTTTCCCCATTGGAAGAAATAAAGACTGTAAAGTCCGGCACAAATCCTTTCCCGTCCTCACCGGCAACCTGATGTACGGTATAGTGCCCGTAAGGGAGCTGTTTGGAAGCGGCAAATCCGTCGCTGTCCGTTGTGAGCAGGTCGCGCTCGCTTTCCTTCGCGTTGTCATAGCTGCCTGCGGCTTTTAAGTAAATCTCAAATACTGCTCCTTCCTCTGGGCGTTCCACTACACCCTCATTGGGTTCCTTGGTGTTTTCATCTTCCGGCACATCCGGGTCCGTCTCATCGGTATGCTTCACAAGCTGGATGTTCCCATAGATCACCGTTTCCGTGACCTGGCTCTCCGCTGTATTCAGCTCAATCTCATACAGGGAAGGAGAAGCGCCGACTTCGTAGACAGTCTCGTTGAGCAGATACCCGGTGCTGGGGGAGATTTCACGGATCGTCCAGGCATCGCCGCACACATAATAGCGGGTCATAAAGCTGCCGTCCGCATCCGTGGTATAGGTATCGACCAGTTCGCCGTTGTTATAGATCCCGTAAGTCGCTCCGGCAAGGGTCGCATCCCCCTGGGCAGTGCCCGTATCTGCGTCGCTCTTTACCACATGGACACGGAATTTCTTCAAAATGTTGCTGAAATGGACGGTGGAAGTCTGTCCGCTTTCAATGGTGACATACTGCGAGGCAGGCGTTACATAGCGGTCAACCGGGATTTCTGTCACAAGATAAGTGCCGGGAAGGAGCTTCTTTTCAATCTGCCCGTTTTCCCCGGTTGTCACGTTCTCATTGATTTCATTTCCAAGAAGATCCGTACCGGAAATGTTGAAGGAAATCCTGGACACAATGCCGTCCTCGCTGGTCTTGACAAGTTTTGCGGTGCCATAGGTTTCTGTCTTGATTTTTACAAAAAATGATACCGGGTCACTGGCTCCGGTCATCATGGTCTGGTAGCCGGGCCTGCCCCAGATCAGCATATCATTGGCAACCGGAATATCTTTCCGAAATTCAAAGGTCACAGGGTCCATAATCATATCCTTGCTTGTGAAGGTATACTGATTGCCGTTCCTTGTGACAGACACGCCGCTGCCGGAAAGCAGATCCAGGTCAATCCCCAGGTTATTCGTATCGGTAACGGTCAGGGTATAAACTCTTTGTTCAGAATCCCATTTCAGTTCCAGTTCCGGCGCCCCGTCTTTACTGGAAGAAGTAAAAGAGGGGACCGTGGAATGGGAAGCTACCTGCTCTAAGATCCAGTTGTACGCTTTTTCCGCAGGACGCCCGGCGATCACACTGTAATATTGATCCGCTGACGCATGACCGTTTCCGTGGCGGCTGTATGGGTCGCTGCGGAGCTGCTGCTGGTATTCCCAGAGGATGATCTGGGTCGCCATCTTATAATCATCCTCATTGATACCGGAAACCGGAAGGCTTGCGCCCGGCTTCCAGCCATAGATCGCCGTCAGGGTAATGCCTCGTCTGGCCTCTGCGGGAAGCAGGTTCAAGTATTGGCTGTTCGTCCCGCTCTCTGATGTATAGGTATTATCAGAGGTATTATAGGGAATCCCGCTCTCCACACAATAAACCTGATGGCTGCTTCCATCAGAAACGGTAAGCATATAGTGGCGGTAAGCGCTGCCGCCGGAGCTGGTGCGTACATCCATAGTCCCATCGGAATTGTAGACCAGGTAGGTATAGGGCGCGGGCGAGTAGTAATGCTGCCCGTCAGATCCCACATACTGATCGCCCAGCCAGGAGCTTGCCGTCTGCCCCGGTTCCATGGCAAAAGCAGACAGCGGCAGCACCCCAAGCATACAAAGCGCACTGAGCAAAAGGGCCAGCAGCCGTTTCAGACCGCGGCGGCACGTTTTTGTTTTCTCCATGAAAAATCCTCGCTTTCTTAAAAATAAAGGACAGCCTTATTTGCTGTCCTTGTCGTCAAAATCATCTTCGGTAAGGTAATCCGGTTCCCCGTATTCCTCATTGGTCTCATCATCTTCCCCGTAACCGTCATCCTCGAACTCGTCCTCATCCATAGCCGCCTGCTGTTTCGGGCGCACGATCTTGAAGTAGTAGCCCAGCCCGCCAGCGGCCGCAAGAGCGATCACCAGGAAGATAATCATTCCGGTATTGCCGCCGGATTTCTCCGGCTCTGCTTCCGGCTGTTCGGTTTCTTCCGGCGCCGGTTCTTCCGTCACTTTGCCCAGGCAGCCGTTCAGGTCATTTTTGCAGACCGGGCAATCGGTATTCACCGCGCCCGCCTCGCATTTTTCCGTACAGTTGCAGGTGACAACCTCAATGGCGCTTTCGCCGCCATTATCCTGCTGGGCCAGGGAGAGCAGATCTTCCTCCGTAACGCCATTCAGGAAGTAGACGTTTTCCGAATCTCGCTTCCCGTCAATGATAAGGTAAAACACATTTCCGTCCGCGGTGGTGATGGTATAAAACTGCTTATCATCTTCCTGTCCGGTGGCTGAGTCCAGGACCGTGCCGGTGCCTTCCGGGGTAAAGGCCCCTTCCGGCACAGCCGACTCCGTTTCGTCCTCCGCGGCAGGGCTTTCAGAAGAAGCCTCTGTTTCTGCCTGGGAGGTCGAAGGGGTTCCGGCGGCCTGGCTGCTTTCCGAATTGCTTGAACTGCTGGACGCATTGTTTGCCGAAGGAGAAGGCGCGGGGGTCGTGGAAGGCGCAGCCTGGGTTTCCCCACTGGAAGATTGGGGCGCGGCAGAGGAAGCCGCCTGGGTCTGCGCCGGTTCCTCATAATAAGGGTTATCCAGCTTTACCTCTTTGGAGCGGTTGCCGGAATAGTCCACCGCGTAAACCGTCACTTCCTTGCCGTCCCCGGCATAATCCTTCAAGGCCACGGTACCCTTGCCGTTGACAAGGCTGTTGATCCGGGTCCCGTCCACATACACCGCCTCCACGCCGGACATATCATCGCTGGCCTCCACCGCCAGCTTATCGTCCTTTAAGGCCGCGGTAAGGGTGGGCGGCGTGGTATCGCTGCCCGTGGAAGCGTAAGCGGTGACAGGCAGGGCAACGGCGCTCATGCAAAGCACAAGCGCCGCCAGAACATTCCTCACTTTATTCTTCATGGCCGGCCTCCTGTTCTCCCGCAGGAGGGGCGGCCTCCGGGACCGTAAGGGTCCCAGCCCTGTGCGCCTTCAAAAATTCCGCCAGCTCCTTCGGGGTCAGGTGGAAATCACGGCCAATATCGCCGTAATCCTCGTTCTCCAGCCGGGTCTTTTCCTCTTTGAAAAGCTCCAGCTTTTTTTGCAGGTCTGCGATTTTCTTTTCCGTTTTTTCTATATCCCTTGCGAGTTTGTCAATTTTGGGATTCAATTTATTACCTCCGATCTTTAATTGGTTGAGATACGCCCAAATGCGTAAAAATGTTCGGTCCAGTAGGATGTATTGATATTGGCATACTGCACCGGGTCCCCGGCATGGATCATCTGCCCGTTGCCGATATAGATCCCTACATGGGTTACAGGCGTGCCCGCCGAATAGGTGCCGGTGAAGAAAATCAGGTCTCCCGGCTGGGCGTTCTCTCTGGAAACAGGGGTGCTCATGTTGAAAAGCCCCTGGGCTGTGGAGCGTCCCACACTGGCAACACCGCTCTGATTGAGGACATAGGAAACAAAGCCGCTGCAATCAAAGCTGTTTGGTCCCGAAGCGCCGAACACATAAGGCTTTCCGAGATGTTTCTGCGCCTCCGTAATCAGCGCCGCATAATCGCCATCACCCATAGGAGCGCCGGGATATGCGGGGATTTCCGGCCCGCCCGCGCTTCCAGGGATCAGGCTGGTCCCGGTATGGTCGCCGGTATCGGTAAAATACAGGGGATTAAGGTACTGCCCATCCACCAGCACTTCCAGGTGAAGGTGCGGCCCGGTAGAATCACCGGTGCTGCCCACTTTGGCAATGACATCCCCCTGTTTGACTTCCTGCCCGGCAGACACCAGAAGTTCCGAGCAGTGGGCGTATTTTGTGGTAAGGGTCCGCCCGTCCTCCATGGCGCCCTCCAGCACCACGATCAGCCCGTAGCTGCCAGCTTCCCCGGCCTGCGTTACCACGCCGTCATGCCCGGCCAAAATCTCCGTGCCCTGGGGCATCCCAATATCCACCGCCTTATGATAGTTCTTTTCTCCGCTGATGGGGTGGACGCGGTAGCCATAGTAGCTTGTGACATAAGGGAGCCAGTTGGTATCGCCAAACACGTTGGAGACATACTGGCGGTTGCCCTTCGTCATCATCAGGATATTAAAAAGCTGGGCCTGTTCCGTGTCCATACGGGCAGCGATCACGTCCGTAAAGGATTTGGCCGTCAGGTTGACATTGAGAATCCGCCACTCATAGGTCACTTCTACCTCATAAGTCTCGCCGGTACTGGGGTCCGTCCGGGTTTCCGTGCGGGTGCGGGTCTCCACTTCCTCCACAAATTCGAGGGAATACTGCTCGGCAAAGATCTCCTGCAGCACCGCCTCAATATCCTCATACTGGAAGGCTTGATAGGACGCGGTGAGGAATCCCATCAGCTCAAAGGGGTTGTGCCCGATATTGCCCACATGGTAACGGTATTCATCGTAGCCGGGGTGGTCCGCTTCGGCATTGTCAATCTGCATCTGCAGGTCGGTTTCCCACTCCGTATAAACCAGCTCGGCATTGTTGATGTCCTGATCTTCCGCGGTATAGCTGGACGCTGCAATCGCGCCGGCACCGCCTGTCCCTATGCTGGAACAGGAAGAAAAAAGGGAAAAAATCAGGACAACGATCAAAAACAGGAGCGCCGCCATCAGGCAAAGGGCCGGGTGGCGGCTGGCAAAACGCCCAACCGCGCCTCCGGCTTTTTTCGTGACAGCGGCCGTTTTCCCGGCAGCCTGCCCGGTGCACCGGGCGGTCCTGGCGGCCTTGGCGTACTCCCTTTTTAAGCGGTGCTTCTGCCACATGCGGGAAAACACATTGCTCTGCAGCTTGGGGTTATCGTGAAGGGCCTGCTGGTAAGCCGCCCTTGCGCGGGTTTTCACTGTTTTTTTCTGCAGCCGGGCCACTTTACGGTAAGGGGCGGTTTTCCGGCGGTGGTTCAGGGCGCGAAGCCCTCCCTCCGCCACCAGCTCTGTGCGGTGGGCCGCTTCAATTCCCACGTTTTCATGCTCATTCTCATAGATCTTCTTGTGGGCATATCCGATGGCCGCGTTTGCGCCTTTTTTCACCGGGCGCAGAGGCTTGGCGCCTTTTATGTGTTCCTGTTGGGAGACCACCTCTTTTTCAAATTTTAAGCGCCGTTTGGCATTGCCGGTGGCAGCGTCCGGCTCCACCTCCAGCCGCAGTTTCCGCCTGGCCGGAAGATTGCCTTCGGCCTGTTCCAGCTTCCGGGCGGTCCGTTCCGCCTTCTGCCGGGCTTTCACCAGCTTTTTGCCGGGGGCATCCGGCGGCAGTTCGTCCTCGGCAAATTGAAGTTTCGAGGTGCGGGGCTGCTCGGCGGCCGCTTCACTGGCGCTGCTGGACTCGGAAAATTTCTGCTGATGCCGAGAACGCCGGCTTCCGGGCTTTTCCCGTGGTTCCTCCTGCGGGGCGTCCTCATGGGCCTGGGGCTGCGAATCCTCCAAAGGGGAAGCCTCCCCATTTTCCACCGGCTCCGCCTGCGGGTTATCCCCGTCTTTTTGTTTTTGCTGCCGGGTGTGGCGGGCTTTGGCTGAAAGGTTCTCCAAAGAGTCAGGAGAATCCCTTGCCTGCCGCAGATCAAAATCCTGCTCCCGGCCGCTGATACGGGTTTCCTCGCCGGAAGCGGCGCCCCGTTCCACCAGCCCGTCACGGGTCATTTTGTGGAATTTCTTTTCCTTTGCCCTAAATTCTTCATCCCTTGGCAACTGCATCACCTCCCATACGCCAGGCGGTGAAGAAGGTTATCACGTCCCGGCCTCCGCGACTTCCTCCGGGCGGGTCGTCATGATCTGGTACAGGCTGGTGTCCTTCGGGAAGTGATCGACAAAGGGGATAATCACATTCCCGAAAAACAAAAGGCCCTCGCCGGGGCCGCTGTGGGTCACATAGGAAAGCTGCGTTGGGCTGATCCCAAGCTGTTTCGCCAAAATTTGCCTGTCGCCCTGGGCCTGGTTCAGCATGTAAATGAAATCCGAGTTTTCAAAAATGTTCTCGATCTCACGGGAGGCCAGCAAATCCTTCACGTTCTGCGTCAGGCCGCTTGGAATCCCGCCCCATTTTCTGAAACGCTTCCAGATCTCAACAGAAAAAGCACCGGTCTGGCCTTTGAGAAGGAGATGAAATTCATCAATATAGAACCAGGTCGTTTTATGCTTCTCCCGGTTGGCGGTAACGCGGTTCCACACGGCGTCCTGCATGATAAGCAGCCCGATCTCTTTTAAGGCTTTGCCCAGGGATTTAAGCTGGAAGCACAGGACGCGGTGGCTGTCCATGTCGATATTGCTCCTGTGATTGAACACATTTAAGCTGCCGTTGACGTAGATTTCAAGGGCGGTGGCGATATTCTGGGCCTCCGGCTCGCTCTGTTTGCGAAGCAGCTCATACAGGTCCCCCAGGATTGGCATATTCTCCGGGCGGGGGTCCTGCAGGTAATCCCGGTACACCAGGCGGGTGCAGCGGTCAATGATGGTTTTCTCGATAGGGGTAAGCCCATCCTTGCCGCCGATAATCAGGTCACACAAAGAGAGGACAAAATCGCTCTTTAATGTAATGGGGTTTTCGTCATCGCTGTAATCCAGGTTAATGTCCAACGGATTGATATAGTTGGAAGAAGTGGGCGAAAGGTCAATGACCTGCCCCTGTTTCCCAAAGCGTTTTACCAGCGGGCCATATTCATTTTCCGGGTCCGCGATAATGATGGAATCATCCGTCAGCAGGAATACATTGACGATCTCACGCTTGGCGCTGAATGATTTGCCGCTGCCGGGCGTACCCAGGAACAATCCGTTGGGGTTTTTCAGCAGCTTGCGGTTCGCCATAATCAGGTTTGAGGAAATGGCGTTGAGGCCGTAATACAATGCCTGCCCATCCTGGAACAGTTCGCAGGTGGTAAAGGGCACGAAAATAGCGGTGCTGCTGGTAGTGAGGCCCCGCTGGATCTCAATCTGGTTCTGGCCCAGCGCCAGGGAGGACATAAGGCCCTGTTCCTGCTGGTAGTCCAGGCGTTTCAGCGCGCAGTTATACTTCTGGGCAATACCGGAGGCAGCCATAATGTCGCTGAACAGCTTTTGCCTTTTCGGGGCGATGTTCTGCACCAGCACCGTTACCAAAAACATACGCTCATTCCGGGATTGCAGGTCTTGAAGCAGATTTTGGGCTTCCTCCCCGTAGGTGGCAAGGTCCGTGGGAATGATGTCCATATCATATCCGGCCCGCACCGCCTTTTTCTGTTCTTCGATCTTCATTTTCTGCAGGTCGCTCATTTTCCGCTTGATATTGCGGATCGCTGTGGCCTGGTCGATGGACTGGATATGCAGGTTGACCGTCACCGCGTCGTCCAGGTCCAGAAATTCGGCCAGCATCCGGTCTGTCAGCTCCGGCGCTAAGATCTGCAAAAAGGACATGGCGCCGGAATACTCCCCAATGCGGAAGGTCTTGCCATCCTTAGAGAAGGTAAAACTGGTGGGCGCGATAAAATCCTTTGTGGAAAGGCCGGTTTTGGCAAGGTCGCCCCAGGCAAACTTAAATTTCTCTTGGCCGCTTGGATGGAGCTGGTTGTGCAGAAGTTCCAGCCGTTCCAGCCCGTTTAACGGGATCGCCTGAACGCCCAGGGTCTTAAAGTTGTTCAGCACATCCGTTTCCACGCGCTCCAGCCGCATTTTAGCGGTACGCAGGTCGTCCGCCTCAATGCCAAAAGTGATATACTTGCGTTTGGCAAGGCCGTTGTTGCCTTTTTCGAGCTGGTTTTTAAGCATCTCCGCGTATTCACGCCGGATGTCGTCATACTCGTCCCCCTGAGGCGGGATCGCAATGCTTTTGGAAAAGTCCTGCATATTGGCTCGCTGGTTGATAAAGGTGAGCTGGACGCTGATGGTGGAATCAAAGTAATTGAGAAAATCACAGTAATTCTCGAAAATCTGCGCTTTATCGTCCGCCTGGGCAAGCTGGTAGTTAATATCGAAAAACTGAATGGTCTTGGTGTACAGCTTATCATTGACGCGGCAGATCCCGTCCTTATAGATCTCCCGGTAGGGGATCGTCTGCTGGGCTGTCTGCGGCGCGTCCCGCTTTACTCCACTGAAAAAGCCGCCCTTGCCAGGCGGCTTTGCATGAGGCCCAGATTTTTTACCGGCCTTTTTTACTGCGGACCGGTTTTTTCGCGCCTGCTGGATGTTTGCCTGCAGGCGCTTTTCCTGCGCTTCCTGCTGTTTGGTTTTTGGCAATACTTATTTCCTCCTTCTTCGACATGATTTTATAAAAGTTCCGGGTTTTATATGGGCGCGTCTCCGGCCACAGGCGGTGGCGGATCATATTTTTCAGAATCTTCTCCGCGGGCTGGCCGTCACGCTCATACATTGCCATAAAGAAAAAGGGCATCATAAGCCCGATCATCAAAAGCACCGAAGCGGTATTCCCAATCGCCGTGCGGGTGAGAAAATACACCGGCAGGCCAACCGCCCCGGCAATGCTGGAAAAAATAAGCTGCCTTTTCGTCAGATTAAAGGCAACTTTAGTCTTAACCTTCGTCAAATCTTTTGGAACTGGCACATAGGGCAAAAAATCACCTTCTTTCTTTTCCGTATCATAAATTCCCCGTATGACGCAGGCCATCCGGGGAAACACAATGCTTTTCCATCAGATTATCAAAAAATGTCGGCATTACCGAACCTGGGGATCTCGGCTTTCTTTTGCGTGGGAACCCTGTGTACTTACCTGCTGGGCGGCTTTTTGCAGCCGGTCATGCACCGACTCCCGCACCGTTGCTGCCCCTTTCTGGGCAAGGTATTCCGGGCTGCTCTGAATATCTCCGATATATTCCTCCAGAAGATCATCCATATCAATCAGGTCAGATACCGGCTTCGGCCATCTGTCGGCAAGATATTTCAAAGGATTTTCCAGTGACAGCAGCGCTTCCACCTCGCTTTTTTCAAAGGTCATACCCTGTGTTATATAAGCGTAGACATCCTGCACAGCCGCAATCTCCGGGGCCTTTTCAATCAGTATCTCTTTATCCATGGAGAGCCAGTCATCCCGAAGGCTTACCCAATTTTGCCCCAGGCGTTTTATCAGGCCAAGCATCCGGTCCGGGGACGTTTTCTCATTGAGCTGTTCAAACCTCTGGAAAGCGTCGATTTTATCCAGCAATTCGCAAATCGGGAAACTGTGTTCGTGTGTGTTTTCTTCCCAGCACCAGTGAGCCACATCCAACGGATCTTGAAAAGACAGCAGAGCCTCTACCTCCGCAGGCGTAAATTCATGCTTAACTTTCAGATAATAGTGCAGGGCCGCCAAATCCTGCAATTCATAGATACTGCCGATATTCGTGCTGTCCAGCATATCCGCATGTATTGACAGGCAATCGTCCAGTCTGTCCATCAACAGTTTTTTTGCATCCTGTTCCAAACTCAAATTTCCTCCTTTCCCGCCGGGAGGGTGATCGTGCAATCGACCTCATTGCCCCAGACATCCCATCCCGGCGTTTTCTGACGGGCAAAAAGCTCTACCCTGGGCTGGTCGCCCATCAGCTTAACGATTTTTTCCCGTACAATATCCGGCTTTTTGCTGTGCTGCTCGATATGGGAAATGACAAACTGATGGATTCCGGCGCTCTGCCGTTTCGGATGGCCGCGGGTAGCCAGAAGGCACACCTCCGCGTTAGAGCGTGTCCAGAACCCCATGCCGTAAAACCAGGTGTCCGCTTTGCGGTTTTGTTTCAGCCACAGGAAGGCCAGTGTTTTATACTGGAATCCCCAGGCGTCTATGACACGGAACGCTTCTTTAAGCTGGGGAAATGTACCCCAAAGAAAAAGCGCGCTGTCCTTAGCCGCAAGGTCCGCAACCGGAAGCGCGCAGATTTCTTCAATACTCATTGTGGGATAGTGGTTTTCCGCAACCCCGTGGCCCCGCTTCATATCGTAACGCCAGGGAGGGTCCGCATAGATGATCCCGTATTTTTTAGTCTCCGGCATCAGCGGGAGGGACCGTCTTTGGCGGCGGCTGCCTTCACCGGCTGGCTTTTCACTTTACCGGCGTTCTCTTTCAGCGCCCCGGTCAGCGAAGGCTTTTCCGCGGCGCCTTTCGTAGCCTCCAAAGTCGCCTGCAGGTTTTCAATAGCCGCGCCGTATCCTTCAATCAGCGCCTCATTGAGCTGGCGGCGAAAATCCGCCGTCACCGGCCAGCAGACATCCCTCCAGTTCCCTTTGTTGTCCTGGGTGGAGGGCATATTGACATACAGCCCCTTTTCGCCGGAACAGATCCGAAAGCCGTCGATCTTAAAACAGCCCCCGATGGTGACGTTGGCGTAGGCCAGCAGGTTTCCCATAGGAGCGATAGGCCGGACACGCACATCCAGCTTGAAAGGCAGGTCCCCGTTTGTTTCCGGGACAGTGGGATTTGCAGCAGTATTGTTATTACTCATAAAATGTCTCCTTTACTTTTTAAAACATACGTCAGTGTGCATTGAAAATAGATTTGGATAGCGAACCTGTCTTAAACAGGGCAAAGGCCAGCAGCACCGTATAGCCTGCTGTGCCCCAGATTGCGGCGTGTACGCTGCTGGAAGATGGGATGGATTGGACCAGCACCGCGTAAATCGCAACGCAGATCAGGATAAGGAATCCCTGGAAGCCAAGGGCGAACAGGGAGCGCAGGTAATTGGTCCCCATCGCGCCCCATTCGCGGTTGGCAAGTGTGGAAAAAGGAATCGGCGCAATGCTCACGGTCAAATAAATTTCTATCATTCTTCCGTAAACGATCACAAAAATCACGATAGACAAAATCCACATGCACAGGTTGATGATATTGGTTTCCAGCCACAGGCCGATCAGCTCCCAGATACCCATGGCTTGAAGCTGCGTTTCCAGGTCGGCCATGGACGCGGCCACATCCAGATTTCCGTTGATGATCCCCGCGCTGTTCGCCACAACCGTCTGCGCCACATCGAATACGGCCATCACAATCGTAAAACAGTTGGTGAGCAGATAGGTGGCAACGAAGGTCTTGAACACCCACTTAAAGATGTTGAAGGTGTCAAATTCGTGCATGTTGTTTTTCTCAAGAATCATCTGGATCAGCTCATACACCAGCACGAAAGTTAAGATCATACCGGCAATGGGCAGCACTACCGTTTCCGATAGCATCTGGATCATACTGAAAACACCGCCATTCCAGCCCTGGGGCGTCTGGCCTACCTGCGCGGCTACATCGGTTACTTGGTTGTTGACCGATTCAAAGATTCCTGTAAATTGTCCTGTGATGGCGTCGATTAAGCCCTGTTTTATCCAGTCTGTTATCCAGCCAAATAACCAGTCCATGGACGATTAGAACAAGCCCGACAGAAGCGGAATCAGTGTCATCCCTACCACTGCGATACCGCCGCCAGCCATGAGCTGTTTCATACCCTGGCTTTTAGCTCCGGGATTGTCATTTCCATATCCTTCCAAAAGGTTAATCACGCCCCATGCGCCCAAACCGGCGCCCAGCGCAACAACCAAGATCTGCAGGGTATCAATAGCAGAAGTGAAAAAACTCATATTGGGTAATTACCTCCTTATCAAATGAAAAATGATAGTGTTGTGGCCGTTTTTGGCCTGAAACGCAAAAAAACCGCCCGCTGCTTGAAGAAAAAACAAACAGCGGGCGGCGAGCACCGTGTCGTTGGACGCTCCCGAAGCCGACACCCTTCAGAAGCTGGAGAGCGATCCTTACTTTTCGGGCGACAAAGCTCAGATGGCCTTGCAGAAAGCGTTGCTCACCTTGCCCGAAAAGCAACGCATGGTGTTCAACCTGAAGTACTACCAGGAAATGAAATACGAGCAGATGTCCGATATTTTCGGTACTTCGGTGGGGGCTTTGAAAGCGTCCTACCACCATGCCGTAAAAAAAATAGAGAAGATATTGGGAGAAGAAGATTAAACCTTTAACGTGAAAAAAAGTCTAACCAAACAGAAAGGAGAAGAGCTTATGAAAGAAGAAGACAACATACTCAAGAAAGTAGGGACGGAGAATGCTTTCCGTGTTCCCGAAGGATATTTTGAGAATTTCAATTCGGAGCTGATGAACCGTCTGCCCGAAAAGGAGAAACTTGCCTTCGAACAGAAAGAGCCTACGATGTGGGAGAGGGTGAAACCCTGGGCCTATATGGCAGCTATGTTTGTAGGTGCGGCATTGATTATCCGCGTGGCTTCCTCTGACCGTACGCCGGCTGCAACCGACCGCATGGCTGCCGACGAAACGGAAACCGAAATGGAATATATCAACATGGCGGTGGATAACTCCATGCTTGACGACTACTCATTGTATGTATATCTGGCCGATTCCGATGCCGAATAAGCCGTAGAGAATTTTAACCGATTGAAAAAAGAAATGAAAAAGCTGATTGTTTTATTAGTAATGATGTGCAGTCTGGCACCCGTATTGCGGGCAGCGGACGGATGCAACCAACGTTTGTCGCCTGCTGAGTTCCGTGCCAGACAAAAAGCATATATCACAGAAAAAGCCGGATTGACCAAGGAAGAGGCAGCCAGGTTCTTTCCTCTTTATTTTGAATTGCAGGACAAGAAAAAAGAGCAGAATGACAAGGCGTGGAGTCTGATTCGTCAGGGAAAGGACGAAAAGACCACCGAAGCCCAATATGATGTGATTATGGAAGGCGTGTACGATGCCCGTATTGCTGCCGACCGTTTGGACAAGACTTATTTTGCGAAGTTCAAGAAGATATTGTCTGCCAAGAAACTTTATCTGGTGCAGAAAGCCGAAATGCGTTTCCACCGGGAATTGCTGAAAGGGATGCGGCATAATGACAACAAAGATAAGGCGTCGAAACCCCAGCCGGGCAAGAAATGAAAAAGGATATATGTCCGGATTGAAAATTGTGCGGGTGCGTCAAAACTAAAATGACTGTTCTGAACAGTTACAGGTTGTAACTGTTCCTTTAAAAGGAGAGTGTGTCCAAATACACTTGATGATTTCTTTCGGACGCGGAATTACACGGATTTATTTTATCTTTTTCCGTGAAATCCATGTAATTCCGTGCCTGAAAAGAAACAGATAGTAAGTGAATTTCAGTTTCCTTTCTTTTCCAATGCTTTGGCTTCTTCCCATAATTTATCCATTTCTTCCAGCGTCATGTCGTGCAGGTTTCTGCCTTCCTTGATGCTATGTGCTTCCACATAGTTGAAGCGGCGGATAAACTTCTGGTTGGTATGCTCCAGTGCATTGTCCGGATTTATTTTATACAGGCGTGCGGCATTGATAAGGCTGAACATTACGTCACCGAATTCCTCTTCTGCTTTCTGCTTGTCCATGCGGGCCACTTCGGCTTGGAATTCTCCGATTTCTTCTTTTACTTTATCCCACACCTGTTCCCGTTCTTCCCAGTCGAAACCCACGTTGCGGGCTTTGTCCTGGATGCGGTGAGCTTTGACTACGGAAGGAAGTGAAGTGGGGACACCTTCGAGAACTGTCTTGTTGCCGCCTTTTTCCTTTAGTTTGAGTTGTTCCCAGCTCTGTTCAACCTTGCCGGCTGTTTCGGCCTGAGCGTTTCCGAAGACATGCGGATGGCGGTAGATCAGTTTCTGGCAAAGGCTGTCGCACACGTCTTTGATGTCGAACGCCGCTTTTTCTTCACCGATCTTGGCATAGAAGACAATGTGCAGGAGCAGGTCGCCCAATTCTTTTTTGATGTTATTGTTGTCATCTTTCATGATGGCATCGCATAATTCGTAAGTCTCTTCGATCGTATTCGTGCGAAGACTTTCGTTCGTTTGCTTACGGTCCCACGGACATTTCACACGAAGCTCGTCCAGAATGTCGAGCAGCTGTCCGAAGGCTTCCATCTTTTCTTGTTTTGTTGCCATTTTTAGTTGTTTGGTTGGAGAGGAAGGAGGTGTGTCAAATTTCATCTTTCTCTTGCCGGGGGATGAATTCCCCGGCAAGAGATTGAATTCTCTATCTTTTTAACACACAGCCTATAAGATGTTATTTATTCTTTTCTTGTTCTTTAAATACCTTCAGCCCGTTTTCCAGGAATTTGATATAGTCGGGGACACTTTCGTTAAATGCATACGACGGGCCGAGCGGTTTGCCTTCGGCATTCAGCAGAATGTAAAACGGTTGGGCGTTTGCACCGAACTTACTACGTTGCAAGTAACTCCATTTGTCGCCGATTGTTTTCAATTTGCGAGTCTTGCCATGCTCTTCGATTGTGATCGGCTGCGGCAGCTTCGTCTTATCATCGACCATCAAGGTGATCAAGACATAATCATTTTCCAATATCTGTTTCACTTTCGGGTCGGTCCAAACGGATGCTTCCATCTTGCGGCAGTT
>ERZ780139.1275-NODE-1275-length-22544-cov-102.509405_pt1 | contig 22544 bp, 20 predicted proteins | sample MGYA00511476_ERZ780139 | MGnify/ENA primary metagenome ERZ780139 (study PRJEB29588, sample SAMEA2158190) | human gut metagenome | biome: human gut; feature: human-associated habitat; material: faeces | place: Denmark | collected 2008/2010 ... | reverse complement strand
AGAAATTTTGCTCCCGATGGTCGCAGAAAGTGAGTGTACCAACTGTAAACAGTATGTCAAGTAACAAACACCCATGAACAGCGAAGCAACTTCTTTGCTAATGCCACTAAGCAGATGCAACAAAGCTATGTTCCATCTTTTATTGAGCAACCATTTCTGTTGATTTTGGCAATTTACTTTTCACTAACTCATATGATTCTTTTATCCAATCCTCTATCATTCTATTAGGAAAAGACCCCTCAATAAAAATGTCGTTCCAATGTTTCTTATTCAAATGGTACGCAGGAGAAAAGGCATTGTACTCTTCCCTCAATTCCTCTCCACGTTCGGGTAGCAGCTTTACTGCAATAGTTGGTATCGGTGCTTCCAACCAAATATGCAGAAATATCTTTCCTTCTACACGGAATACCACCCAATCTTCACCATAAGGCATAGCTTCTTCTGTATCTGGCAATGATAAGCAATACTTTCTAACTTCTTCAATGTTCATCTTGTACTTACTGTTTTATCTTTCAATGTGCCTAAGATATTCTAATATTTGCTGTTGCTCCAAATTCTGCATATATGCCTCCATATAGTCCCAATTTGGTTGGCTATTGCCATCTATAGGTAAGAGAATCTTTTGGCGTTTCAAACGTCCTGTTCCCATTTTATAGCCATATCCATATTTGGCACGTTGATTTGTTATGCACATGGATATGAAAAGAGAAACATACTTGTTGTTTCTTATAGGTTTCAGCTTGCGAGTGTCGTTTCCATATAGTGCATCGTATGGATGATAAAAGCAATACCCAACAGAGCCGTTTCGATTTACAGACAGGCTTCCCTTTTCCAATGTTTCGTTTTGATTGCCAACGAAATAACCGATGCCATTATTATTGGCTGTCGCTGTAACATAAGGGGTTTGCCCACTTGTACGCTCTCTTTCGTAGATGTCTTTTCCCGAAGATATTTGTGCAATTTCTTCAAGGAAGAACGCTTTCCATTTTACCCCCCCCATTTTGTTCTCATTGGCGTTCAAGCGCTTCTTGAAAACCTTTAGAGTTGTTTTGAGTATATCAGCTTCTACCTCTTGCATGAACGAGGACATGAAATCGAAATCTATTTCACCCTTATCATTAATGGGGAGTAATATCTTTTCTCGCTTTATACGCTCGTCATTTATTTCTCTGTTGAAACTGTACTTCTCCGACAAACGGTTGATTATTGGCACCATGAAGAGGTAGGCATATTTATCCAATCCCTTACGTTTAAGCTGAGTAACATGGTCACTTGCCACAAACTCGTATTGATGGAAGAATGCACTACCAACACTACCACTATTGGCAATGGTTATGCAATCCTCGAACTTTCTTACGCTGCCCTCGTTGCCGACAAATCCATCCACGCCATTGTTGAGTGCCGTGGATGATACGTATGGAACTGTACCTTCTGTGTGGTCTGCCTTTTTGAGACGTTTGCCACGCTGTATTTCTGTGAATACTTCTGTAAAACTAAAAGGTTTCCATTGAGAGCGGAGCAGTTTACCCCCCCCTAAAATTTCTTTGTGTATCAGTCGCTTGCATAATTTCTCTACTGCTGGTTTCAATAATAATGTTTCTTTTCGACGCATGTATTCCTCCATGAACTGCCAATCAGGATTTGTGCAATCAGCAGCAAGAGGAAGCATAATTTTAAAGGCTCTTAATCTGTTACCGTTTATTGAATACCCATGTCCAAAGCGTTCCCTTTGCTTTGTTATACACATTGAGACAAACAGCAAATGGTATTTATTCAAATCACTCTTGGGTATCAATGCGGAAACATGACTATCCAAAGCCATAGAGGTAGGTTGGTAGTAAGCTATTCCTGCACCACCATCTCCATCGTTATTCAATGTCAGAATATCACCTCGAAAGATTTTCTTTTGTTCCTTTGATACGAAGCCTTTATAACCATTGTCTGTCTTTTTGGCAGAGACCAAAGGTAAAGTTCCTGTCGTCAAAGATGCCATATTATTTTGGTTTCCCTTTTCAAAGTCAAAGAAATCTGAAAGATAGAAATCTTTCCAATCTTTATTTTTGAGTGATAGCTTATCCATTCGCCACCTCCTTTTCTTCAAACAAGTAACCTCGTCCATGAGTAATCATGTTAAACTCAAATGTCAGATAGTCAGCCATTGTCTTTTCAAAGTCTTCCTCTGATGGTATCTCTTCGTTGAAATAGTAAAACGAGTGCAGCCATTCGTCATCTGCTTCAATGGTGCTACGCACAATAAAAGAGTTTGGTGCAGTCTTGCCTTGAAACCAACAATCAAGCAGGTATTTCTTTCTCTCGGCAGCTCTATCTGTTGGCATCAATCCAACATGGGCAAAGACTTCATAACCATCATCTTTGAAATCGACAAACTTCACTAACTTATCCTTTGGGTGTGGTTGATGCGCTGTAAATACGGCTATCACAGGATTTGTTCCTACGCCATAGAACGTATCTGTATTAAGCGTTATAACACCCTCAAGCGTATGGTTATCGAGAATATACTGTTTGTCGATTTTGTCTTCTTTCGTTTTGCCGACCATTGTGCTTTGTGGAACTATGACAACACAACGAGCACCATCACCTACGCAATCCAACAAGTGACAGATGAATTTCAACTCCGTCAAGTGTGCCGTGCTTTTTGTCTTTCCTTGTGAATACGGTGGGTTCATCAAACCAACGGTAAAGCCTTTCTTGTACATGTCTTCTGATTTTTGCTTCAAGAAGTCTGCACAGATGAGATTGCTCTTTCCGTCACCACGCAGAATCATGTTGGTTGTGGCAATGGAAAACATATCGTCACGCAACTCTATACCGTGAAGATTGTTTCTTCTGATGTTTTCCTTGTCTTCCTCTTTTGCCTGTGTCAGCATTCTGTGCATGGCAGCTATCAAGAAGCCACCTGTTCCGCAGCAAGGGTCAAGCACCTTGTCGGTAGGCTTGATTTCAGCCAATTCTGTAAACAATTCGGTTATGTGCTTTGGAGTAAGAACTACGCCAAGTGTTTGCCCATCGCCACCACTATAACTGATGAACTCTCCATAGAAACGACCAAGTACGTCTTCTGGTGAGTTGTTGCAAATGGCAGTTAGAATATTTGAGTGCAAGTATTCCGCAAAGTAGCGCAAAGGGGATTTGCCCAATCGCTCATCCTTTTCAGACAACACAGGTCTATTGATGATGAGGTTAAATTGGTCTATAACCCTTTTCTTTTTCACCTGTGGCTCAACCTTTACTCTTTCCATGTGTGCGGACATGGCATCAAATATCTTTTGACCATCAGTTTTGATAGTATCCCCTGTCAGATTCTCTGTTGAGAAATCCTTTTCTTCTAATGCCAAAAGAATAGCAGATACGACCAAAGGTTTCTCGCTATCTCCGAGTTGTCCATAGTTGCGCAAATCCTCATGCAAAGTCTTTGCACGGCTAAGAATGGTTTTCAGTTCAACACGTTCAATACTTTCGTTACCGCAAATAATCTCATTGTAGTAACGCTCTATATTTTCGGTCGAGAATTGACTGAAGTCCTTGACCTTTGGAAGAATTTTGTAACCTGTAGGACTAACGTAAATAGGACGAATAACAATGCGCTTCTCGTCTGTTCCCGAACAACCAAAGGCAATGACTTTCTTGAAGTTTGTGTTTTGAATGATACTGAGCGCATAATGCAGCGCACCATTCTCCGCATACTTGGTTACGCTTGAAGTATCCATCAGCAAAGTTTCATTATCTTTCAAGTACTTTGCCTGGTCCTCAACCTTTGCCTTATCTTCTATTACGATAACAAAGTCACCCGATATTGCCAAGTATTCAGGAAAGCCTTTCTTTCCTGTACCACGTTTAGAGACCATAGTCTTGTTGATTTCCTCAATAGGGCATGACTCTGCGTAGTGCTCTATACTTGAAGCATCGAGCAGCTTTGATATAATGAGGTCTGTTGTCTTTTCTGTCATTTTTATACCATAGATAATTGGATTTTACCACAATGCAACTTTACCTGCTATACCTAAGTCAATCGTTGCAGTAACTACACCCAGTGCTTTGAACACTCTCCTCATGGTTGGAATAGTGATACTATAACCTCTTTCCAATCGAGAAATCTGTGCTCTTTTCACGCCAATACGCTCACCAAGTTGTTCTTGTGTCAAGTTCTGTTCTATACGAGCTTTCTTGATGGCTTCGCCTAATCTATAGGCATGTAAAGCTCCATCCACATCACTCTCAAAAGCATCACGTTTTGGTGTGCCTACTTTACCGAAATGCTTGTCAAGCACATCGTCCAATGGGGTAAGATTCATCTGTGCCATAATCACTTGTTTTTGAAATATTCTCTTCTTATTGCTTCTGCTTTTGCTATCTCCTTGCTTGGTGTCTTCTGAGTTTTCTTGATAATGCCGTGGGTGGCAATTACCAATGTTTCTTTATCCTTGTCCCAAAAGCAAACAAGCGATAAGCAGTTTTGTTATACAATGTACGAAATTCCCATATCTCCGAGTTTTCCAACTTCTTGAAGAGTTCTTTGTTGCGTTCTCCACCTGCAACACGCTTGATGTTGTAGTAAATCTTGTAAGATACCGCTTCGGGTAAACTCTCAATAAAGTCTTGTGCCTCGTCAGTCAAGACAAGTCGGAAGATATTTTGTGCCATACATTCTCAATTTGCTGCAAAGATAGGTATAATGTTTCATAAATAAGAAACAATTGGTGCTTAAATGTATCTTATAGCTCATTTTTTAACATTTTGGAACCGAATAATTACGCATAAAGAACTTACAATGGTTGGATTGGGGTAAAGCGAACGTCAACTGAAAATAAAATCTAAAAAATAGATATGATTTTCGTTAATCCACTTAATTGTTGAACCTTTGCGAAAAGAGTTGTTTGACAAGCAAACTTATGTATAACACAGAAGTTAGAACTATTGCCAAATCATAACCTCTATTGAGGTGAAAAACTCATAAATAGCTCATTTTAAGCTATTCGGCAGATTTTAGCGTGATTTCTTTTAAAAAAAACTGATTCTATCAAAATGCCTATTTATGGCACAAATGTGCCCTACGTGGGGCACATTTGTGCTCTTTAAGGAGCAATTTTACCGCGAAGGAAAATAATAATACCAATTGAACTTTCGCTGGGCTCAAAAATTATAGAAAATTAGAAACAACAGCTTTTGTGAGAATATTTAATGTTTAATTTCAAGCCCACAAAAGCTGTTGTCTTAACTAACTGAAGTTTCGTAAGTTTTTCCCCACACGCCCTGAAAGGGCAGAAACTCTTAGCCCAGGGCATCGCCCTGGGTAATTACGGCTGCAAACCTGTCGCCCTGTAAGGGCAAAAGCTTTAAAATACCGGACAATATACAAAGCTTTTGCCCTTACAGGGCGCCTTCTTGATTGGCGTTGTACCCAGGGCGATGCCCTGGGCTAAGAGCTTTTGGGCCTTCAGCCCGTACTTAAGCCACTTGCGAAACTTGAGTTAACTAACATTACTTCCCTAAATGCGAAAGTTGAGTTAGATATACTTCATCAAAATGTCCCAGACTGCTATGATATGACAGATACTACCAGCCAATACGAAGAAATGGAAGACAGAATGCATATACTTGCGCTTGTTGATACTATAGAACACGGCACCAGTAATATAACAAACGCCCTCGGCAACAATCCAAATGACCGTAGCAGGCGAAACAGAATCAATGAGAGGCTTGAAAGCAACCAACACGGAAAGTCCCATACCGACGAAACAAATGGTTTCCAAATTGCTGTGATCCTTCAGCCGACAAAAACTCATGACTGTTCCGGCTATTGCACACGCCCAGATGAAACAGAACAGACTCCAGCCCCAATAACCCTGATCGCGCATAGCTATGAGCGTGATGGGAGAGTATGAACCTGCAATATGCCAATAGATGGCAGCATGATCCCATTTACGCAGTCGTTCTTTCCACTTGCTCCATGCCGAGAGAGCATGATACACAGTAGATGCAATATACGACATAAGCATGCCAAAGAGATAAAGTATCACTCCTGCCGTTGCCCAACCGTTGTGATTGGTAAAACACCAATACAGGAAAATAAAGCCTACGATGACTCCCAAAAGAATGCCACCCGCATGCGACCAGGAATTCCAAAGTTCCTCCTTATGACTGAAATGTATCTTGAGTTTCATATTTCTTTTATAGTGCTTAAAAAATAGTTAGCCGAATGCAAAGATAATGCCAATGAGCGCAATGAAAGCTTGCTTTCAAATTGCCGAGTGCAGCTTATCTTCTGCAAAGATAGCCCTATTATCCGTAACCGCAGACCATAGTGACGTTAAAAAAAAATAATGAGAACCTCCTCACTCGGAAATTCTCATTACGATGTAAATATAAATTGTATAAGTAAAAGATGATATCTGCGTTTCGCAACGCACCTTGTTTAAAACCAATGCAAAAGTAGTAAAAATTGTTTTTTAACAGGTGACTTTTTTATCTTTTAGGGGGTAAAATTTATTATTTGAACTAAAATGAACCAATTTTACCACCCATTTGTTTAAAAACACCAAGCCCTTGAGTGTGAAAAGACACTTTGTAAAAAAACACCAGATACAATAATACATCTACAAAAAGCACTTAAAGTTAACAAAAAACATCATTTAGAGACTTTATTCTGTATTTGTAAATTTAGAAATTAATGAAAATGAAAATGATTTTGCCCCACACGCCCTGAAGGGGCAGAAGCTCTTAGCCCAGGGCAGCGCCCTGGGTTATTACGGATGATAACCTATCGCCCCTGTAAGGGCAAAAGCTTTTAAACTACAGGCTATTTACAAAGCTGTTGCCCTTACAGGGCGCCTTGCCGATAAGCCATTATACCCAGGGCACTGCCCTGGGCTAAGAGTTTTTGGGCCTTCAGCCCGTACTTAAAAACTTGAGTTATAAGCCCACTTGAAAAAGCCAATTTTACGAAAACCTATTCTTGATTATCAAGTTGCAAAGACAAAAAATACGATTTTCGACTTTTTCAAGTGGACTCAGTAAGATACTTGACTCAGATGAATATATGTTTATCCGAAAATATTAAGAAAGCGAGAGCATCTTCTCGATAGGCTTGACAGCATCGCGTGCGATCGCTTCGTCAACCTCTACAGTAGGCCAATCATACTTCAGGGCATTATAAATCTTCTGAAGCGTGTTCATCTTCATATATTCGCACTCATTGCAGCTGCATCCTAATCCACCTTCGCTCACCTCGGGTGGCACAGGATAGAAGGTTACACCAGGACAGTTGCGCTCCAACTCGTGAAGAATACCAGCCTCCGTGGCGATAATATACTCCTTGATTTCTGGATGCTTCTCGGCATATTGAAGCATTGTGGCAGTAGAACCCTTTACATCAGCTACAGCCAACACAGGAGCCTTGCACTCAAGATGAGCCATCACGACAGCCTCAGGATGCTCGCTCTTCAGCTTTACGATAGCCTCGACAGAGAATTTCTCATGCACATGACAGCCACCATTCCAGAGCAACATATTGCGGCCTGTAACACTATTGATATAATTGCCTAAGTTATAGTCGGGACCAAAGATAATCTTTTCATCTTGTGGAAAACTGTCAATCACCTTCTTGGCATTGCCACTTGTCACCACACAATCGGTAAGCGCCTTGACAGCTGCTGTCGTATTGACATAGCTCACCACCTTGTATCCAGGATGCTCAGCCTTATACTGCTTCAGGTCTTCGGCCTTGCAGCTGTCGGCAAGCGAACAACCAGCATTCAGGTCAGGACAAAGTACTGTCTTGTCAGGACTCAGCAGTTTGCAAGTTTCTGCCATAAAGTGCACACCGCACATCACCATTACCTTGGCATCAGTTTCTGCAGCCTTGCGTGCCAGCGCTAAAGAGTCGCCCACGAAATCGGCAATATCCTGAATATCGCCTACGGTATAGTAATGAGCCAGGATGATAGCATCTTTCTCCTTGCAGAGTCGGCGTATCTCCTGCTTCAAGTCTAAGGTTGCATCAACAGGTTCATCGACAAAACCTTTCTCTATCCATTCTTTTTTCACCATAACATTATTATTATTTTATTTCTTTATTCTTCTTTTTTTATAGGATATAGGAATGATGATATAACGTGGATAAGTGGATAAATATTTGGATGATTTCTTGCCAGTTTTATTATCCACACCCTAATAGTAAGTTATCAATACATCTGTTGCATTTCTTTTTCTTGGTTCTTAATGCTTTAGATGTTTTATCCACATTTTCCTATTCTGGTGCAAAGTTAATAAGTTTATATCTTTTTCCGTTCTAAAATTCCTAAAAACTTCATTAAAACTTAATAATAACTATGTGGATATCCTCATTCCGAGCGGGCTGGAATGTGATTGGTGGATATCTTGAAAGTTATGAATAAGTTATTGGATGGGTTTTCCATTCGTTTTTCCACAGGTTTGTGGATAAAAGTTATATACTATGTTCTCCTGTATTAAATACATAGCCTGTGCAAGATAATATTATTTTTTACCTGTAATAATGGTAGTTAAATAAAAAAATAGTATCTTTGCAGAGCAGATTTAAAAGATAATATTTTTTATAACTGCGGCTTTTCAGAATTGGATAGAACATTAATTCGTCAAGCATTGAGCGTTGCAGTTTCTATTTTTGAATATTGGAGTAATTATGACAAAAATAACTAAGTATATAATATTGATATTTTTATTAGCTTTACAAGTTGTCTATTTAATAGAAATTATAGAAAGGGTTAGTTTAAATAAATGGAGTGATATTTTCTTTCCATGTGTTTTTTCTTTATCTATTTGGAATGCTTTCTATTTATTTCTCAAAAAAGTAAAATAATAAAAGGGATATTTGCAGAGAGCATATATAAATACGCTCTCTACTTAATGTTTTATTTTTGTTTCAAAACAGTTTCTATTCTTTGAATGATATCTTCTGGCTTGATTTGGTTCATGCAAGCCATATCGCCTCGCATACATGGCTTATTGCCATAGATACTGCAAGGGCGGCAGGGTAAGTCTACCTGTACGGCATTGGTAGGGTTTTGGTTCCATCCCATGAAGCCGGCGTAGGGATGGGTTGCGCCCCATATACTTACCACGGGTGTGTGGACAAGTGATGCCAAGTGCATATTGGCGCTGTCCATGCTGACCATCACCTGCAGATGGCTCATGAGGATGAGTTCTTGCTGCAGACCCTTGAGCTGAGCCGACGCATTACATACTTCGGGCCATGTCTCTGCCCATCGGTTCATGACCTCAGTTTCCTTCTCTCCACCTCCGAAAAGAAATATTCTGCATTGTGGATAAGTGTGGATAACTCCCAGTATAACTCTTTCCATCAGAGGCAATGGATATATCTTTCCCTCGTGTGCAGCAAAGGGAGCCAAGCCTATCCAGGGTTTTTCGTCGCTGTGGATATCTCTGTTTACTTCTGTGTTGGCCTTGTTCCACAGCGTTTCTGGCAACAGGTTGAGGTCGCCTTTCTCTGAGCCAAAGATAGAAGTGAAATCCAGTTTGACAGGATAACCCAGTTTGGCAAGAACTTCAGTATAGTTTTCAAACGATGTGGGTTGCTGTACGAACTTCTTGTCGTTTTGTGATGTGAGCTGACGTTTGCCCTTGCGGTGCTTGTCGATATGTGCCACCTTGAAGTTGTCGAGATTAAACCTCATGCGCAGATAGCTGGATCGCAGCACACTGTGCAGGTCGGCTATGGCTGTGAAATGCTTTGCCGAAAGGCGACGGTAGAGGGCATTGAGTCCCTTGATTCCATGATACTCGTTTTTGATGTCGGCTTCCATGAAGCCTACATTAGGAGCTAAATTTTCGAAGAAAGGACGGGCAAACGGGCGGCTGAGCACAGTAATCCTGACGGCAGGATACTGGGTGGCAAGCGAATAAACCACAGGCACAGTCATGGCAACATCGCCCAAGGCCGAAAATCGAATGATGAGAATATGCTCAGTCTTCATTTCGTTTATTTTCTTAGTAATGGACTCTATTTGTTTCAAGTCAAGGGAAGACAAAGAAGAGAAGGAAACTGGGTGACAATCGTTTCATAGCTTCCTTTTAGGGGAAAAGATATGAAATACTGTGAATATTGCCGCTAAGTTTCCTTCTTCTGACTTTCCTGTTTTCGATTGTGCTATATATATATAATAGGTGTAAACCTTATTATTTCTTGTTGTAGAGTACAGGATTGGTAGAAGGATCGTTGTACATCTTCATCTGTCTGTACACCTTCATATACTTTCTTCCAGCCTCGATATCTTCGAGCAACTGGTCGATGGCAGTACTGAGGTCAACCTGCTGTTCGAGCAGCACATCGAGTTTAGCCTGACATTTAGCCTTGTGTTCTGCAGAAGCCTCAGTACGTTCAGCCTGCTCACGCATGTGGTAAATCTTCAGGGCCAGGATGCTCAGACGGTCGACAGCCCATGCCGGACTCTCTGTGTTGATGCGTGCATCGGGCAACACTTTCACCTTGGCATACAACTCACGGAAGTATGAGTCGATCTGCTCAACGAGGTCGGTGCGGTCCTGGTTACTCTTGTCGATGCGTCGTTTCAGAATCAAAGCCTCTGCAGGGTCAATCTGTGGGTCGCGGATGATATCCTCGAAATGCCACTGTACGGTATCAATCCAGCATTTCAGGTACAAACGGTTCTCAATGGAGCCGTCTTCGTAAGGATTGTTGATAGGAGTATCAATATTGTCCTTGATATGATAATCGGCAATAGCCTGATTGAAAATTTTGTTTGCTTTTTCTGTAAATGTCATGATGTTAAAAGATTAATTAATAATAATGCACAAAAGTAATTAAAAAAAAGCATATTACCAACAAAAAAGACAAAAAAGCACAAAAATGGTGCACAGTTTATAGGTATTTGTGCATCAATTAGCACTTTTTTCTATAAAATGTTTGTTTATTTGAAAAAAAAAGTGTTCCTTTGCACCCGATTTTTAATTAGAAATTAATTTATAAACATTTTAAAAGTTACAATTATGTCAGAAATTGAAAGCAAAGTAAAGGCTATTATCGTAGACAAACTCGGTGTTGATGAGGCAGAGGTTAAGCCAGAGGCAAGTTTCACAAACGACCTTGGTGCTGACTCTTTGGATACAGTAGAGTTGATCATGGAATTCGAGAAGGAGTTCAACATTTCTATTCCAGACGATAAGGCTGAGAAGATTGCAACTGTTGGTGATGCTATCGCTTACATCGAGGAGAACAGCAAGTAATTAGCAACTTCAATTATTATAAATGGAATTAAAGAGAGTTGTAGTAACAGGTCTCGGCGCCGTAACTCCAGTAGGTAATACTCCTGAGGAAACTTGGGAGAACCTCCTTGCAGGTAAGAGCGGCGCAGCTCCTATTACTCATTTCGATACAACCCTTTTCAAGACCAAGTTTGCTTGCGAGGTAAAGAACCTGAACATCAACGATTGGATTGACCGTAAGGAAGCCCGCAAGTTGGACCGTTACACTCAGTTGGCTCTTATTTCTGCCATGCAGGGTGTAAAGGATGCCGGTATCGATCTTGAGAAGGAAGACTTAAACAATGTAGGCGTTGTTTATGGTGTAGGTATCGGTGGTATCAAGACTTTCCAGGACGAGGTGACTTATTTTGGCACCCATCAGGAGAATGGTCCTAAGTTCAATCCATTCTTCATTCCTAAGATGATCGCTGATATCGCTTCAGGTCAGATTTCTATCCATTTCGGATTCCACGGACCTAACTACACTACTACATCCGCATGTGCTTCTTCAAGCAACGCATTGGCAGATGCTTTCAACCTGATTCGTCTGGGTAAGGCAAATATCATCGTCAGCGGTGGTGCCGAGGCTGCTATCTGCGAATGTGGTGTAGGCGGATTCAACGCTATGCATGCTTTGTCTACTCGTAATGATGACCCTGAGCATGCTTCACGTCCATTCAGCGCAAGCCGTGACGGATTTATCATGGGCGAGGGTGCCGGTTGCTTGGTTCTTGAGGAACTGGAGCACGCCAAGGCTCGTGGTGCGAAGATTTATGCAGAGATGGTAGGCGAAGGCGAGAGTGCCGATGCTTATCACATCACAGCTTCTCATCCTGAAGGTCTCGGTGCAAAACTCGTTATGGAGCGCGCCCTTGAGGATGCCAACTTGAAGCCAGAGGATATTGACTACATCAATGTTCATGGCACATCTACTCACGTAGGTGACATTTCAGAAGCTAAGGCTATCAAGAATGTCTTCGGCGAGTCAGCTTATAAGCTTAACATCAGTTCTACCAAGTCTATGACTGGTCACTTGTTGGGTGCTGCTGGTGCTGTAGAGGCTATGGTCTGCGTACTCAGTGTTAAGAACGACATCGTACCTCCTACCATCAACCATGAGGAAGATGATAAGGACGAAGAGCTCGATTATAACTTGAATTTCACCTTCAACAAAGCTCAGAAGCGTGAGGTTCGTGCTGCATTGAGCAATACCTTCGGTTTCGGTGGTCACAACTGCTGTGTAGTATTCAAGAAATATGCTGAATAATTTTATAGATAGAATAAAGCTCTCTTTCCGAAAGGACAAAGAGCTTTATTTTTCTTTGTATCAGATTTTAGGTTTTTATCCACACGAAATTAGCTATTACAAGATGGCGCTGATGCACAAGAGCATCATGCACCGCAACGCAAAGGGAAAACCCATGAACAATGAGCGACTGGAGTTTCTCGGTGATGCCGTGCTTGATGCTGTAGTGGGTGACATCGTATATAAGCATTTCCCTGGCAAGCGTGAGGGATTTCTTACTAATACCCGAAGCAAGCTGGTACAGCGCGATACGCTCAACAAACTGGCACAGGAAATGGGCATCAATCAGCTCATTCTGTCGAGTGGCCACAGCTATTCGCACAATAGCTATATGGGAGGAAACGCCTTTGAGGCTCTTGTGGGAGCTGTCTATTTGGACAGAGGTTACAATGTCTGCATGGAGTTTATGCAGAAGCGTATTCTCTCACAGATGATCAACATCGACAAGGTGGCTTACAAGGAGGTCAACTTCAAGAGCAAACTCATAGAGTGGAGCCAGAAGAATCGAGTAAAGCTCGATTTCGTACAGGTGGAACAGGAAAAGGACAAGAACGGAAGTCCTGTATTCACCTACAAGGTGGTTATAGAAGGTATAGAGGGCGGAACAGGCAAGGGCTATTCCAAGAAGGAAAGTCAGCAGCTTGCCTCCAAGCTTACTCTGGAACAACTTCGTAAGAAACCTCAGTACATTGACGCCGTCTTTGCAGCCAAGTCCAACCGTACCAAGATGGAGGAAGAACCTGTGCAGAGTGTGCCTGTTACTGAGGTAAAGAATGACTTCATCATCACAAAAGAATCCGAAACAGAAGAAAAACAGGTAGATGTCTTCTGCGAAAAGGTGTACGAAGAGACTTCCCAGAAGGATACAGAACCTAAAGTAGAAGTGAAAGAAGAAGATGAGTTCGATCTGAGCGATATTTCTTCCACTCCCAAGGAAATGTCTAAGGAAGACATCATTGCTGCTGCCGAAGCTGCTGCCTTTGAGGAAGAAGGAGAGAAATAAAAAGAGGATAGCAAGGCTATTATCGTTGTAGATTTCAGGCGACTTGTCATGATCCAAAATATACTCACTACAGGCATTGCCCGCTTATCAGCAATGGTTGTAGTGAGTATTTTTTTGCCTATATACTGCCATTTGTATTAAAAATAGTAAAAACTTTCTGTATATTAAAAGTTTAGGTTAATTTTGCAACTTAAAAGATATTAATATCACTTATGAGTTTAACAAAGATAGTCAGTAACGTCTTCAAACCTCGTCAAAAGGAGTTGGAGAAGTACTTGTATGATGCAGAACATCTGCAGCACAATGTACTCATGCACCTTTTAGAGAAAGGAAAAAATACAGAATACGGCGTTAAGCATCTACTAAACAATACCGATTCTTACGAGAAGTTTGCCAACAATATACCTGTCAACACCTACGAGGAGCTGAAAGGTGACATCGACCGTATGCGCCACGGCGAGCAGAATGTGTTGTGGCCAGGAACTGTGAAATGGTACGCCAAGTCGTCGGGAACCACCAACGACAAGAGTAAGTTCATTCCTGTGTCACGCGACGGATTGCATGGCATTCATTATGCAGGAGGCTTCGATGCGGTGGCCTATTATCTGAGAAATCATCCCGAAAGCAAGCTCTTCGATGGAAAGAGCCTTATTCTTGGTGGAAGTCATTCGCCCAACTATAATGTCTCGGGCAGTTTGGTGGGCGACTTGAGTGCCATCCTTATCGAGAATATCAATCCTTTGGCCAACTTGGTGAGAGTGCCCAAGAAGCAGACAGCCTTGTTGAGCGACTTCGAGGTAAAGCGCGACCGTATAGCCCGCGAGACGATGAATAAGAATGTGACCAATATCTCGGGAGTGCCCAGCTGGATGCTCAGTGTGCTGGTACGTGTTCTCGAACTTACGGGTAAAAAACATTTGGAGGAAGTGTGGCCCAACCTGGAAGTGTTCTTCCATGGCGGTATAGCCTTTACTCCTTATCGCAAACAATACGAGCAACTCATCACTTCGCCAGGCATGAACTATATGGAGACCTATAATGCCAGCGAGGGATTCTTCGGCTTGCAGGACGATCCATCCGACCCCGCCATGTCGCTCATGATCGATTATGACGTGTTCTATGAGTTTATACCTATGGACGAGTTTGGTACCGATCATCCTACGGTGGTTCCTCTTCAGGGCATCGAGGTGGGAAAGAATTACGCCATGGTTATCACTACCTCTTGTGGTTTGTGGCGTTATCTCATCGGCGATACAGTCATGTTTACCAACAAGAATCCATACAAGTTCGTCATTACCGGACGTACCAAATACTTTATCAATGCCTTTGGTGAGGAACTCATCATGGACAATGCCGAAAAGGGATTGAAGTATGCCTGCGAGAAAACAGGAGCGCAGGTGGCAGAATATACAGCAGCTCCTGTCTTTATGGACAGTAATGCCAAGTGTCGCCACCAGTGGCTCATCGAGTTCTCCAAGGAGCCGGCAAGCCTTGACGAGTTTGCATCCTTGCTCGACAAGCATCTGCAGGAAATCAACAGCGACTATGAGGCCAAGCGTTTCCACGACGTCACACTTCAGCATTTGGAGATAGTGAAGGCCCGTCCTAACCTCTTCAACGACTGGCTCAAGAGCAAGGGTAAGTTGGGCGGACAGCACAAGGTGCCCCGACTGAGCAACAGCCGAAAGAATATCGACGAGATGCTCGAACTCAACAAACTATAATATGCGCAAAAAGGTAGATACACGAGAATAATGATGATAAACAAGATAGAAAAATGGATCAAGACGCATAAGAAGGCAAGTGCTATGTATTTGCCCTTCTATGTCCTTGCCATTTTGCTTTTGGCTTCGTGTGCCAAGATGGGACAGCCTGATGGAGGATGGTTCGATGAGACACCGCCCAAGGTGATAGGTGCCAGTCCTGAGGACAAAGGAGTGAATGTGACATCAAAGAAAATAAACATTTACTTCGATGAATATGTCAAGATTGACAATCCTACCGAGAAAGTCGTCGTGTCGCCTCCTCAGATAGAAGTGCCCGAAATCAAGACGGCAGGCAAGAAGATTCAGGTATCGCTGGTCGACTCGCTGAAGCCCAATACCACGTACACAATAGACTTCTCTGATGCCATCAGCGACAATAATGAGAACAATCCTATGGGAAACTATACCTACAGTTTCTCCACAGGAGAGAAGATAGATACGATGGAGGTGTCGGGCTATGTGCTCGAATCAGAAAACTTGGAGCCCATCAAGGGCATTCTCGTAGGTCTGTACAGCGACACCGCCGATTCGGCTTTCCGTACCAAGCCCATGCTTCGTGTGAGCCGTACCGACAGCCGTGGCCGCTTCGTTATCAAGGGTGTGGCACCAGGCTCTTACCGCATCTATGCCCTTCAGGATATGGATGGCAACTATATGTTCAGTCAGAAGAGCGAGAAGATAGCCTTCTCTCACGACATCATCGTGCCATCTTTCAAGCCTGATACCCGTCAGGATACAACGTGGGTCGACTCTCTGCATATCAAGTCTATCGACCGGGTGGCGTATACTCATTTCCTGCCCGATGATATTGTGTTGAGAGCTTTCACAGAGTCACTTACCGACCGCTACTTCCTCAAGGCTGAGCGCAAGGATGCCAACAATTTCTCACTCTTCTTCAGCTATGGCGATTCCATCATGCCTGTGGTCAGAGGATTGAACTTTGATGCAGAAAACGCCTTCCTTATCGAGTCTTCTTTACAGCAGGACACACTTACCTATTGGCTTCGCGATACAGCCTTGGTCAATCAGGATACGCTGCAAATAGAACTGAGTTATCGTATGACCGACAGTACAGGTGTGCTTGTCTCACGTACCGATACCCTCGATGTACTCGCCAAGGAATCGTATGCCAAACGACAGAAACGACTCAACAAAGAGTTGGAAGAATGGACCAAGAAGCAGGAGAAGCGCAAGAAGAAAGGCGAACCCTACGACTCGGTCATGGCTCCCAAGCCTTTGGATGTAAAGATAGGAGTGGCTTCACAGTTGGATCCCGACAAGAACATCAGTTTCTCGTTCCCTACACCTCTTGCCCATGCCGATACGGCAGGCATTCATCTTTATGCCAAGCACGACACATTGTGGTACAGAGCTCCTTTCGAGTTTGAGGATATGGGCAACCGAAACTATAAGCTGCGGGGCGAGTGGCGACCCGACATCGAATACAGTCTTGAAATAGATTCGGCTGCATTTGTCGATATCTACGGGCTGGCTTCCAAGCCTGTAAAGCAAGGCTTCAAGGTTTCTTCGCTCGACGAATACAGCACCTTGCTGGTCAACATAACAAGTCTTGAAAACGAGCACCTGCTGGTACAACTGCTCAACGGGCAAGACCAGGTGGTGAAGGAAACCAAGGCTGTCAACGGAGTGGCGGAGTTCTATTATCTCAAGCCCGAGAAATATTATCTGCGCCTGATAGTTGACCGCAACAATAATGGCAAATGGGATACTGGTGATTACGATAAAGACCAGCAGGCAGAAGAGGTGTATTACTATCCTGAGGTCATAGAGTGCAAGGCCAAATGGGACATTACCGAGAGTTGGAACCCTACGGAACGGCCTCTCGACCGACAGAAGCCTGGTGTCATTACCAAGCAGAAGCCAGACAAGGAGAAAAAAGTGAAAAATCAGAACGCTGATCGTGCTAAGAAATTAGGCATTCAGTATGTTCCTAAAATGTAAGAGATATGATGAAATTTCTTAAAAAATCAGTACTGACAGCTATCTTGCTGTTTATGGTCAGCACTACGGTGTCTGCCCAGTGTACATTCCGTAACACGGCATTCAAGTCGGGTGAGTACCTGGCCTACAACCTCTACTACAACTGGAAGTTTGTATGGGTTAAGGCTGGTACAGCCAGTATGTCAACCATCCAGACCACCTATAAGGGCAAACCCGCCTATCGTGGTTCGTTGGTGACACGTGGCAACAAGCGAGTAGACGATTTCTTTGTACTTCGCGACACCTTGCTTTGTTATAGCAGCACCGACCTTGCTCCGCTCTATTTCCGTAAGGGAGCCCGTGAAGGCAAGCGCTATACGGTAGATGAGGATTTTTACAGCTATGCCAACGGAAAATGTCATGTTCGTATGCATCGTCAGCGCCATGATGGTACTCATCACTGGAAAAATGCAGCTTACGAAGACTGCGTTTTCGATATGATGAACATCTTCCTGCGTGCCCGCAGCTTCGACCCTGCCAACTGGAAGAAGGGTTATGTGGTGAAGTTCCCTATTGTGGATGGAAACGGCCGTACACCTGCCCAGATCAAGTTTTTGGGCAAGGAAACCATCAAGGCCGACAATGGTTTGAAGTATCGCTGTCTGCGCTTGGCTTACATGGAGTTAGAAGACGGCAAGTACAAGAGAATAGTCGATTTCTATGTGACCGATGACGAGAACCACGTGCCAGTACGTCTTGACATGTTCTTGAAGTTTGGCAGCGCCAAGGCTTTCCTCGTTGGTATGAAAGGAATAAGAAATCCCATCACTTCCAGAGTAAAGTGACAAATAAGACAGGTCAAGCTCAACAGCTTCACAGCTTGAGCTTGACCTTTTAAGAGAGATTTCTATTATTTGATTTTTATCATTTGTATGGTTGTACTGCTTTTCCGATACATGGTTCAAGCCAAAGAGTATCGTAAAGAGTATGATGACGAATGATTTAGCCATAGTTGTATCGTTTCTTTTCTTTATTGTTTACGATGCAAAGATACGGCTATTGCTGTAAATGTTGTGTTATCAGATGGTTATCTTTAAGTTAACGTTTTTCTAATTATGCCTGGCGTACCACTCTGTTGATGAGTTGTGTCCCTGTAACTTGTTTTTTCTCCATCTTATTGCTTGTCTGAAACTTTAGGCAGGGCGATGGTAAACTCCGTCCACTTGTCTTTCTCGCTCTTCAGACTTATCTTTCCGCCATGGGCATGGATGACCTGGAACACATAGTTCAGGCCTATGCCAAATCCTTTTCGGGTCTTGTTGCCATTTTTCTCGTGTTCGGCAGCACGCTCAAAGCGATTGAATACCGATTTCTGTTCGCTCTTCGATATGCCTATTCCCTCATCGTACACCTTAATATATATATAGTGGTTGTCCTCGAGGGTAGAAATGCGGATGTTGATCTTTTCTTTCGAGTATTTGGTGGCGTTGTCTATCAGGTTGCTGATAGCTTCCTTCAGATATTCCTCGTCTGCAGCCACAGTCGTTACCTTCAGCTGGGTGGCTATATGAATAGGCTTGGCCGACTTGGCTTTGTATTTCTCGGTCACATCCTCTATCATGGGCTCCAGTTTTACTACAATCTTTTGAATATTCAACTTGCCATGTTCCAGTTTCGAGATGGTGAGCAGTCGGTTGATGAGTGCCAGTAGATGCTGTGCCTCGTCTTCTACGATGGTGAAATATTTCTCCTTTATTTCTGGCTTCTTCTCCAGCACACCGCTGTGCAGGTATTTCGTACCCATGATGATAGAGGTGAGGGGCGACTTCATGTCGTGAACCATGGCATACGAGAAATCCTCGCGCAGGAGGCGAACACGTTCCTGTTCGTTGATATAGTTTATCTGGTCGATAATACTCAGGATGATGACGATGGAAATAAGGATAGAGATGAGGAGCAGCACCCAGTTATGTCTGAAGATGTAGATACTTCCGTTGGTGATGGTCATCTGGAAGCCTACGCTGTTGTCCAGTCTTACAGGCTGAATGTTGGTTTTCACTTCCTCCAGGAAGGGGAAGATATTGCTGTTGATATTTTTGCCTTCCATCACCTTTCCTGTTTTCATGTTCACCTTGTTGATGGCAGCGCGGAAAGGCAGATTTTCTGTTTTGAAGATAGAGTCTGCAATATTTGTCAAGATATCGGTGTTGGCATCTTGATGCGATTTTTTGTAGATGGCATCATAAAGGGATAGTGTAGGATTATAAATATTACTGGAAGCAATGGTATCTCCCGACTCAAAAAAAGAATCGCACCTATTTGTTTTATCCAACTCTAAGGCGATGGCTTTCTCCAATATCTCATTACATTCCTTTCCTAATTGTCGCGCGTTGATGTTATAGGTGTTCCACATCCAGAATATTTGGATAAGGAGAATGGCTATCAGGGCAGTGGTGCTGAGTATCTTGGTGCGGTTGGCATTCATATCATCTTCTCCTTTCTTCTTTATTCATCCAAGAGGTATTCGGTTTCTCTGCCTTCCTTCTTTGCTACTAAATAATTGCTGATGCTGCTTGCTGTCAATGTGGATCCAAAGCATCCCATGGCAGTACACAGAGGAATACTGGAAATATCGGTAGGAATCAGATTACAGATGATACAGGCCACAAATGTCACGATGGTGCTCCTTGTGGTTTTGTAGATATAAAAGAGGAGCGATGTCTGCACGATGCTCCATATCATCATCATGATAATCCATGTCAATGACTGGCCCAGGGTTGTGGCAATGAATGGTATGATGCTGAATACAAGAACGGTAAGGTAAGAAACCCATGTCTTCTTTCCGCATTTGATCAGTTCTTCGTATATCGCGCCGAAGATAATATAGGCTGAGATAAAAGAGCTGATAAGAATCATCGGAAGCATTCCTATATAGTCAAGAGGCATGATTTCCTTGTTGTATATTTTGATGCCCAACAAATTGAAGAGGGCGATAAACATCAAGGTAATTCCAAACAGGGGAAGGGTATACCAGAACATAGCCTTCCACTTGTAGGCTGGATTCACTCTGCCCAGCGTAAACTTGGAAAACTTTGCCTTGCTGAAGGTGAACCATAATATAAGCATAGCAAGAATGCAGAAAACATAAATAATGGGAGTTCCTGCCTTGAGGAAGGAAGCCTGGTCGTTGGCATTTACCTCTTCCAGTTTTCCTGAGACAGCAAGGTAGATGCCTATCACTATACCACCAACAAACATGGTGCTACAGAATTCCGCTATCATTAATATATAGTAAAGTATCGACTTAAACATAATGCTTTATTTTTATTGTTGTTTTCTTTCTCTGAATAATGTTTTTATGCAAAGGTCTTCATACCGATGCTTCGACAACGAGCTTGCAGTTATTCTACAATGAGTTTGAAGCCTACGCCTCGGATAGTCCTTAACTTTACACTTGGCTCGTCTTCGATGGCAGTGCGAATCTTCTTGATGAAAACATCAAGGCTTCTCGATGCAAAGTAGTCTTTGTCTTCCACGTCCCAGAAACGACTCAGTACAGCGTCACGGCGCACCACTTCGTTCTTGTTCACTGCCAAGAGTTCCAGAATCTTTGCCTCACGTGCCGTAAGCATCTTCTCGCTGTGGTCATCCTGGTTTTTCAGTGTGGCATGATTGGCATCAAGGATATATTTGCCCAGTTTTACGAGCTGGCTGTTGTTCTTGCTGCGTTTGCCTTCCTTCAGTCGCATCAGGCTCTGTATGTGTGCATCCAGCTTTTCGGGTATGAAAGGCTTCTTCACATAGTTGTTGGCTCCGGCAGCATAGCCTGCCTTCAGGTCTTTGGGCGATGTAAGGCCAGTGGTAAAGAGGATGATGGTATCGCCATCCACCTCACGTATTTTCCTCACCATCTCCAGACCGTCCATGATAGGCATGTCTATATCCGAAACGATGACATCGGGCTGAAAGGTTTTCCATTCCTCCAGTCCTTGCCTGCCATTGACGGCAGTCTTCACCTCATATCCTTCGATGATATCTTCGAAGCAGCTTTTCTCCATATAGGCGAGGTTTTCGTCGTCTTCTACCAAGAGTAATTTTATGTCAGCCATAACTCTTCTTGTGTTTTAAAGATTATATTCTCTTACCCAATTTTCGCTGGGTTCCGTTCTCATGTGCAAAGATAGTTATTTTGTTGATAAGTTCCAAGTTTTCCACATTACTTAACCTAAAGATAACCCAAAGTCTTAGGCTCCAGAGAGATTGTTTAAACCACTGACAATCTCTCCTGAGCCAAAATGTACATGGAGTGTATGCTTTCACCTGTTATACGGAAAAGACAGAGAAACAGGATTAACTGAACGGAAGGTATCCCTGCTTGCTTCTTTAAGGACATTCTGCAGAGCAGATGGCCAAGCCCAAACCAAAAAGTGACATTAAATTCGTTCTCAATGAACTTTTAACACTTAATATGTTGGACAACTCAGAAAAAAGGCTTAATTTTGCATTTATAATAGTTATTCTTTAAATCGTTGTTTTATTGTTGTTTAGCGATTACAAAGATACAACTTTTTATTGAGAAACTGTTATTTCTACCCTATTAATTTGGAGTGGAAAACTTTAATACTTGCCATCCCTATTCCTACTCTTATCGGACAAAAGGCTTGGCGAGAGGAGCGTATAAACAAATCAACGCAGTTATCAAAGCTCTTGTCGTAGCCATTAATGCAGAACGTGACAAGCAGAATGAAGGTGTACGCAAGTCTGTCAACAAGCCAGACACTATGCAGAATCTCAATAAGCAGATAGAGGAGAACAAGTCGCTTCGTGCCGAGAATGATGCGCTAAAGACAGAAAACAACAAAGTCAAACAACGCATCTCTCAACTTGACGAGAATGCTGTCAGACGAGTAACGGCTCAAAAGGATGTTGTTATTGAAAGGCTCTATACCCAATTAGCCTCAAAAAACGAGGACATAACAAAACTCAAGACTGATTACAATACTCTATGAGAGAAATACAAAATCTTGGTTCTTCAATGGAACGACTTGAGAAAGATGCCTGAAATAAATGAAGCTGTTAAACGTGTGGAAGAACGCAAGGAGCAAGATGCGGAGGCAAAACGTAAGGAACAGGCAAGACAGATATCAATGTGTCCTTGACCGATTCATTAGTGAAGGTAATGTTTCATTCGGTGGCTCCAATGGTTGTGCTGACCAACTCACTAATTGGGACGGAACACAGAAGTTGG
>ERZ780139.1274-NODE-1274-length-22575-cov-6.961679_pt1 | contig 22575 bp, 20 predicted proteins | sample MGYA00511476_ERZ780139 | MGnify/ENA primary metagenome ERZ780139 (study PRJEB29588, sample SAMEA2158190) | human gut metagenome | biome: human gut; feature: human-associated habitat; material: faeces | place: Denmark | collected 2008/2010 ... | reverse complement strand
TGCCGCCTACTATGTGCACATCTGGCGGCGCGTGGCCTGAGAAAGGAGGTTTTGAACCATGAAGATCATTGACGAGAACGGTGCAGCCATTGAAAACCCTGACCTGACGCTTGGGTATCTGGTGGACGACACCGAGCCAGTGGAGCATCCCGCCGTGGAAGGCGTGGAGGAAGTGAGCCACTACGAGACGGTGGCGGAGTACCCCAACGGCGGCAAGGACGTGCAGCGGGTGGTGGATGTGCCGGGCGTACCTGCGCAGGCCGCATGGACCGAGCAGATGCCGGTGCAGAGATACATCCGTTATACCGCCGAAGAGCTGGCCGCGCAGGAAGAAGCGCGCAAGAAGGCCAAAGCCATGGAGAAGTTGCCGGAGACAGTGGCGGCACTGCAGGAAGATAACAAGACACTGAAAGAAGATAACAAGATGCTTAAACAATGTCTGATGGAAATGTCGGAGATTGTGTATGCTTAAACGAATCACACAAAAATTAGAGAGGATGGTACATATGATGGCTAAGTTGTGGGCACAGGAAATCATGAGCTGCGAGACGACCGAGGAAGCAAAGGCAATGTATGCCCGCTGCCCCCGCCTGCTGAAGGAGAAGGTGAAAGCCATTCTGGTGAAGAGCGGCTTTGAGGAAATCGTACAGTAAGGAGCTGAGGACAAGGCGAACGCTGAGAAAATTACGGAGCAAGGGTCTGTAAAGGCTGATACATAAAACAGGAGCTGAAAAATCAAAATGGCACTCTCGAACACGGCAACGCCGATCTACTACGGCCAGTTCCGGGAGGCCGTGATGCGCGGGGAGATCCCCGTTTGCAGAGAGATCAGCATGGAGATGAACCGGATCGACGATCTGATCGCAAACCCGGGCATCTATTATGACGATAAGGCCATCAACGGCTTTATTGCGTTCTGTGAGGACGAGCTGACCCTGACCGACGGCGGCGATGTGAAGATGCTGGACAGCTTTAAGCTGTGGGCAGAACAGATCTTTGGCTGGTACTACTTTGTGGAGCGGAGCGTGTATGTGCCGAACCCCCACGGGGCAGGCGGACACTACGAGACCAAGCGCATCAAAAAGCGTCTGGTAACGAAGCAGTACCTTATTATCACACGTTCGGCAGCAAAGACCATGTATCTGGAGTTCTTGCAGGCATACTTTATGACCGCCAACACGAACACCACCCAGCAGCTGACAACAGCGCCTACCATGAAGCAGGCCGATGAAGTGCTGGCACCCTTCCGCACCGCATTGGCGCGGGCAAAAGGGCCGGTGCTGAAGTTCATGACCGAAGGTAGTTTACAGAACACCACCGGTGCGAAAGCAGACCGTGTGAAGATGGCAAGTACCAAAAAAGGCATTGAGAACTTTGTGACCAACAGCCTTTTGGAAGTGCGCCCCATGACCATTGAAAAGCTGCAGGGCCGGCGCGACACGGTGGCTACCGTGGACGAATGGTTAAGCTGTGACATCCGGGAAGACCCCATTGGTGCCATTGAGCAGGGCGCGGCGAAAAACGAGAACTACCTGATCGTTGCGGCAAGCAGCGAGGGCACGGTGCGCAACGGATGCGGCGACGACATCAAAATGGAATTGCTGAGCATCCTGAAGGGGGAGTACGTAAACCCGCATGTCTCCATCTGGTACTACAAGCTGGACAGCATTGAGGAAGTGGGCCGACCGGAGATGTGGCTGAAGGCAAACCCGAACCTGGGCAAGACCGTGAGCTACGAGACCTATCAGCTGGACGTAGAACGAGCCGAAAAATCGCCCAGTGCCCGGAACGACATCCTTGCAAAGCGCTTCAACCTGCCGATGGAGGGGTACACATACTTTTTTCCGTATGAAGAGACCCTTTGCCACCGACCGAGAAGCTACTGGCAGATGCCGTGCGCCATGGGCGCGGACCTGAGCATGGGCGATGATTTTTGTGCGTTTACGTTTTTGTTTCCGCTTTCAAGCGGATATTTTGGGGTAAAGACGAGGGACTACATTACCAGCTACACGCTGAGCCAGCTGCCCGTGAGCCGGAGAAACCAGTACGAAGAGTTCATGAAAGAGGGGACATTATTCGTATTTGACGGCACGGTGCTGGACATGATGCAAGTGTATGAAGACCTTGACAACTTCGTGCAGCAGAACCAGTACGACGTGCGGGCGTTTGGCTACGATCCCTACAACGCGCAAGAATTCGTGGAGCGTTGGGGGCAGGAGAATGGCACCTTTGGCATTACGAAGGTGATTCAGGGTGCGAGGACCGAGAGCGTGCCGCTTGGCGAGCTGAAAAAGCTCTCCGAACAGCGGAAGCTATTGTTTGACGAAAAGCTGATGCAGTTTGCAATGGGCAACTGCATTGCGCTGGTGGACACCAACGGCAACCGGAAGCTTTACAAGCAGCGGCAGGACCAGAAGATCGATGCTGTGGCAGCTATGATGGATGCTTACATTGCGTGGAAGCAGAACCGGGATGCGTTTGAGTGATTACAGCATCTGAAATACTGTAATTGCAATATAAACCGTAAGCAGAGTTCCCCACTACAATGACTAGACTTTTTGGTACATAAATCCGTCCTGAGTCAAATATAGCTCGGAGGGGTTCATGGGTTCATTTAGTGCATTTTTAATTACCGTAACCAGTGGACTTAGCACCTGTTTTGTAAGATTATCAGATATTTTTAGAATGCTCTTTTCGGATTGAGTAAAGGAGGCAGGATCTTTTTTGAGGAAGGCCGCCTTGTGTGCTTCTCGGATATCCTTTGCGTAAGGGCTAATGGCATCGGAAATTTTGTTTTTCGTGTGCCCCAGCAGTAGGTCTGCCTCTGCAAGAACACTTTCCAGATAAACAGCATTCCAGTTTTGTGCATAATAGACTTCCATGATAGTGCTGATTGCATAGAGCTGTGATGATAAGTCAAGGTTCTGTTTTGCAATTAGAACAGGCTCCTGATTCTTTTTAGCGTCTTTTGCATTGACCCGGTGCTCTAGTTCGGTTGTGTAAAAGTCGATGTCCGCAATCGCTCGAATCTTAGAACGCTGGATATTCGTTAGAGTAGCTATGCGCTGGGGCTCGCTTAACATGATTGTGGAATAATTTCCAACGGCATATTTCACAAATGTCAGCTCGGAAAGAAGTTCTGTGCGCTTGGAGTCCTCTAAAAAACTAAGGACATCGTCAAGTTTTCGGCTGATTTCCGACATTTTAGACGAAATATCGGAGAGAAAGTATTGCCCGGTTGCGAAAGAAGCAATGCTAAAGGCATTAAATAGGGCAACGGATGCTGGATTGATTGGATGCAAGGATGCGGTTCCACTAAAATGCGAACTAGCATCAACCACAGTCGTGGCATAGCCTCCGTTGCGAAGATGCAAGAGCACTCCCTGGACACCTTCTGGAAATTTCAAAATGTAGGTTTTGGAAGCAGTATCTGAAACAATGGCTGGGGGAAGAAGTTGAAGCAAAGAATTGGCGGTAACTCCAGTTTGCTCTGGAAACTCAACTTTTCGGAACCGTGTCTTATCACTAAAGTCAAACGGGATATCGCTTGGAACGATTTCGCAGTTGAGGTCTTTTGTAGAAAGCAGTTCGTTACTGGCCATAATGACAGCCTCCTCGTAGTTTGTGAATCTATCATACAGCAGATAATCTATATTTGCAAGGAGCAGTCGAAAAAAGAAACAATGAAATCGCTTTCAATAGAGGATTTCTTATTAGAGAGGAGGTGATTATATGCACAGCTATAACGATGAACTCTACCATTGGGGCATCAAGGGCATGAAATGGGGCGTGCGTCGATATCAAAATAAAGATGGGACTCTGACTGCGGCAGGACGAAGCCGATATGTAGGGAGTAACGCTGAAGGAACAGATGAAAAGTCACAAAAGAGAGTTGGGCTTTCAGACAAACAAAAAAGGGCGTTGAAAATCGGCGCAGCGTTAGCGGTTGCTGCATTGGGAACGTATGGCGGGTATCGCTTGGCAAAGTCTGGCAAGTTAGAGCCATTTGTTGCTGCAGGCAAACAAAAAGCTGCTGAACTTATGGAAGAGGCGGGAAAAGAGCGGAGTTCAACTCCTAAAACTCATGCACATTCAGACTATACGCGAGCGCATGAGAAAAAGAGTGTTCGAGTGCTGAGCGATGAAGAACTTAATGCTAAAATTAACCGGTTGCAAAAAGAAAAGCAGTATGAATCACTGATTGCTACTCCGAGCAATGTGAAAAAGATGCTTGCGACAGCCGGAACGGCCGCATCAGCATTAGGAACCATAAGCACATTGTACAACAACTACAACGCTGTGGCAAAAATCGGAAAAAATCTTATTGCCTCAAAGAAAATCCAGAATCGTATGAGCACGATGAAGGTTCACTCAGAATAAGAAAGGCATCTATGAGAAGTGAAGCAACGATTGGCTCCCGCCTGAAACGGGCGTGGAACGCCTTTACGAACCGGGACCCTCCCGGGAAGAACTACTATGGCGGAGGGAGCAGCTACCGGCCTGACCGGGTACGGCTGAACCGTGCGAATGACCGCACGATCATGACCGCCATATACACCCGCATTGCCATGGACGCAGCGGGCATCACAATAAACCACGTAAGGCTCGATGAAAACGGACGCTACGACGAAACCGTTGATTCGGGCCTTAATTGCTGTCTGAACCTTTCCGGCAACAAGGACCAGACCGGCAGGGCGCTGCGGTATGACATGTTCCTCTCTGTACTGGACGAGGGCGTGGCAGCGCTGGTGCCGGTGGACGTGGATGTGGACGAAGAGACCGGCAAAGAAAAGATCCTTTCCATGCGGGTGGCAAAGGTGAAGGAATGGTACCCCGATGATGTGCGGCTGGAAGTGTATAACGACCAGACCGGACAGAAAGAGGAGATCACCCTGCCGAAAGCAGAAGTGGCCCTGATCGAGAACCCGTTCTATGCCGTGATGAACGAGCCGAACGGCACCATCCAGCGCCTTGTCCGCAAGCTGAACCTGATGGACGTGGTGGATGACCAGCTGGGGTCTGAAAAGCTGGACCTCATCATCCAGCTGCCATATGTAGTGCGCAACGAAATCCAGAAAAAAAGAGCGGACGACCGGAGAGCCGAGATTGAGCGGCAGTTGACCGGCTCTAAATACGGCATTGCCTATACCGATGGTTCGGAACACATTACGCAGCTGAACCGCAGCCTTGAAAATAACCTCCTGAAAACCGTGGAATACCTGACCAACATGGCATACAGCCAGTTAGGCATTACCCCGGAGATCATGAACGGTACAGCAAGCGATGCGGTGATGACGAACTATGAGAACCGTACCATTGAGCCCCTTGTGGCAGCAGCCGTAGACGAGCTGAAGCGAAAGTTTTTGACCGAAGAGGACCGGAAGGAAGGCCGCGAGAGTGTGCTGTACTTCCGCGACCCGTTCAAGCTGGCACCGGTGAGCGCCGTTGCCGAGATGGCGGACAAGTTTACCCGCAACGAGATCCTGACGAGCAACGAGTTCCGGCAGCTGCTGGGAATGAAGCCCTCGAAGGACCCGAAGGCGGACGAACTGCGGAACAGCAATATTTCGCAATCCGATGCGGAAATTGCTGAGAGAAACAAAACGATCACGGCTGGAAAGGAAGCCGTAGAAAGGAGTATGGCAAATCAAAATGGCGAAGTTTGATTATGACTGCAGCGGCTGGGCCACGAAGGCAAAGACCAAGTGCTATGATGGCCTGACCATTGCGCCGAATGCGTTCCAGGAATGCGACGGCAAAGTTGTGACCATGGTGTACAACCATGACCATGACAACCTGGAAAACGTCCTTGGCCATTGCCTGCTGGAGAACCGGCCCGGGGGCATGTATTGCTACGCAAAGTTCAACGATACGGATACTGGCCGGACCGCGAAGGCCTGCGTGGAAAATGGCGACCTGAACGCTTTTTCCATCTATGCAAACTGCATTAAGAAGACCGGAAACACTGTCCAGCACGGCATTATTCAGGAAGTGAGCCTTGTGCTGGCAGGCTGCAACCCGGGTGCGCTGATCGACGAGGTGGTGAAGCACAGTGCCGACGAGGACTACGAGGGCGGCGAAGCATTCATCTACACAGACGGCGGCCTGAGCATTGCCCACGGACTGGACCCAGACGGTGAACCGCTGGACGACCTTGTACACAGCGGCGATGCAGCGACCGACGAAGCAACACAGGAGGAAGCCGAGATGGCGGACGAACAGAAGGATGGCAAGACGCTGAAAGAGGTGTACAACAGCATGACACCCGAACAGCAGGAGTGCTGCCATGCACTGATGGGCATGGCCCTGGAAGAGCGTGACGGCGAAGAGACTGACGATGAGGAGGAAGAAACCGTGAAGCAGAACGTATTTGAGAAGGACACGAAGGGCACCGTGCTGAAGCACAGCATCGACGAGATCAACAAGGTGGTGAAGACCGCCAAGACCTGCGGCACCATGAAGGCCGCTTTTGCAAATGCCGGCATTGAGGACAGTGAGGTGGACGCTTTGTGCCACGGCATTGACAACATCGACTGGCTGTTCCCGGAAGATCACCTGCTGGACACCCCGCCCCGCATCATTGACAAGCCCGACGACTGGGTGAGCGTGGTGATGGGCGGCGTGAAGCACATCCCGTTCAGCCGCTTCAAGAGCCTGTTCGCCGACCTGACCGAGGACGATGCACGTGCCAAGGGCTACCTGAAGGGCAACTACAAGACTGAAGAGGTGTTCGGCCTGCTGCGCCGCTCCACCGGCCCGACCACGGTGTACAAGAAGCAGGAGCTGGATCGCGACGATGTGGCAGACATTACCAGCTTTGATGTGGTGGCATGGCTGCGCAACGAGATGCGCTACAAGTTGAACCGTGAACTGGCACTGGCCTACATTCTGGGTGACGGCCGCATGGCAGCAAGCCGTGACAAGATCGATGAGAACTGCATCCGTCCGGTGTTCAACGACGCCGACCTGTTTACCATCAAGGTGCAGGTGAAGACCACTGGCCTTTCCACCGTGGAGGACAAGTACAAGGCCTTTATCAAGCAGGCCATCCGTGCCCGCAAGGACTACCGCGGCAGCGGCACCCCGACTATGTTTACCACCGAGGATGCCCTGACCGAGATGCTGCTGCTGGAAGACGGCATGGGCCGCCCGCTGTACACGGACGAGGCCGCACTGGCCCGCAAGCTGCGCGTTGCCAAGATTGTGACCATTCCCGAAATGGAAGGCCGCAAGGGTGCCAAGGGCGGCGATCTGGCTGCTGTGATCGTAAACCTGGCCGACTACACCGTGGGTGCCGACAAGGGCGGTGCCGTGAGCATGTTCGATGACTTTGACATCGACTTCAATGCACAGAAGTACCTGATCGAGACCCGCTGCTCCGGCGCACTGACCAGCCCCTACAGCGCTATGGCCATTGAGTGGGCTGCATGAGAGACTCCTTCAGTCTCACAGTCCACCTGACGGCGGCGCTGTTCGTCAGCTCCCTCATTGAGGGAGCCTTTTTCAAAAGAAAGGATGATAGAAAATGCTGAACAAGCTCTATGAGCAGGGCAAGGACCTGCACGTTGCAAACTATGTGGCCTATGGCAAGACCGCTGACCACAAGCTGTATGCCGACGAAGGTTATAATGAGACCGTGACCAAGGCCGAGATCGAGGATGCCTTCGTGAAGGGCCGTCTGGTGATCGTGGAGGGCGCAAACTATCTGGTGCCTGTGGCCTTTGGTGCGACCGGTGTGATCACCGTTGTGGCCGGTGAGACCGTGAAGACCCAGGCATGGGCTGCTTCTGCCGAAAAGTAAGCAGAAAATTCAAAATGGAGTGAAAGTGCTATGAGCAAGTGGTTTGGGAAGCTTGGTTTCGTGGAGACCAAGGAGACAGAGCCGAGTGTCTACTCGGAAATCGTGACAGAGCGTGACTGTTACGGCGACCTGACACGGAACATGCGCAGGTTACAGTCCGGCGACAAGGTGAACGATGATATCAGCCTTGCGAACACGTTAAGCGTCATTGCCGACCCGTATGTTCAGGAGCACTTTTGCAATCTCCGGTATGTGACGCTTTACGGCGGAAAATGGAAGGTGACGGACGCGAGCGTGGAGTACCCGCGCATCGTGCTGACGCTGGGAGGGTTATGGCATGGCAACAAAACTGAGTGAAAGACGCTCCGGGCTGGATGCGCTTTTGCGCAGCATCGTGAAACAGCGGTGCGGCAGTGAAAACGTGTACTACCAGCCGCCTGCAAACCTGCGGATGAAATACCCTTGTATCTGCTACAAGCTGGAAAAGATCCGCAGCCCGAAGGCTGACGACCGCGTATACCGCCAGACCTTCCATTATTCTGTTACCGTGATTGACACGAAACCGGACAGCGAAATGACGGCGGCCATGGGTTTGCTTGCAAAGGCTTCTCATGACCGCCATTTTATTTCGGACAACTTATACCACGACGTATTCAGCGTGTGGTACTGATACCTATTTATAAAGGAGGACAAAACCTATGGCAAGAGCAAAATGGGATGTGGACGGCACCCGCAAGTTCCATGCCGGTGTTTCCCACGGTATGGTATACCCCAAGGCAGACGAAGGCACGACTAATGGCGCTGCATGGAATGGCCTGACCGGCGTGACCGAGAGCCCCAGCGGCGCAGAACCCACTGACCTGTGGGCCGACAACATGAAGTATGCCCGCCTGATCTCTGGCGAGGGCTACGGCTTTACTATTGAGGCCTACATGTATCCGGAGGAGTTTGAGCCCTGCGACGGTCTGGCTGCCCCGGTGAAGGGCATCCGCATCGGTCAGCAGAAGCGCAAGGCCTTCGGCTTCAGCTGGCAGACCAAGGTGGGCACCGACGAGGATGCCGACAAGGGCTATATCATCCATGTGGTGTGGAACGCTACCGCACAGCCCAGTGAGAAGAGCCACGAGACCATGAACGACAGCCCGGATGCCGAGACCTTCAGCTGGGAGTGCGACACCGTGCCCGTGAACGTGACCGGCTATAAGGATGTCGCCGTGATGGAGTTTGACAGCACTGTGCTGACGGCTGCCCAGATGAAGGCTGTGGAAGACCTGCTGTATGGCACCGACAGCGAGGATGCAAAGCTTCCCACCCCGGACGAGCTGATTGCTGCAGTAAAGGCTGCTGTGTAAAAACACCCTCTCAGCGCGCAGTCCGGCGTTTGCCGGCGCTGCTTGCAGCTCTCCCGAAGGGGCGAGCTTTGTTGAGAGGAAAAAATCAAAATGAACCGATAAGGAGAGATTAAGATGCTGAAAAAGACCATTTCCTATACCGACTATGACGGCAACCAGCGCACCGAGGACTTCTACTTCAACCTGTCCATGGCCGAATTGACAGAGATGCAGATGGGCGTGGAAGGCGGTATGAGGGGCTACATCCAGCGCATTATGGCAGCCAATGACCAGACTGCGCTGATGAAACTGTTCAAGGACGTTCTGCTGCTGACCTACGGTAAGAAGAGCGACGATGGCCGTCTGTTCCTCAAGAATGATGCCATTCGTGCAGAATTCGAGGCAAGTCCGGCTTTCAGCGCAATTTACATGGAGCTGATGTCCGATGCGCAGAAGGCGGCAAATTTCATCAATGGCCTGATGCCTGCTGACCTGCGCAATCAGAACCCGGCTATGGAGATGGCCGCAACCGCAAGCGCTGCGCCTGCACTGAGCGTGGTATCGGAACAGGGCTGATAAGCTCTGATATTTTGCCGCTTTGGCGGAGAGAGGCTGCGCCGGGAAATTTCCGGGCAGTCTTTATTTTTTTTTACTCCTTCAGGCGCTGACGCGCCAGCCCCTCTAAGAGGGAGCCTTTTAAAGGAGCACATTTAAGAGTACAGGGAGAGTGAAAGAATGCTGGAGCTGCATATTCCAGGTGGAGAACGCTGGGATGAACGAATCAACCAGTTTGCATACGATAAACCGGTGGCGCTTCGACTGGAGTACAGTCTGCTCTCCCTGTCTAAATGGGAAAGCAAGTGGCACAAGCCGTACTTGGACGAAAACGTGAAGAAAACACGCGAAGAAACGCTTGATTTCGTCCGATGCATGACTCTGACAAAGGGTGCGGACCCGACCGTATACACAAGACTGCGGCGGGAAGACTGGCTGGCCATTCAACGATATATGAGCGACCCGATGACGGCCGCGACCTTTAAAGACCGCAAAGGCGGCAAGAAGCGCGCACGCTACCAGACGGCAGACCTGTTTTATGCCGCCATGGCAAGCTACGGCATCCCATTCGAGTGCGAAAAGTGGCACCTGAACCGGCTTTTGGCGCTGATCCGGGCCTGCGGTGAAGAGAACCTGCCGCCCGAGAAGATGGGTAGACACGAGCAGGCGGCGCACATCCGGGCGCTGAATGCACAGCGCAGGGCAAAGTTTCACTCGAGGGGGTAAGAGCTTTTGAGCAAGGTAATTGAGATCCGGCAGAAAGGCGACTTTAAGAAAAGCCTGACCTTTTTCAGCCACATCAAGAGCTGGAGTGTGCGACCGATCCTTGAGAAATACGGAAAGCTGGGTGTAGAACGGCTTGCGGATGCCACCCCGAAAGCCACCGGAAAGACGGCGGCAAGCTGGAGCTACGAAATCAAAATGGATAAGAGCGGGGCCACACTTTGCTGGAAGAACGGCAACATTGTGGATGGAGTGCCCATTGCGGTGATCTTACAATACGGACACGGCACAAGAAACGGAGCCTATGTGCAGGGGGTAGATTACATTAACCCTGCCTTGGCTCCGATTTTTTCTGCTCTGGCCGATGAATTGTGGAAGGAGGTGCGAAATCTTTGAGTAAAGAAGTAGATGAACGCGTCGTAGAGATGCGGTTCAACAACGCATTGTTTGAAAACAAAGTTCAGCAGACAATGCGAAGCTTGACGGCACTCAACGAAAAACTGATGTTCAAAGGAGCGGAAAAAGGCTTTGAGAAAGTCTCAGATGCATCAGAAAAGGTAAAATTCAATGCTTTGCTGAATGCTCTTGATAATCTGAGCCAAAAATTCTCGGCTGTCGAGGTGATTGGCGTAACTGCGCTGATGCGGATTACAAATCAGGCAGTTGATGCTGGTGAACGGCTTGTCAAAGCATTATCGCTTGATCCTATTATCAGTGGCTTTCAGGAGTATGAAACGCAGATCAATGCAGTTCAGACGATTCTGGCCAATACATCAAGCAAAGGCACTACGTTGGACCAAGTCAATGCTGCACTGGATGAGCTGAATCACTATGCCGACCTGACGATTTACAATTTTACGGAAATGACCCGTAACATTGGTACGTTTACAGCGGCAGGCGTTGATTTGAATACTTCCGTTTCAGCTATTAAGGGTATTGCAAACCTTGCAGCTGTATCTGGCTCGACCAGCCAGCAGGCTAGTACAGCCATGTATCAGCTCTCACAGGCACTCGCATCCGGTACTGTGAAATTACAGGATTGGAACTCCGTAGTCAATGCTGGTATGGGCGGTCAGGTGTTTCAAGATGCCTTGAAAGAAACCGCTCGTGTGCATGGTATTGCCATTGATAGCATGATAAAAAAGGAAGGTTCCTTCCGTGAGACCTTATCCAAGGGATGGCTGACTTCGTCTATTCTGACTGAAACTCTTCAGAAGTTCACTGGCGATCTCAATGAGGAAACCTTGAAGTCCATTGGATACACCGATGAGCAGATAAAGAAAATCATGGAGATGGGCAAGACTGCAAATGACGCTGCAACAAAAGTCAAAACGTTCAGTCAGCTGAAAGATACTTTGACCGAAGCGCTGCAGTCTGGATGGACTCAGACTTGGCAAACGATTATTGGTGACTTTGAAGAGGCGAAAGAGCTTTTCACAAGATTCAGTGACGTCTTTTCAGATCTTATAAACAAATCGTCTGAAGCCCGTAATACCGTGTTGGCCGGAGGCCTGAATACCGGTTGGCAGCAGTTGAGCACCGCACTGGGAGACAGTGCTGACTTTTATAGTCAGATGCTGGAAAAGGTCATGCTTGCAAATGGTTCAATCAGTCAAAAACAGATTGATGATGCCGGAAGTTTTGTCAAGGCTTTGCAGCAGGGAGGTGTTTCCGCTGAGCAGCTTCAAAATGGGTTGAAAGAATCGTACAAGCAGCTTTCAGTACTGGGAGCTTTGAGTGACGATGCTTTAAAAGCCAAAAAACTCGATCCTGCTCAGGTGAGGTCTCTGGCAAAGAGCTTTGAGGAAGTTAACCAGAAGGTTGCAGACGGTAGCCTGGATCTTGATATTTACTCCAAGAAAATCGGTGAGCTCTCCGGTCGGGAGCATCTGATCGAGTCCATTTGGAATGTTTTTGAGGCACTTGAAAAAGTTGTGGAGCCGGTAGCACGTGCCTGGCAGAAGATATTCTCGCCCATCACGGCCGATCAGATCTACAACATCGCAAAGTCAATTGACGAGTTTACTGCAAAGCTCAGCATCAGTGACGAGACAGCCGATAAAATCGAACGAACATTCAGTGGTATTTTTGCTGTGCTGAATGTTTGGAAAAATGTGCTTTTAACCGTTGGTAAGGTTCTGGGGGAGGTATTCAATGCTGTATCTCCACTTGCTGGCGGCTTTTTAAGTATTACCGCGTCATTGGGCGATTTCTTGGTTGAGATGGCCAATGCGGTCAATAACTCTAAGACGTTTAAGACGACACTGGATGGTATTCACTGGATTATCGGAAAGGTGTCTGAAGGAATGCAGACCTTTGCAGGGGTACTGACTGATGTATCGAATAACGTCTCTGTCGTGTTCGACCCGTTAAAGACCCTTGGCGAGTGGTTTGAAAATTTTATTTCTTTCATCACACCAAAGCTGAAATGGCTTGCTGATAAAATCGGGGAGATTTTTGAAGAACTGGGAAGCGGTGCATCCGGTGCTTTTGGCAATCTGAATGGCAACGCACTTTGGGGTTTTGCGAATGCTGGAATGATTGCCGGGCTCATTGCAGGCATTAAGGGCTTTCTGGAAGCTTTTAAAGATATCGGCTCTACCGTTAAAGACACAATCGGGGGTGTGGCAGAACTTCTTAACAAGTTAGGAGAAGCTGTCACTGCATGGAAAAACAACAAGAACGCAGAAACGCTCAAGACAATTTCGACCGCTGTGGCAATTCTTGCTGGGTCACTTGTTGTGCTTTCGATGGTGAAGCCAGAACGGTTGGCTGCATCTACGGGAGCGATGATTGCACTGTTTGCTGAACTGCTTGTGGCGCTTGCAATTTATGACGAAATTGCGAAAAAAACCAAAAAAGTTGGCAAAGGCACCAGTTCAATGGTCGTTATGGCAGCAGGTGTTCTGATCCTTACGTCTGCGCTGAAGAAGATTTCTGAAATTGAAACCGAAAAGCTTCTGACTTCAGTTATCGCATTGGGCGCGGTGATGGCAGAACTGGTTGCTGCACAAGTTGCAATTTCAAAATGGGCAAAAGATGGTGCTAAGCATGCCATGAGTATGCTTGCAATGGCTGCGGCAGTTCGTGTCCTTGCAGAAGCAGTAGAACAGTTGGCTGACCTTGGCTGGGATGGCATTGAGAAGGGTCTTATTGCCGTAGCAGGACTGCTGGCGGAAGTTGCTGCGTTTTCGGGGCTGAGTAATTTTGGCGGACTGACGGCAGGAAAAGCAGTGGGAATTTTGATCCTGGCAGCAGCACTGAGTGTGTTGGAAAAATCAGTGTCAGCATTCAGCAAGATGCCGGTAGACGAACTCCAGAATGGAATTGGTGTACTGGGTGCGATTCTTGGCGAAATTGCGGTTTTCAGCATATTGTCCAACCCGGCAGAACATGTGCTTTCAACAGCAACTGCCTTAACTATTTTGTCCGGAGGACTGCTGATTCTATCCAATGCTCTGGCAAACCTCGGCGGCATGACACTTGGTCAGATCGGCGTGGCACTGGCAGCAATGGCAGGCGGACTGATTGAAATGGGTGTCGCACTGACTCTTGTAAAAGGCTCTCTTGGCAGTGCAACCTCGTTCCTTATTATGTCGGTTGTGTTGAATGCTCTCGTTTCTCCGCTGAAATCTCTTGGCGAAATGTCACTTGAAGAGATCGGGCATGGATTACTCGCAGTTGGTGGGGCACTTGGCATTTTCGCGATTGTTGTTGGAACAATGTCGCTTGCAGGTCCAATCGTCATTGCTGTTTCTGCAGCTCTGAGTTTGCTGGCAGGAAGCTTTGCATTGCTGCTTGGAACGATGGCAGCAGTAAGCCTAATGCCTCTTCGGATGGAAGCACTTGTCGTGGCACTTGGAACGCTTGGCTCTGCAATTGGCGTTTTTATCGCTGGAGTAATCGCAGGGCTTGGAACAGCAGCTGGAAGCATTGCTATTGCAATCGCTGAAATTATTGTAGCGGTATGCAACGCAATTGCACAGGCCGTTCCTGCAATCGGCAATGCACTTGCTCAGCTCATCGTGGCCATTTGCAATGTCATCGTACAGTGCAGTGAGCCTATTGGACAGGCTTTGTTTACGCTGGGAACTGTAGTGATCCAGACCATTATCGATCTGATCGCATGGGCATGGGATGGTGGCGGTGAGGGAGGCGGCATCAAAGGTGCACTGAGTGAACTGCTGGGAAATATTGTTGCATGGCTTTCGGAACATCTCAATCCGATAAACCTGTTTGGCGGCTTGCTTGGCACGATTTCGGGCTTCTTTGGCAAAATCGGAGAATATATGTCTCAGGGACTTGCTAATGGCCTGAATACTGGAGCTTCAGTGCAGATTGCAAACAACGGTGTTCAGACTCTGTGCAATAAGGTGAAGGATTTCTTTCGGAATGCGTTTGGAATCAATTCGCCTTCGACCTGGATGAGGGAGCTCGGCCAGTGGTTTGCACCGGGTCTTATAAATGGACTGAATGGAACAGCATCTATTGCGAAGCTGAATGCTGGAACCAAGGTATTTGGTGAAAATGTAAAATCTGGACTTTCCGGTACGTTTGATGGTTTGAACAGTTGGATGTTCAACAAAGGCAGCGATGCAGCCAGCAGTTTCTATAACGGACTGAGCGCGGCGAAGAACGTCCGAACTGGTTCCAAAGACGACTGGTTTGACGAGTGGTACGAAAAAGAGATCAGCAAGTACCGGAATGTGACTCCGAATACCGTGGCAGATGATGCTGCGGAAGATATTCTTGGAACACTTTTTGGGTCTGGAGATACGAGCCCCACCGGTTCTGGCGGTACAACCACTGGCAAGACCAAAAAATCCTCCGGCTCCGGCACGAAGAAGACCGTGGCCCAGCAGATCGAGGAAAAGTACAAGCCGAAGCTGGAAGCAAACAAGGCGGCACGGGAAGCACTGGACAGCGAGTACGAGCTGTGGCAGACCGAGAACCAATACAGCGCGGACGAGGACACGCTGCTGGCGAAGAAGATGGAGAACGCGGCGGCAGAAATTGCGAACCAGACCGATCGGGTGGCCATTGCACAGGCAAAGTACGACGAAATGCTGAAGCGCTGGGGCGCGGACAAGACTGAGACCAAGGAAGCCTACGCCAGCCTGCTGAGCGAAAAAACAAGCCTTGCGAAATTGCAGGCAGATCAGTACACCGGCCTGTTTGAAGACATCACGAAGCGGTACGATACCGACCTTGGTACACTGGAAAAAGAGTATAACCTCTGGACGGCCCAGAACAGCAACACTGCCTCAAAGCTGGACAAGATCGACCGGGAGACCGAGTACCAGAAGGACGAACTGGAGCTGAAGCAGAAAAAAGAAGCCAAGGCGAAAGAGCAGTGGGAGACCCTGCGGAAGGAATACGGCGAAAGTGACCTGCGCACAAAAGAGGCCTGGAACGACTATCTGGATGCGCAGACCGATAGCCTGCAGCTTCAAAATGACATTGCCAAGCAGTCGCTGAACAAGCTGGATGCGCAGCTTTCCATCATCAAGGACGAACAGAGCCGGATGCAGAGCCGGATGAACCTGCTGACCAGCATCTACGGCGACGGCAGCCTGAAAGACCGTGAGGACGCCTACAAGCAGGCGGTGGAGCAGTACGGCGAAAACAGCGCTGAGGCAAGAAAAGCGAAGTATCAGGGCATCACGACCAGCATTCTGGGCACAGTGGAAGCGCTGCAGAACATGAATGCCGAGCTGGAAAAGACCCGGCTCATCCAGCAGCAGCTGGCGGACGGCAAAGACCTGAATGGCAATCCGCTGAGCAAAGACGACGTGAACGACCTGAAGGACCAGCTGCTCTCCTCCCGCAGTTCTATGGTGAGCTTTGCAGGGGCACTGGCAGATGCCATGGGCCTTGAGGACAGCGCCAAAAGCGCGGTGGTAAAGCTTGCCAATGCCATCCAGAAGAACTGGGTGCCCATCAGCAATGCGTGCAGCGAGGTGTGGACGAAGGTCTCCGGAGCCATGGGCGAGGAGATGACAAACACCCTGAGCACCGTATTCAAGGCGGCATTCAGCGAGGAAGGCATGGAAATCGGGACGGAATTCGTCTCGGCCATTGCATCTGCCATGCAGGGAGACTATGCCGGTGCCATCATTTCGGCGGCAACGGGGCTGATCGATCTGCTGTTTACGGAAACTGGAAAGAAGCTGACCGGCGGGGCAGGAGACATGCTGCTGAAGCTGTTTTCCGGAATTCAAAATGGAGACCTTGCGGGAAAGCTTGCCAACATCGGGACAGCCGCGGCAAATGTCGGCAATTCCCTGAGTGGACTGCTGCCCATGCTGGGACAGCTTGGAACGACAGGAGCCGGTGCAGGAATGGCAGTTGGCGGCATTGGTGAAGCACTGGGTGGGCTGGGCGCTTCCATACTGGCGGTGCTGCCGGAACTGCTGATTGTGGTGGGCATTATTGCAGCCATCGCGGCACTGATCGGCGGTATTGCGTGGTTTATCAGCAGCCGGAAGAAGGAAAAGGCCACCGGCGCAAAGGACGTTGGCTCGGAGATCGACAAGGGTATCAGCGATGGCGTGAAGGAAGATGCGCCCATTGTGGACGATGCCGTGAGCGACATGACCGAGAATGCCATGGACATTGCGAAGGGTTCGCTTGGGACCATCAGCAAGGTGATGGGCGACGACTACGAGTACACGCCCCAGATCGTGCCCGTGGTGGACCTGACCAATGTGCTGGAAGGTGCGGACGAGATCGACAATGCCTTTGCGGCGACAAAATCGCTGAGCCTTGACGGAGACGTGAGCCGGAACCTTGCAGACAAGATCGATGCCGAAGTGCAGCTTCAAAATGGACTGAAGAGCGCCGGAAATGAGGACACTCTACGTGCCATCAACGCACTGGCCGGGCACATGGACGGCGTGGCCGAGAGCATCAAGGGCATGAGCGTGACCATCAACGGCAGAAAGGCCATTGGCTACATCGATGACCGGATGGGACGGCTGACCGCAGCGAAAGTGAAGTGAGAAAATGGCGATCATCAAAGAACTGAACCCCGGTGATACCCTGAAAGTGTACGAGGACGGCGTTGCAGCAGAGTTTGTGGTGGCCCAGCACAACTACGAAAAAGACCTGAACGGCAAGGGTAAGACCATGCTGATGCGCACCACCCTGCTGAAAGACGCAGTGCAGTGGGGCAACAACGAGAAAGATGTTTCGTGGAAGAACGAGCCGACCCTGCGCAACTGGCTGGAAAACACCTACGCAGCACGGCTGAGTGAGGACACGCTGAAGACCATCGTGCCGGTGACGATCCGGTACGATTATGGTTCAAGTGAGAGCGGTACGCTGGAAGAACAGCGGTTCTTTGTGCCTAGGGTAGTAGACTTCAGCGGAGATACGGCGCTGTTTACTGGAATCCGAAGATTTTTTGAGGATAGTCTGAGCGGCGGAAGGGCGGATATTACCGAAGGAAGCAACATCTACGAACTGTGGAAGTACGTGTTCAGCACGCGAAGCAGCAAAAACTACGAGGATGGCGATAACACCCGCGGAGAGGCGCTGAGCCTTTACGTGAAGCACGGCAGAGGTGCCGACCCCGGGTCACCTGGGTACATTAACACCTACTGGGATACGACAACGGGACAGTGGGGCGTTTCCAGCTCGAATATTCTCGTATGTTTCTGCGTGGATGAGAATGCCACGGTGGACGATGATGGATGCCTGACAGCCAACAGCGGGCCGAAGATCCAGAGCAACTACTTTGGCATGAACGGTGTATTTGGGCGGTGGGGGAAGTTCGGGCTGCCATACCGCGTTTATGACGCAGATGGCGACACCATTACCGTGACCGAAAAGCTGAACGGCGAAGTGCACAGGACGTTTACGGCAATTCAAAATGGAGTATACCGGTTTGAAATATCACAGAAAGAGCTGGAAAGCTTTGACTGGAACGCCGACTATATCCTGACGGTAGAAGCCAGCGACGGCCGGACCACTAACCGGAAAAGCTGCAGAGTGAACCGCATCCGTTCATCCGGGTACGTGGTGTACATCGGGCAGATCAAAGGCACGGCGGACGGACAGAGCTACTACTGGACAGAGCGAAACATTCTGGACGATCCGTTCAACGAGAATGCACCGGTGATCCTTGACCCGGAAGTGACACTGGAAGCCAACGAGATCAGCTCGTTTACCTTTACGGTGCCCGTCTCAAATCCGTTCTATGACAAGCTGGAACTGAAAAAGCCGGTAGTCAGCATAGAAGAGGACGGCCGCGAGATCTTTATGGGCTATATCACCGAAATGGAAAAGAACTTTGAGCTGGACATGGAAGTGACCTGCGAGAGCGAGTTTGGATACTTGCAGGACAGAGACTGTCGGGTGGAGAACAAGTTCTACACGGCGTCCGAACTGCTGGCACTGGCGCTGACCGTGGAGGATGACCCGGAAGAACACGTCGGCTTCAAGGGCGAAGGTAAGGTGTTCCTGCCCGGAAATGTGACCATAGAAAAGCCGGAAAGCGACACGGACAAGGAGACCAAGGCCATCAGCGACTGCTGGAGCGTACTGACGAACAGCCTGACCGGAAAGTACGGCGGATATCTGCGCCTGCGCAAAGAAATCAAAATGGTGGACGGCGTGCGCGTTTACACAAGATATCTGGACTATCTGGCAAAACTGAATGACAAGACCGATCAGGTGATCGAGCTTGGAAAGAACCTGCTGGACATTTCGTACTACATCAAGGCTGGGGACATCGTGAATTCGGTGAAGGCATATGGTTGGTACAAGAGCGGATGGTTAATCTGGGAGACCACGAACCCCATCTCGCGGGAAGCGTACAACGGAGAATCCATCAAGAAGTACGGCCTGTGCCAGCGCGTCCTTGTGGTGGAAGGAACCGATTCCACGGAAGACAGCCTTTTGAAGAAGGCCACGGACGAGCTGAAAAAGTACAGCGGTTTCACCGGAAGTGTGCAGATCAACGCTGCAGACCTGTGTGATATTGGCGTGGACACCGACCGGCTGGACTTTATGAAGGAGACGTACGTGCTCTCGGAACCGCACGGTATTGATGACTGGCTGCCCTGCACGAAGGAAGTGATCCCGCTGCATGAGCTGGACCAGAAAGACTTTACCTTTGGCGCGACCACGGCAAAGCTTTCGTCTTTGCAGGCGGGCAACTTTGCGACGGCGGGCAAGGCGTGGAACGCGATCCAGTCCACCATTGGATATATCAACAAGTGAGGAGGATCAATGTACCATTCTCTTATTATAAATGTAGGCGACAACTACATTGACACCTGGGACGACTGGAAGCTGATCCCTTCCTCGCGGCCGGTGATCGCACCGCCCATTGAGCGGACAAAGTTCGTGACTGTGCCCGGCAGAGACGGCGCACTGGACTACAGCCGTACCCCTGCAAACCGTCCTACCTACGACGACCGTACCGGAAAAATTGAGTTTTACCTCGAAAACGACTATGCTGGCTGGGACTGGGAGACCGCGTATACGACCATCTGCGAGACCTTGAAGGGACAGCGGGTGCGGTTTGCGCTGGAGGACAATCCCAGCCATTATTATTCGGGTCTCTTGTGGGTGAATCAGTTCAAAAGCGACAAGGGGCACTCAAAGATCACGCTGGAGTACAACTTGCACCCGACCATGTACACCCTGAAGGTGGAAGCCGTGGCGCTGAACGTATACGACCTGAAGCTGAACAGAGGCATGGAGTACCAGCTGCTGGTGGGCGTTGGGCCGACGAATACGTTCTACCGCAAGATGAACGTGACCGCGAAACCGCGGGACGTGGTGAAAATTACTCAAAATGGAACCATTCTGGCCCTGCGGAAAGGCACAGCGGTGGTGACGGCAGAGTGCGGCGGCGTGAAAGCCGAGTGCGCCGTGACGGTAGGCACTTACGAGAGCTTTACCATTGAGCGGGCACTGGACGGCGTGAGCGAGACGAACCCGGTGGGGAGCATCGTTGCCGGCATGAGCTACCAAAATGTGTTCAACATAGGCGATAGCGAGAAGGAAATGCTGGAACTGACCGTAGAGATGGGCGGCACGGATGTGACCGGAAGTTGTGTTGTCATGGCAGAGGACAACGCGAGTGCACAAATCAAAATGGCATCGGTGACGGGAAATATCAAGATCACAGCGCATGCTGCAGCAAAGCCTGTGGCGGCGATGCTGTGTGCAGATATCCTGCCTGTGGAGGTAAAGCCGCTGAAACGGGTAGAAGGAGCATTCCGGCTTGGAAAATGAAAGGAAGGATGATATTTGAGTTTGGAAGCGTATTCCATTTTGAAAAATGGAAACGAAAAGCTCTCGGAGCATTTCAAGGTGCGCGAGTTCTACTGCCGTGACGGCAGCGACCCGGTGTTCATTGACACGGCGCTTGTGGAGGTGCTGGAGAAGATCCGTACGCACTTTGGCAAGCCTGTGACCATCACGAGTGGGTTCCGCACGGCAAGCTGGAACGCAAAGCAGAAGAATGCCGCAAAGTTCAGCCAGCATCTGTACGGCAAGGCGGCAGACATTCAGGTGCAGGGCATCAGCGTGGAGCGGGTGTATGCCTACGCGGACAGACTGCTGGGCAACGCCGGTGGCTGCGGCATTTACCCGCCCGGTCTGGGACGCGCCAACGGCTGGGTGCATGTGGACGTGCGCAAAGCCAAGAGCCGCTGGAAGGGGTGAGCGCCGATGGAAAGCATCATTGCCGCCATCCTCAGCGGTGTTGTGACCCTGATCGGCGTACTGATTGCAAACTCGCGTTCCAATGCCGTGATGGAATACAAAATTGAGGAGCTGACCCGGGAAGTCCGCAAGCACAACGGTTTTGCGGAGAAGATCCCGGTCATCCAGAGAGACATTCAGGTGTTGAACCACAGAATGTCCGACATCGAAGTACATGAATACGAACACGAAAGGAGCAACGTATGAATTTCAATATTACTGCAGGCACCATTGCACGTACCGCCGTTCTTCTGCTGGCTCTGACCAACCAGATGCTGAGCGCCATGGGCAAGAGCCCGCTGCCCATCGAGAGTACCACTGTGGAGCAGCTGGTGACGGCTGGCATCACGACCATTGCGGCACTTGTCGCATGGTGGAAGAACAACTCCTTTACGAAGGAAGCCATTGCGGCCGACAAGGAGTACGACCGCTTGAAGGCAAAGAGCGGGAAGTAAAAATGATATTTTGGGCAGGGCAGGAGCGGAAAATGTGGTCCACACACGTATCCAACGCTGAATGTTTCTTCTGCACTGCCTGAAAATAGTTCATCTGGCACTCACCGAAGGCAGGAACTGTCTGTATAACTCAAAATGGAGTGACCGGTAAGATGAAGAAAGCCCCTGCAACGATCGTTTATGGCTCTGAGTGGGAGCTGTGAGCGAAAGTTGCAGGGACTTTTATTTTTAGCATGAGTGGAGTGCTAAAGCGTGGTAAGAAGTTGACGGAACGTACATTATTCGTACATTTTTGAATAAATATTGCGTAGGTACGATAATAAAATGGAAAGTCACAAATTCTTAACAAAAAGAAGCAAAAAAGGTCTTGATTTTTTGGGTCAAGATGAGTACAATACACTTAGCACTCAGAGAAATGGAGTGCTAAAGAGCCGAAGAGCCGACACAAGGCCCTTTGGACACAGCAAAGTTTTAAATTATATTTTTACTATAGGAGGGCAAGAACTATGAAGATCATTCCTCTTGCAGACCGTGTTGTCATTAAGGCTGTTGAGGTTGAGGAGACCACCAAGGGCGGTCTGATCCTGACCGGCAGTGCTAAGGAAAAGCCCCAGGTGGCTGAGGTCATCGCTGTCGGCCCCGGCGGCGTTGTGGACGGCAAGGAAGTCAAGATGACTGTGAAGGTCGGCGACAAGGTCCTCACCAGCAAGTACTCCGGTACCGAGGTCAAGGTGGACGGCGAAGAGTGCACCATCGTCCGTCAGGGCGATATCCTGGCAGTCGTTGAGGACTGAGCGGTTTCCCCTCTGATATTTGAAAATTGAGCTTTAAAGGAGCGATTTGATTATGGCTAAGCAGATCAAGCAGGGCGAGGATGCCCGCAAGGCACTGTGTGCCGGTATCGATACCCTGGCAAACACCGTTAAGATCACCCTGGGCCCCAAGGGCCGCAATGTGGTGCTGGGCAAAAAGTTCGGCGCACCGGTCATCA
>ERZ780139.1256-NODE-1256-length-22751-cov-6.085169_pt1 | contig 22751 bp, 19 predicted proteins | sample MGYA00511476_ERZ780139 | MGnify/ENA primary metagenome ERZ780139 (study PRJEB29588, sample SAMEA2158190) | human gut metagenome | biome: human gut; feature: human-associated habitat; material: faeces | place: Denmark | collected 2008/2010 ... | reverse complement strand
AGTGGTTTTCTTTGGTAACTTTCTTTTTACAAAAAAAGAAAGTTACTCGTGCCGGGGCACGAAACGCCCCATCCCCCGCCCGCAGGCGCGAAATTATCCCCGTCGGAGACAAATAATGCACTTGCCGCCGGGGCGCGAAACTCCCCATCCCGCCGCACACAAAAAAACAGCCCTCCGGCCACCGCCGAAGGGCTGTTTTTCACAGATGATATTCCTGCTTGTACTCCTCATAGTACCGCGCGAAGGAACTGGACTTCATGGCCCGGACACTGTTCAGATACTCATGGGTGTCGAAGGAGTCGGACTCCAGCTCGATAATGGCCACGGCGATGTTGGAGCAGTGGTCCGCCACGCGCTCGTAGTTGGTCAGCAGGTCGTTGAACACGAACCCCTGGTTCAGCGTGCAGCTGCCGGACTGCAATCGGTCCACGTGGTGGGACTTCATCTCGTCGCACAGGCCGTCGATGATCTCCTCCAGCGGCTCCACCCGGGCGGCTCGCTGGGGATCGTTTTCCACAAAGGCGCCCACGGCGATGGATAGTATCTCCCGGACGGCGGACTCTATCACGTCCAGCTCATGACAGGCCTCAGGGGAGAATTGCAGATCCTTGTCGTGTATCTCCTTGGCGGCCTCCGAAATATTCAGTGCGTGGTCGGAGATACGCTCAAAATCGGAGATGGTGTGCAGATATTTGCTGACCTCCTCGCTCTGGGATTGAGACAGGGACTTGCTGGTGATCTTCATCAGATAGGTGCCCAGCTTGTCCTCGTAGCGGTCGATAACGGACTCCGTTTCACCCACCATGCGGAAATCCTTGTCGGACCAGCGGTTCCGCAGGCCAACGGCCATCAGCAGGTTGCCCTCGGCCCGTTCGGCCATGGAGTTGGTCACCAGCCGGCTCTGCTCGATGGACAGCGCCGGGTGCTGCAAAAAGCGCTCCTCCAGCCGGTCCATCTCCTGCTCCTCGGCGGCGGAGCCGTCGTCGGGGAACAGCAGCTCCACCATGTGCTCCATCAGCCCAATGCAGGGCAGCAGCACGATCACGGTGGCCAGGCGGAACAGGGTGTTCATCAGTGCGATGGACACAGAGGACATGACCGCGTCCAAAAAGTTGAAGTGGATAATGGCGTTGGCGCCGTAGAACAGCAGCGCCCAGATCAGCACGCCCAGCACGTCGATCAGCAGATAGATAAAGGCGGTGCGCTTGCCGTTGAGGTTGGCGCCCAGGGCGGACAGCAGCACAGGCACCGCCGCGCCGATGGCGATGCCCATGACGATGGGCAGAGCCACCTCAAAGGTGACAGCGCCGGTAATGGCCAGCGCCTGCAAAATACCCACCGCGGCGGAGGCGCTCTGCAAAACGCTGGTGAACGCCAGACCCACCAGAATACCTAAAATGGGGTTGGAGAAGCTGGTCAGGATGCGGATAAAGGCCTCGCTCTCTCGCAGGGGGGACACCGCGCCGGACATGGCGGACATACCGTACATCAGCACCGCGAAGCCCAGCAGGATCTCGCCCACATAGCGGTTGCTGGTCTTGCCGGTGAACATCCGCAGGATGATACCGACCACGGCCACGATGCCTGTGAGCACCTCGGTGCTCAGCAGCTGCACCACGCCGCTGCCGCCCTCCAGGGAAGACAGGCACAGGATCCACCCGGTGACGCTGGTGCCCAGTATGGCGCCCATGATCACGCCGATGGCCTGCTTGACCTTCATCATGCCGGAGTTGACGAAGCCCACCACCATCACAGAGGTGGCGGAGGAGGACTGGATCACAGCGGTGACGCCGGTGCCCAGCAGCACGCCCTTCAGCGGTGTGCTGCTCAGCTTATAGAGCACCAGCTCCAGGCGGCTGCCGGCGACCTTTTTCAGGCCCTCGCCCATCAGGGACATACCGAACAAAAACAGTGCGATACCGCCCAGCAGCGATATGACGTCTGCAACGCTCATGGCCCATTTCCTCCCATGATAAAATCTTCTTATAGGTAGTATAACAGGTACAGGTGGTATTTGTCGACTGAAACTGTAAAAAAGCCGGTAGAAAATTTAGGTATTTCTTAAACCGCCCTTGTGCGCCTTGTCAAAGAGAGAAACTTCAGGTATAATGACAGTTACAAAAAAAGCACAGTAAGGATACAATAAGGTATACAATGAAGTAAAGTGAAGGAACGTATATGTTTAAGCATTGTGTCATCGTTTTTTTCGTCTCCATGGTGCCGTTGATCGAGCTGCGGGGCGCGATCCCCTACGGCGTGGCTTTCGATCTGCCCCTGTGGCTGACGTATCTGATCGCCATCGCGGGCAATATGCTGCCGGTTCCCATCATTTATTTTTTTGCACGAAAAGTGCTTGTATGGGGGAAAGATAAGAGGTATATCGGAAAATTTTTCACTTTTTGCCTGGAAAAAGGGGAGAAAGCCGGGCGTAAGCTCCAGGCCAAAGCCGGCCGCGGACTGTACTGGGCGCTGCTGCTGTTCGTAGGGATACCCCTGCCGGGCACCGGTGCCTGGACCGGCACTCTTGCCGCCAGCCTGCTCGATATGGATTTCAAAAAAAGCACCCTCGCCTGCGCCGCCGGCGTCCTCCTGGCCGGTGCCATCATGGGCGGCTTGAGCCTGTTGGGCGTCAGTGCTTTCGGCGGGTAAATTTGTCTTGCAATCGCCGGCCATTTACGGTATAATGTGCGGGTAATATCTGCCGGTGTGATGGAATTGGTAGACGTAGTGGACTCAAAATCCACCGCTGGCGACAGCGTACCGGTTCGAGTCCGGTCACCGGCACCAAAAAAGAGACATCCGTGAGGATGTCTCTTTTTTTGCCGCTGATAGAATGGGATATACGAATTTGGTAAAAATTACCAATATATCAATAGCTGCTTGACATTTCGCCGTAAGAATATATAATAGATACACGAACCAGCAGTGGTACCACTGCTCTTTGTTTCAATGCACAATTGAAACAAAGCGGTCTGTACAATGGGAAAGGAGGAGAAAATGAGGAGGATAAGCTGTTTTTTACTAATGCTTACCCTGCTGCTGACAACGGTCGTTGTTGCGTGGGGGACAGTGCCGACTGATGGGGAGGTGACTCCGAGTTTGGTGAATGTGTCTCGATCCAAGACAGCCACCGTACTGGATAAGGACTATCGGTCCACCGTTACGTTGTCGCTTCCCAGCGCAGAGGAAAAACTGGCCAGCGATGTGGTCTTTGTGCTGGACAAATCTACAAGCGCAGAATTGGAGGATAAGGCGTTAGCGCTTCTTGCCGACCTGAAGGAAGAGGTGAGGGAACGCGGTGTGATGGTCAAGGTCGGCGTTGTTATTTTCAATCGGGAGGCAAATGTTGCGTTCCCGCTTACGGAGCTTACAAAGGAAAACTATGCTACCATTGAGGCTGCGATAAGGAAAACTATATCCAGCGGCAGCAATACGCATGCGGGACTTCTTGCGGGCAAGAAAATGCTCGATGGCGATACGGCGGTCGAGCCGCACCGCAAGCATCTGATATTTGTCAGTGACGGCGTTACCTATCAGTTCTGCAAGGGGGATGATCATACTACCCCGTATACGCGCAGCTTTGATGGCAGCCTAATCTCGAATGGTGTTAACCAGTGCGGTACGCTAAGTGAGTTGAACGTGCAGTACGGGTACAGTGACAAAGAGGCAGAAACGTTTATTCCCAAGGGTAGCATCGATAACTGGATGAGCGATATTGCCGGAAGAGTGGGGACAGACAATGACAACGAGAATTGGGACTATCAATATACTGGGCAGGCTCCGACCGATAATAGCAAACTGCTGTAGAACAAGAAAAACGTTTCAAATGTGGAGAAAGCCCTGCACCTGACAGAGAGTACCTACAAAGCGATGCAGGAGAGGGGCTATCAGTGCCATGCCGTGTTGGCAAGGGAAACACGGCAGTGGGGTACCGCCTTTATGAACAGACTGGCGGGAGGGAGAGCAGTCGATTTTAACTCAATCCAACATAAAGTCCTCTACGCTGTTGATAAGGGTTCCACTGTGGCGGATACTGTCGGCAAGAGTTTCGATCTCGTTCCCGGCACGTTTTGTCTCACCGTTGGTGGGCAAGAACTGCAATATAAGCAGGATGGAAATGTGACCTACTTCGGCGGAGACCGGAATGAGAGTAATTACCGCTTCAAGATAGAGTACAGCGGTGCCGCCGACAGCTTCACATGGAAAATCAACGAACCGGTCTCCAACTTTGCCCCGGTCAAGCTTTCCTACACTGTAAAGCTCGCCGGTACGCCCGCCGCCGGCACCCACGGTGTGATGGATCTGAATGGGGACGGTTATGTGGATGACACCACCACACACGTAGACGTGTCAAAGGCGCTTTATACCAATGAGAGCGCGATCTTGACACCGGTAGCCACAGTCGGTGGGCAGGGTGAGGCTCTGGAGTTCCCCAAGCCCTCCGTGTCCTACACGGCGGCCGCCTATTACTACAGCGAGCCCCCTGCACCTGTGAAAAGGACGGTCAGTCCCACGACCTTTGACGCGGGAATTGCCGTATACGCTGAGGTCGCCGCCCTGTCGCTGGCCGGCGCGGTAAAGCTGTGCGGGAGGCGTGGCCGCCGCGATGCCTAAGAGGATATCCCTCCCACGGCTGATGTCTTCCACCCTGCACCGGCAGGGGAATACAGAGAGCACCCCGAAAGGGGTGCTCTCTGCGTCCGGCATTAATTTGCTGTTTATTTACGATTTTCCCTCTACCAAAGCGGTGCAAGATGTGGTATGATATTTAAGTAAGAGTATGACCCGGAGGGAGGTGCTGCTGTATGCGGCGTTTGAAACGGTATATCTGCCTGGTCGGGCTGCTGGCGCTGCTGGCAGCGGCATTGACCGGCTGCGGTTTCTCTGACGATTCGGTGGAGGAACTGTTTACCCTGCCGCGAATGGCGGAGGAGTACACCGGCCTGACCCAGGAGCTGGAGACGCTGATCACACAGGGCTATGAGTACGCCTCGCCTACCGGCGGGCGGAATATCCAGTCGGTGCAGATGGCTGACCTGGACGGCGACGGACAGCAGGAGGCCCTGGCCTTTTTCCGCATGAGCAGCGACGAAAAGCCGCTGAAAATATTTGTATTTAAGATCGAGGGCGGCAGCTATGCCCGCTACTGCACCATCGAGAGCAGCGGCACCGCCATCGACAGCGTATACTATCAGGACCTGAACGGCGACGGCCGGCGTGAGCTGATCGTGGGCTGGCGTATCAGCGCCGAGGTGCAGACCGTGGCGGTGTACACCGTGGCGCGGGAGCCGGTGGCGCTGATGTCCAGCGGCTACACGCGCTTTACCATACAGGATCTGAATGGTGACGGTATCCCCAGCCTGCTGGTGCTTCGCACCGACGCGGACAGCCAGCCGGTGGCGGAGTTCTACGGCTGGCAGGATGAGCAGATGGGCGTGGCCTACCGCTGCGTGCTGTCCAGCACCATGGCCTCGGTGAACCGGGGCAGCCTGGTCAGCGGTCGGCTGGATGCCGACACGCCGGCGCTGTATATCACCGGCGTGGATGAGCAGGGTATGGCCGCCACGGATATTCTGGTGTTCCGCCAGGATCTGGGACTGGTGAATCTGGCACTCAGCGGCAGCAGCACCGGCGTGTCCAACGCCGTGTTTCCCTATCGTCAGCTGCTGCCCCAGGATATCAACGGCGACGGGATCATTGAGCTGCCCAGTCCGGATACCAGTTGGACAGCGGAGCAGACGGACGGTCTGGTCAGTTGGCTTTGCTGCAACGGCGACGGGCAGTTGTCCACCGTGGCCAAGACGTACCACAGTCTGTCCTGCGGGTGGTATTTCACCATACCGGAGAGCTGGTGGGACTGGAGCGTGGAGACCGCCACCACCAGCATCAGCAATGAAAATCAGTTCAGCCTGGCGATCAACGGGGATCCGGTGCTGAGCCTGTACACCATCACCGGCGAGAACCGGGAGAACCGCGGCCGCATGGGCAAGAGGGTGCTGCTGCGCCGCCAGACAGCCACCATCTACGCCGGCGAGCTGAATGACGCGGCGGCCTATTACGGCATGGATGAGGATCTGCTGCGCCGCAGCTTCAGCCTCATCGTAGGCAGCTGGAGCAACTGACAAGGAGGGACTGCCATGAAAAAGGTACTGGTACTGGAGGACGAGTCCAGCATCCGCAGCTTTATCGTTATCAATCTCCGCCGCGCCGGCTACGAGGTGGTGGAGGCGGAAACAGGCGAGGAGGCACTGGAAAAGCTGAAGATCCACAGCGATGTCCGGGTGGCGCTGCTGGATATTATGCTGCCCGGTATCGATGGTTTTGAGGTTTGCCGCCGTATCCGCGCCACCAACGCTGCCATCGGCATCATTATGCTTACCGCACGGTCCCAGGAAATGGATAAGGTGACGGGATTGATGACCGGTGCCGACGACTATGTGACAAAGCCCTTCTCCCCGGCGGAACTGACTGCCCGCGTGGATGCGCTGATGCGCCGGTCCGGCGGCGGTGTCGTAGATGCTGGAGAGATCGACCAGCCGCCCTTTCTGCTGAACACCCGCAACCGTACTCTGGAGAAGAACGGCCAGCGGATCAAGCTCACCCAGGTGGAGTACGCCATCATGAAGATGTTTATGGAGAACCCCGGCAAGGCGCTCTCCCGCGAGGAGATCCTGGACTTGGTCTGGGGCCACGACTATTTCGGTGAGCTCAAGATCGTGGACGTGAATATCCGGCGCCTGCGGCTGAAGATCGAGGACAATGCCACGAACCCAACCTATATTACGACGATCTGGGGTTTCGGCTACAAATGGGGGCTGTGACAGCAGAGCTTTTCCACCAGTACTTCGTTGCAGCGGCTTGACGTACACACAGTATGCCTGCGCCGCTGTGGCTCGTCCTGGGAAAAAAGTCTCTCGCTGTCAGGCTTTGCGCCGCGCCCGTGGGTGCGCTATGCCTTATTTTGCGATGAAAGGAGATGAACGCCTTGGCAGGAAAGAAGCATAAAGTGCAGGGCCTGCGCCGCCGGTGGCTCACCGGCAGCATGGGGCCGGTGCTGGTCATATTGCTGCTGGTGGGTGTGCTCATCTCTGTGGGTTTTGCCAGCAACTACTACAACAGTGCGCGCTCTACCCTGCGGGCAAAGGCCGCGGCGGGCGCGGACTATTTCAACACCTATGTGATGACCAGCTATCGGGAGTATTACCGCAGCGCTACGATCTACGCTGCTGCCTTTGACGACAGCGACAAGATCGAGCTGCAGTTCCTTAACAGTTCCGGCCGCGTGGAGGTCACGACCCGGGGCGTCACCACCGGCACCTACCCCAGCACGCCGGAAATACTGCGGGCGCTGGAAAGCGGCACGGTGCAGGACTACATCGGCCGTGACAGCGTCACCGGGGAGCGCATCCTGGCGGTGTCCGGCCTGCTGAAGTTCAACGGCCAGGTGGTGGGCGTTATGCGCTACGTTACCGCCATCGGGAACATCGACCGGCAGGTGCTGCTGACGGTCCTGCTGGTGGCCGGCGTCATGCTGGCGGTGGTGGGGCTGATCGTCATGTCCAGTATGATCTTCATCAACAATGTGGTGGCCCCCGTGTCCGCCGTGTCAGAGGCGGCAAAACGTATCTCCGGCGGCAGCTACGGCGTGCAGATACCCAACAAGTACTCCGACGAAATGGGCGAGCTGGTGGACAACATCAACGATATGTCCCGCAAGATCGGCGAGAGCGAACGAATGAAGTCCGAGTTCATCTCCTCGGTGTCCCATGAGCTGCGGACACCGCTGACGGCGATCAACGGGTGGGGTGAAACGCTGCTGGCCGACGAGTCCAACGACGTGCAGCAGATCAAGCGCGGCGTGCAGATCATGGTGAAGGAGTCCCGCCGCCTGACCAATATGGTGGAGGAACTGCTGCAATTTTCCCGCTTGGAGGATGGGCGCTTCACCCTGCAGGTGGAGGACACCGATTTGCAGGCGGAGTTGGAGGACGCGGTGTACAGCTATCGGGAGCTGTTTCGTCAGGACGGCATTGCCCTGGAGTATTCCAGTGATCGGGCGGAGTACAGCGAGGTCATCTCCGGCGACCCGGAACGCCTGAAGCAGGTATTCTGCAATCTGCTGGACAATGCGGCCAAGCACGGCGGCAGCGGCAAGCGCATCGCTGTGCATCTGAGCCAACAGGAAGGGGAGTATGTGATCACCATCCGGGATTTCGGCCCCGGTATACCGGAGGCGGAGCTGCCTTATGTGAAGCAGAAGTTCTACAAGGGCTCATCCAAGGCCCGGGGCAGCGGAATCGGTCTGGCGGTCTGCGACGAGATCGTCCAGCGCCACGGCGGACGACTGGACATCGCCAACGCCGAGGGCGGCGGCACCGTAGTTACGGTGTATTTGCCGCTGAAAAAGCAGGCGGAACAGGAATTGTAAAAGAACAGAAAAAACTCGAACAAGTGTTGCATTTTATTGTAAGCTGTGCTATGCTTGCGTCAGAAAGGAATTCAGCAGACCTATGGAAAAGAAAAAGGGCGCTTTCCGTACCAGTATTGGCGGACAGGCGCTGATCGAGGGAATACTTATGCGTGGCCCGGAGAAGGACGCAATTGTGGTCCGTTCGCCGGAGGGCCTGGTCACCAAGGTGACCCAGCGCAAATTCGTCAAGGCCAACTACCCCATTCTGGGCGTTCCCATTCTGCGGGGCGCGGTGACGTTCATCGGCTCCATGATCACCGGCGTTAAGGCACTGATGTTCTCGGCGGATTACTTCCCGGAGGACGAGAATGCCAAGCCGGACAAGCTGGAGGAATGGCTCAACAAGCACGTGCCGGCGGAGAAACTGCAATCGCTGCTGGTGGGCTTTTCAGTGGTGCTGAGCATCGGCTTGATGCTGGTGCTGTTCATGCTGCTGCCTACGTTTCTGGCGGGGCTGTTCCACGCCACGACCCCTGCACTCCATAACCTGATCGAGGGTGTGGTCAAGATCCTGGTGCTGCTGGCGTACATGATCCTCTGCTCCAGACAGAAGGACGTATACCGGGTGTTCTGCTACCACGGTGCGGAGCACAAGACCATTTTCTGCTATGAGGCGGGATTGCCGCTGACGGTGGAGAACGTTCGTATCCAGCCCCGGCACCACCCCCGCTGCGGCACCAGCTTCCTGTTTGTGGTCATCATCGTGTCCATCATCGTCTCCAGCCTGGTGTTCCCCTACATCAACTGGCAGAGCGTGTGGGTCCGCGTGGGTGTGAAGCTGCTGCTGCTGGTGCCCGTGGTGGGCATCACCTATGAGTTCAACCGCCTGGTGGGGGCGCACGACAATGCGCTGACGCGCGTTCTCTCCGCCCCCGGTATGTGGCTGCAGAACTTTACGACCCACGAGCCGGACGACAGCATGATCGAGGTGGCGATCGAGGCCATGAAGCTGGTCATCCCGGAGGAGAAGGGTACCGACACCTGGTAAGCCGGGGGCGCGCGGCGGGGCGCAAAACAGCGGAGAGCGCCGAAAAATACCGAAGAAAGTGAAAACGGTACGTATTATGGCGATCACATATAACAATTTGTATTTGGACGTGCGGCAGCAATTCCTGCGGGCAGGACTGCCCGATCCCACGCTGGAGTCCCGGGAGTTGGTATGCTGCGCCTCCGGGAAGACCCGGGAGGCGTTGAGCCGGGATGGCCGGCTGTACGTGCCGGAGTCGGTGGAACAGCAGGTGCGCCGCCTGGCGGAGCGCCATCTGGCCGGCGAGCCGGTGGCGTACCTGATCGGCGAGTGGGAGTTCTACGGCCTGCCGCTGGATATCTCTGAGAGCGTGCTGATCCCCCGGCCGGACACCGAGGTATTGGTGGATCGGGCGCTGACGTACCTGAAGACCGTGGCCGAGCCCCGGGTGCTGGACCTGTGTGCAGGCTCGGGCTGTATCGGTCTGGCCCTGGCCAAAAACGCGCCGGAGAGCCATGTGGTGTTGGGCGAGCTGGACGAGGGTGCACTGCGTATCTGCCGCCAGAACATCCGCCGCAATGACCTGACCGGGCGGGTGGTGTCCCTGCAGCTGGACGCGCGGGAGAAGCCGCCGGCCCATCTGGGGGAGTTTGACTGCATCGTGTCCAATCCGCCCTATATCCCCGATGGGGACATCGCGGAGCTGGACGCGTCTGTGCGGGACTACGAGCCTCATCTGGCGCTGCGGGGCGGCACGGATGGGCTGGACTTCTATCGAGCGATCGCCGGACACTGGACGGCAGCGCTCCGCGTGGGCGGGCGGCTGCTGTTCGAGGTGGGTATCGGCCAGGCGGACGAGGTGCTGCGGACCATGCGGAGCGTGGGTTTCGGCGACCTGGAGATCACCCCGGACTTGAACGGTATTCCCCGGGTGGTAGAGGGTGTGCTGTGCTCGGAGCTTTGACAGCGTACGTTGACTGTCCGTTTTTTGGGACAGTTGGGGAGATATATTAGATACATCAGAACTTGAGGAGGACGGAACTATGGCAGTCAAAAAGGAACCTGTCGCCCCGGCACCGGTGGTATCCGACAAAAAGAAGGCGCTGGAGACGGCCATGCAGCAGATCGAGAAGATGTACGGCAAGGGGTCGATCATGCGCTATGGTGCGGAGAGTACGCTGAATGTGGAGTCCATTCCTACCGGCTCACTGTCGCTGGATCTGGCGCTGGGTATCGGCGGCCTGCCCCGGGGCCGTATTGTGGAGATCTACGGACCGGAGTCCTCCGGTAAGACCACGCTGGCACTGCACGTGCTGGCCGAGGCCCAGAAAATGGGCGGCGAGGTAGCCTTTGTGGACGCGGAGCACGCTCTGGACCCCACCTATGCCAAGGCGCTGGGCGTTAACGTGGAGGATATGCTGATCTCCCAGCCGGACACCGGCGAGCAGGCGCTGGAGATCACCGAGGCCCTGGTCCGCAGCGGAGCCATCGACGTAGTGGTGGTGGACTCCGTGGCGGCGCTGGTGCCCCGGGCGGAGATCGAGGGTGAGATGGGCGACAGCTTTGTGGGCCTGCATGCCCGACTGATGAGCCAGGCCCTGCGTAAGCTGACAGGAATCATCAACAAGACCAATTCTATCGTCATTTTCATCAACCAGCTGCGCGAGAAGGTGGGCGTCATGTATGGCAATCCGGAGGTCACCACCGGCGGCCGTGCGCTGAAGTTTTATGCCTCCGTCCGCATTGACGTGCGCCGTATCGAGACGTTGAAGTCCGGCGGCGAGGTCATCGGCAACCGTACCCGGGCCAAGGTGGTGAAGAACAAGGTGGCGCCTCCGTTCCGCGAGGCGGAGTTCGATATCATGTACGGCGAGGGCATCAGCAAGCTGGGCGACCTGCTGGATCTGGCGGTGAAGCTGGACCTGGTGCAGAAAAGCGGCTCCTGGTTCAATATGGGCGAGCTGCGCTTGGGTCAGGGTCGTGACGCGGCCAAGCAGTACTTCCGTGACCATCCGGACGAGGCGGATAAGCTGGAGACGGCGGTGCGTGAGAACTTCCACAAGCTGATGGGCAGCCAGTCCCGGGTGGCGGCCAAGGCCGCCGGACGGGCGGTGGACGTGTCCGCCGACGATTTTGACGACGAAGACTGATGCGGATCGAGCGCATTGAAAAATCAAAGCACAAGCAGGAGCGCGTGCTGGTGTTTCTGGAGGGGGGCGACCTCCTTCGGATCACCGGCGCGGAGCTTCTGCGCTTTGGTTTATACAAAGGTATGGACTTGTCGCCGGCGCTTGTGGTAGAATTACAGGCGGCGGCGCAGCAGTCTCAGCTGAAGCAGACCGCGGCGCGGATGGCGTCGGGACGGATGCTGTCCAAAAAAGAGGTGCAGCGCCGTCTGACAAAAAAGGGCGCCACAGAGGAGCAGGCGGCGGACACCGCCGACTGGCTGGAGACGCTCGGCGCAGTGGATGACGAGGGCTATGCCGGCGTTATCGTGCGGCATTACGGGGCCATGGGTTATGGCCCAGGCCGGGTGAAACAGGAACTGCACCGCCGGGGCGTGCCCCGGGAGCTGTGGGACGAGGCGCTGGCACAGCTGCCCCCGGCGGCGGATGCCGTGCGGAAGGTGGTGGCTGCCAGACTGCGTGGGCGGCCCATGACACAGGAGGACAGCCGGAAGCTGGCCGCGGCATTGCAGCGGCGTGGGTTTTCCTGGAATGACATACGGCCCGTGCTCAATGAGTGGGGGCAGGAAATAGACGAGACGTGAGGTATACGACGTGAAGGTTGCATTTATTTCCCTTGGCTGTGCCAAGAATTTGGTGAACACGGAGCAGATGATGGCTCTGTGCCGCGATGCGGGGCATACGCTGCTGGAGGCACCCGCCGGTGCGGACGCGGTGGTCATCAACACCTGCGGGTTTATCGACAGTGCCAAGGAGGAGGCGATCGACACCATACTGTCCGTGGCGGCGTTGAAGGCCGAGGGACAGGTGGGCAAGATACTGGTGACGGGGTGCCTGACTCAGCGCTACCAGCAGGAGATACTGGACGAGCTGCCCGAGGTGGACGGTATCATGGGCACCGGCAGCTACGGTGAGATCGTCCCGGCGCTCTCGGAAATGATGGCCGGCGGTACGCCCCGGCGCTTTGCCGATATCCACGGGATGATCGATGAATTCGACCGGGTGCTGACTACGCCGGGGCACTATGCCTATCTGCGTATTGCCGAGGGCTGCGACAACCGCTGCGCCTATTGCGTGATACCTTCTCTGCGCGGGAAATACCGCAGCCGCCGCATGGAGGATGTGCTGGCCGAGGCGAAGCATCTGGCTGACGCCGGGGTGAAGGAGTGCATTGTCATCGCCCAGGATATCACCCGCTACGGCATCGACCTGTACGGCGAAAAGAAGCTGGCGGCGCTGCTGCGGGAGCTGTGTAAGCTGGACTTCCGCTGGATCCGGCTGCACTATCTGTATCCGGATGAGTTTACCGACGAGCTGATCGACACCATTGCCGCAGAGGAGAAGGTGCTGCCCTATCTGGATATCCCCATCCAGCACTGCAACGACAAGGTGCTGCGCGCCATGAACCGCCGTGGCGACAAGGCGGAGCTGCTGGCGCTGTTCCGTAAGCTGCGGGAGCGTATCCCCGACCTGGTGCTGCGGACCAGCCTGATCACCGGTCTGCCCTTCGAGGATGAGGCGGCGTTTGAGGAGCTGTGCGAATTTTTACAGGAGGTCCGCATCGAACGGGCGGGCGTGTTCCCCTATTCTCCGGAGGAGGGGACGCCGGCGGCGCGTATGCTGAACCGGGTGGATACCGCCGAGGCCGAGCGCCGGGCGGAGCTGGTGGTAGACGTACAGTCCCGGATCATGGACGACTTCAACGACAGCCGTATGGGCACTGTGGCAGAGGTGCTGTGTGATGGCTTCGACCAGGAGGCTATGCAGTTCGTGGGACGCAGCTATGCCGAGAGTCCGGATATCGACGGGCGCATCTATTTCACCGCCGACCACGAGGTAGAGGCGGGTGAGTTCGTGCCGGTGCGTATCACCGGTGCCATGGACGGCGAGTTGACCGGCGAGTTGGCGGAGTAAAAGGGGGCTTTCCCTTTGCGCGGCACTGTGCTATAATGCTGCGAGAGATAAAAGCGAAAGGTGGATACATATATGACTACGGCGAACAAACTGACGATCCTGCGGGTGCTGATGATTCCCGCGTTCTTGGTGGTGTTGTACTGGGGTTTTCCCGGCAGCCGCTATGTGGCGCTGGGCATCTACATCGTGGCGTGCCTGACCGACCTGCTGGACGGCTACATTGCCCGGCACTATAATCAAGTCTCCGATTTTGGGAAGTTCATGGACCCGCTGGCGGACAAGTGTCTGGTGATGGCGGCGCTGTGCTGGTTCGTGGAGGAGGGCACCTTCTTTGCGTGGGTGTTGGCCATCGTGCTGCTGCGGGAGTTTGCTGTGTCCGGTATGCGTTTGGTGGCTGTGGAGAAGGGCCGGGTCATCGCCGCTGGCTGGTCCGGTAAGGTCAAGACAGCCAGTACTATGGTGTGTATCTGCCTGATCCTGCTGGGCATTCCCCAGTGGCTGAACTATGTGTGTCAGGGCGTCATCCTGGTGACAACCGTGTACTCCGGAGTTGAGTATTTTGCCAAGAACGCTGATGTGTTCAAAGAGGTCAAATGACAACAAAAAAGAACGGCGCAAGCCGTTCTTTTTTGTTGCCCATCAAGAGAAGCGAGAGAGTCTTCTTAGGAAGTCCAAAAGGACGCCGCAGAAAACCACAGAAAAAATGGCACCGACCCAAGAAAGAATTAGCCCTGCAAGGCGGAGATTGCCGCAGTTTCCTTTCTTCGTAGATATATGGGACAAAACGATACCAAAAAATCCAGATAATCCAGCGGGAATGGCGGTATACAAAATGGGGTTATAACGTTGTGCGGTGAGAAAGAGGGGCACAACCAATACGCATGAAACGATACCGAGGACTACGCTGGCGACAGCTTCGTTCTCTCCGGGGCGGGTTTGTTTGTCCACAATAAGACCTCCCTCTGTTTTTGTATATTGTATAACAGTTCGTTATATTTGTCAATAAAACAAAATGTTTTGTCTATACTTTTTGTATCTCAAGCGGTGAGGTGCAGAATGTATCAACGAATACGCGATCTCCGGGAGGATGCGGACTTGCGGCAGCAGGACATGGCGGAGTATTTACAGTGCACGCAGGTCTGCTATTCTTATTACGAATCGGGAAAAAGAGATATACCGACGGATGTGCTGATACGGATAGCACGGTATTACGATGTCAGCGTTGACTACTTACTGGGGCTGACAGACCGGCGGGAGGCGTACCCGGCGCGGAAACAGAGCACTTGACAGGCCGGGAAATTCCTGTTACTATTAACTGAACCGAATAGCGCGATGAACGGAAAGAGTATGCATCAGGGCTTTGCCAAGAGAGGGACGGCCACCGGCTGAAAGCCGTCCTGCCGAGCGGTGCGGAAAGTGCGTCCGGGAGCGCGAGGGATGTGGATGCCCTCCGCATGGCCTGCGTTATGGCCGGACTTGAGTGATAAACGAGAGTGGAACCGCGAAGTCTTTTTCGCCTCTCATGCCCTACGGCATGGGAGGCGTTTTTGTTCGGCATAATAATATAATGTAGATAGAAGGAGAACCGTTATGTATCTGTATAATTCCGCCACCCACAAGAAAGAGGAGTTCAAGACCCACACCCCCGGCCATGTGGAGATGTACACCTGCGGTCCCACGGTGTACCACTTCGCCCACATCGGTAACCTGCGCTCCTATATCATGGAGGACGTGCTGGAGAAATACCTGCGCTACGCGGGCTACGACGTAAACCGCGTCATGAACATCACCGACGTGGGACACCTGACCTCTGATGCCGATGAGGGCGAGGACAAGATGCTCAAGGGCGCCAAGCGCGAGCACAAGACCGTCATGGAGATCGCCAAGTATTACACCGACGCGTTTTTCGAGGACTGCCGGAAGCTGAACATCAAGCGTCCGGATGTGGTGCAGCCCGCTACCGGCCTTATTGACGACTATATCAAGATCATCACCAAGCTCATCGACACTGGGTATGCATATCTGGCCGGCGGCAACGTGTATTTCGACACCAGTAAGCTGAAGCGGTACTACATCTTCAACGATCACAACGAGGAGGATCTGGCTGTGGGCGTCCGCGAGGGCGTGGAGGAGGACACCAACAAGCGCAACAAGAACGACTTTGTGCTGTGGTTCACCAAGTCCAAGTTCGAGGACCAGGCGCTGAAATGGGACTCTCCCTGGGGCGTGGGCTATCCCGGCTGGCACATTGAGTGCTCCGGTATTTCCATGAAGTACAACGGCGAGTATCTGGACCTGCACTGCGGCGGCGTGGACAACGCCTTCCCCCACCATACCAATGAGATCGCCCAGAGCGAGAGCTATCTGGGCCATCCCTGGTGCCCCCACTGGTGCCATGTGGCGCACCTGAACACCGACCACGGCAAGATGTCCAAATCCAAGGGCGAGTTCCTGACGGTATCGCTGCTGGAGGAGAAGGGCTATGACCCGCTGGCCTACCGGTTCTTCTGCCTGCAGAGCCACTACCGCAAGAGTCTGGTGTTCACCTGGGAGAACCTGGACAACGCCACCGTGGCCTACAACAAGCTGCTGAGCAAGATCGCGGCACTGAAGGATGAGGGCGAGGTGGACCGGGCTGCCTTTGACGAGTACAAGGCCAAGTTCATGGCGGCCATGGACAACGACTTGAACACCTCTATGGCTGTGACGGTGCTGTATGACGTGCTGAAGGCCAAGACCAACGACAAGACCAAGCTGGCCCTGCTGGACAGCTTCGACACCGTGCTGGGCCTGAAGCTGCTGGAGAAGGCCGCCGCCCTCCGCGCCAAGCAGGCCGCCGCCCCCACTGCCGGCGAGTTCGCCGTCATCAGCGAGGACGGTGAGGCCAACGCAGAGGTGGAGGCGCTGATCCGCGCCCGTGCCGACGCCAAGAAGGCGAAGAATTTTGCCGAGGCCGACCGCATCCGCGATGAACTGAAGGCGCAGGGAATCGAGATCACCGATGTGCCCGGCGGCGCAAAGTGGAAACGTGTCTGAATATAAAAAAGACCGCCTGTGGGCGGTCTTTTTTCAGCTGGGAACAAATCGCGGCGCATATCCGTCAAAGGTGCAGAAGGAAGAAAAGGAGGTATTTCCCATGAAACGACTGAAAGCGGCCATGTGCGCGGTGCTGGCGGGGCTGATGCTGGCGGGCTGCGCCGTGCAGCCCCAGACGGACAACAAACGGGGAGGGGGAGCTGCCGTGGATCTGACGAAGTATGTTGTCAGGGAGGCGGCGTACCCAGCCTATCCCAAAGAGCCGCGGTTTGAAGACTACTTCGATGAAAACGGTGAGGGCGACTGGGACGCCTACGACGCGGCGTACACCGAGTACCGGGAGGCGCTGCAAAAGCTGGGCAAGCTGGATGCGGAGCCGGACGGCGACGCGCTGATGGCCTTTGCGGACAGGACGCTGGACAAGTTCTTCGCCGACAGCGAGAACCGGGTGTATTCGCCCATCAGTCTGTATGCGGCGCTCAGCATGCTGACGGAGATGACCGACGGAGAGACGAAGCGGCAGGTGATGGCACTGCTGGGCGCGGCCGACAGCGAGACCCTGCGGCAGACGGTGCGCGACCTGTGGATGAGCGTGTATCTGGACGACGGGCGGTCGGTGTGCCGTCTGGCCAACGGCGCGTTCCTGCGGGAGAACGCCGACGTGAAGCAGGAGGCCGTGGACACGCTGGCGGATTGGCACTTCGCGTCCACCTACCGCGTGCCCATGGGCACGGAGGAGGCGGACAAGGCCATCGCCGGCTGGCTGAACCAAAACACCGGCGGATTGCTGTCCGAGGAGACGGGGAACATCCGCACCGATGGGAACGACCTGCTGCGGCTGTATAACACCATCTACTACAAGTCCGGCTGGCAGGACGCCTTTAAGAGCAGTCAGACGAAGCAGGACACGTTCACCGCCGCCAACGGCGCGAAGCAGAAAACGGAGTTCATGCACCGGACGGAGAGCGGCAGCTATCGGAAGGGTGACGGTTACACCGCCGCGCCCCGGTCGCTGAACTATGGCCGCATGGTGTTCGTGCTGCCGGACGAGGGTGTGACGCCGGAGAGCCTGCTGCAGCGGCAGGGCTTCCTTTCGCTCCAGCACCGTTTGGAAACGATTGATATATTCATACGGGTATTTATAGTTAAAGCTACGGGTAATGCGCTGTGGACCGTTCGGTACCAGCTTGGTTACACCGCCAGCCCCTGCTGAGATTATGGTATGCCCATCATCCATAATATAGACATTGTATTTGCAGGCCTTTCCCGGCAGGGTATAGCCCACATTTTCCAATGCCTCCACAGTGCCCTTCTGCCTGTATAGGTAGTAGGGTTGGTAACCCGCCTCCTCTAGCAAATGACGGGAATATTCCACCATCTCCATGGCAGTTCGCTTCTGCGGGCCCTCTTCCTTTAGTGTGGAAGCATGCTTGACCGTTAAGGTATGTACCGTAATATTTTCCGGGTGGAGCGCCAGCACCTGTTCTATGGTGCTTCGGAAGGACTCAAAAGTGTCCTCTGGCAGTCCGGCTATGAGGTCAACATTTCGGTCAAAGTGAAATTCTTCCGAGAGCTTCCATGCATCAAGAAAATCCTCCGCCGTGTGTCGCCGTCCAATAGCCTCCAGAACATTGTTATTCAGCGTCTGCGGGTTAATACTGATGCGGTCCACACCATTTTGCGCCATCACCCTTAGCTTTTCCAGTGTGATGGTATCTGGACGGCCAGCCTCTACGGTAAATTCCTCACAGGCAGTCAGATCAAAGTCTTTTCTGATCTCTTGTAAAAGACGGTCCATCTGCTCTGCGGTTAGGGTCGTCGGTGTCCCGCCGCCAATGTATACACTGATAACGGTAAGTCCCGCCTCTTTTACCAGGCGGCCTGTCAGTTCCAGTTCCCGTAGCAACAGCGGCAGATACTCTTCCAGCATATTTCCTGCCCGTTCAATGGAATGCGACACAAAGGAGCAATAGCTGCACCGGGAGGGACAAAACGGGATCGCAACATACAAACTGATCTGATCCGAAGAAATTGCCTCCACAATCTCCCGCTGGTTATGCCAAGTATCCATCGAAAGTTGCGCCCGCTCCTCACTGACACCATAATCAGATAGCTTTTGCATAACATCAGCTTCTGTCATTCCTACTTCGGTCATTTGCCGTACCAGCTTTACCGGACGCACACCGGTCAGCATTCCCCAGGGAAGAGTGTGTCCCAACAGTGCTGTCAATTGATTGTACAGCATCCGGCAGATGGTCTGCTCTATCTCCGTCCGGTCTACCGTACTAGGAGATGACGCCTCACGCTTTTCCCCATTCAGGCAGGCAACCACATGGCACAGGCAGCATTTTTCCTGCTCCTGCACCGTAATGGCAATGCTGTCATTGTCATCTGGGATGGCTTCTCCCGGCAAAACAATCGTCACCGGTGTTTCCCCCAACAGCATCCGTATCAGACTTTCCACCTCGTACCGGATGTCCGGTCGATTCAGTTTAACGACCATAAGCCGCGCGTACCCGTGCTACCAGGCTATCGATCCAGGTGTATTGGTCAAACAGCATTCCATCCTGCTCATGGCCGGGGTACATATGGTAATTGGTCTTGATAGAGCGCAGCCTGGTCAGTGAATCCACCATATCCATGAAATCACTGCTATACATATCGGTACGGCCGCAGCTCTGCACAAACAAGGTATCCCCTGTAAAAATGGCGTCCCCGCAGAAATAGGTCAGACAACCGGCGGTATGGCCGGGTGTCTCCCAAACGGTAAACTCCAGCTCATCCAGCTCTATCTTGTCTCCCTCTTTCAGCAGTCGGTCCGGCTGAAGGGTAACTGGCGCACCAATGGCAGAAGCGCTGTAATTCTTGCGGGGATCGCTCAAGAGAGGCACTTCCTTTTCTGCCGCCATCAGCTGGATTTCCGGATAGTGCTCCTTGAGCCCTGGCACTGCGCAGAAATGATCGTAATGGCCATGGGTCAGCAGAATTATTTTAGGGGTCAGGTGGTTCTCTTCTATCGCCTTGATAATATTTTCCGGTTCCATACCGGGGTCAATGACGGCACAGTTGCCTTTCTCACTGGCCACCAAATAGCAATTCGATGCAAAGCAATGCATCGGCACACTGATCACTTTCATCTTTTTTTCACTCCTTTTATCGATCCACCCGGCCGGTACGCATTTCTTCTGTATCCAGTATCAGCGTCACCGGTCCGTCATTTATAAGGGATACCTCCATATCCGCGCCGAACCAGCCTGTTTCCACATGGAGATCATGGTCCATCAGCTCTGCCACAAACCGCTCATACAACGGAATCGCCGTTTCCGGCCGGGCTGCCGCGATGAAAGAAGGCCGTTTGCCCTTTCGGCAGTCACCATACAGCGTAAACTGCGAAACCACCAGTACCTCTCCCGCTACATCCTTCAACGAAAGATTCATTTTATCGTTTTCATCGGTAAAGACCCGCAGTCCGGCACATTTTTCAGCCAAATAACTGCACAGCTCTGGAGTATCCCCTTCGGTTACCCCCAGCAGGATCAAAAATCCTTTTCCGATTTTCCCTACCGTTTCGCCAGCAATGCGAACCGATGCCTCACTGACTCTTTGTACGACCGCTCTCACGAAAGCACCGCCCTTTTCACCGAAGATACGCCGGGGATTCGGCTGAGGTTATTGATAATGGTTTGCAGCTGGTTCAGGTCACTGATGCCGATGGAAACCTGAATACTAGTCTGACCGGTCTTCAACTCCTTAGCCATCACCGAATGAATGGGAACGCGCATATTCCCCAACTGTACGCTTACATCTGCTAGTATACCGATCCGGTCCGATGCAAGAATATCCAGCGTGGATTTGAATGTTTCTTTCACCTTACTGGCCCAGGTAGCATTTACCCATCGCTCCGGGTCCTCCCCACGGCGACGAGCATTTACCACATTGGCGCAGTCGCACTTGTGAATAGATACCCCGAACCCACGAGTGATAAAACCTACGATCTCATCGCCGGGTAGTGGATTACAGCACCGTGCAAATTTGATTAAGCAACCATCCAGCCCTTCCACAATAACGCCGTTAGAAGCCTTTTGCGAGGTTTTCTTAACAGTTGGGGCTAGGGTCTGTTCTGGCTTGCGGTATAGGCGGATAAAATCATCCTTGACACGCGGCATGATCTTTTCCAGCGATATACCGCCATAGCCAATAGAGGCGTAAAAATCATCCACCGTGTTGTATTTCTGCCGGGTGGCAATGTCCGCGATAAACTTTTCACGCTCTTCCTGCGGCGGGGCAATCAGATTGCGGCGCATTTCCTTTTCCAGCGCCAGCTTACCTTCGGCAATGTTTTCCTCCCGCTTTTCTTTTTTGAACCAGGAGCGAATCTTATTACGGGCCTCACTGGTCTTTACGATTTTCAACCAATCACGGCTAGGGCCGTTACTCTGGGTGGTGGAGGTAATGATCTCTACAATCATGCCGGTTTTTACCTTATAGTCCAGCGAAACCAACCGCCCATCCACTTTGGCACCGATCATCTTATTGCCGACCTCTGAGTGAATAGCATAGGCAAAGTCCACCACGGTGGAACCCTGTGGCAGCCGGATCACATCCCCGCGCGGCGTAAATACAAAAACCTCCTCCGGTGCAATATCGGTTTTAATGGATTTTACAATGTCCTCTACATCATCGGAGTCCTTCTGCGATTCCAACAGCTGCCGGATCCACGCCAGGCGCTCATCCAGCGAATCCTTACCCTCCATGCCGATCTTGTATTTCCAGTGCGCCGCAACACCGTATTCCGCAGTGTAATGCATATCCCAGGTACGGATCTGCACTTCAAAAGGCACGCCTTCTTTATCCAGCACAGTGGTATGCAGCGATTGATACATGTTCTGCTTGGGGGTAGAGATATAGTCCTTAAAGCGATTCGGGATCGGCCGCAGCATATCATGGATGATCCCCAGAATGTTGTAGCACTCCGGTACAGTATCCACAATAATGCGCACCGCATAAATATCGTAAATCTCATCAAAGGAGCGGCCCTGAATATACATCTTACGGTAGATGCCATAGATGCTTTTCACCCGCCCATCTATCTGTGCGGTCACATGTTCTTCTTCCAGCCTGGCCTGAATTCGCTTAATGATATTGCTCAGGAACGCTTCCCGATCTTCTTTGCGCAGGGCTAGCTGCTGCTCTATCTCGTGGTAAGCCACCGGATCCAGATGTTTCAGAGAGAGATCCTCCAGCTCTTCCTTGACACTGCGGATACCCAGCCGGTGTGCCAGTGGCGCATAGATCTCCATCGTCTCCAGCGATTTGACCCGCTGCTTTTCAGGAATGCGATAATCCAGCGTGCGCATGTTGTGCAGCCGGTCTGCCAGCTTGATGATGACAACTCGAACATCCTTTGCCATGGCCAACAGCATCTTGCGTACATTTTCCGCCTGTTGCTCTGCCCGGCTGGAATAAGGAATATTGGCGAGCTTTGTCACACCATCCACCAGTTCAGCTACATCGCCGCCAAATTGCTTTTCTATATCCTCCAGCGTTACGGTAGTATCTTCCACCACATCATGCAGCAGCCCACCGATGATGGTATCCGAATCCATGCCCAGTCCTACCAGTATTACCGCCACTTCTATGGGATGGGAAATATATGGGTCACTGGAAGAACGCATCTGTCCTTCGTGCGCCTTTTTTGCCAGCTCATAGGCCGCTCTTATCCGCGGAATATCATAGGCCTTATTGGATTTTTCTATGGCATCCGCCAATTTCTCATACATGGCGTCCATCGCTCACCTACCCTTTCTGGAGCCTTCGGAAGGTTTGGGAGTGTTCCAGCTCCACCTTCTTTTCTCCGTTTTTTATCACAAAGCCTTCAGGCTGCATATCCTCCATCAGCTCCAGCTCCCGCATAATCTGCAGTGCCGCCAAATGCTTAAAGTAGGTATAGCCATCCAACTTTTTTCGCAATATGTAGTACATTCCGTCCGTTCCTGTCTTTATGGGGCTGTTATCCCGCAGATAACGATACACTCCTGCCAAGTCGTTCCGGGTAAAGACTTCCGTGGCATCAGCAGTTTCTTCTCCGCGCACCACCGCCTCAAAGGCCGCTGCTGCACGCAGATTCTCTCCCTGCCGCCAGCCCGTCGGATGCACATTGATGACCCGTACGGAAACC
>ERZ780139.1255-NODE-1255-length-22753-cov-4.255089_pt1 | contig 22753 bp, 17 predicted proteins | sample MGYA00511476_ERZ780139 | MGnify/ENA primary metagenome ERZ780139 (study PRJEB29588, sample SAMEA2158190) | human gut metagenome | biome: human gut; feature: human-associated habitat; material: faeces | place: Denmark | collected 2008/2010 ... | reverse complement strand
GATGGCGCACGGCGAGCAGTATGTGAACTATGACGCGCAGCATACCGGCTGGTACCTGTTCGATCAGTACACCGGTGCCATGTTCCACGGCGATACCTATATCCGATCCAATGGCGGCAAATGGGTTCGCTATGACCGAGTGACAGGAAAGATGGTCAAGGGCTTGCATTATCAGGATGGAGCCTACTATTACTTCGACCAGACCACTGGCGCCATGGCGCATGGACGCGTGTGGGTGCCCGAATGGAACTCATATGCGACCTTTGATTCCGTCTCTGGCCGCTATGTTAGCAAGGATTCAGGCAATAACAATCCGGGAAATACCGGAGGAGAAAACATCCGTGGTCGATTCTGCAAGAAGAGCGAAAAGGGCCAGCAGCGTATCGATGGCGACGGTACACTTATCGTCTGCGAATGCCGCAACGGGAACAACACCCCGCATTGGTATGCCAAGTAGATAACAACCACCGTATGATTCCGTATGATTCTTGGAAGAATCCGGAGATACCTCCGCTTTCTTCCAAGAATCATTTCCATTGAATCACATACGTAATCGCTATAGCGATATATGAAAATGCCGTTAAAGCCGCCACAGAAATAGCTAATACTCTGCGATTGATATTTTCATCCCTAATAAAGTTGGGGAACAACAGCGCAGCAAGCGGCAATACCGGTATGAAATACCTGTTCTGCAATCCCGAAGCATATGCATCTACATTTCCAACCCATGTGATTGACATTGCCACACACGATAATACGTAATACAGAACTATAATTAATACTATTAATCCAACCTGCAATTTATTTATATTTTTATAGCTCATATGCACAATCAGAAGCATCATAATAGCGATAAGCACTGGAGCCATAACGATTAAAGGCAACTGAATTTCTTCCGTTCCTGTAAAGAACTGAAGATTTCTTCTTGAATTCACCAATTGCCCATTAATCTTCTCAGTATCAAAATCCATAGGCTCGAACAACGACCGGCCGATAAGCGGAAATATTTTCCAGGAAGATTGCAGTAACTGCCCCTCAAGCTCGTGTGTCTTCTCCAATGGAACACGATTCGGGGCAACCGATATCTGCGAGGTCTTCGCCCGCCAAAGCCACATGGAGACAAAAGCAGTGAGAGCAGGAAGCGCCAAGGTGATCTTTTTTACGCATCCGTGAGCCTTAGGAATCAAGAACAATACAAATAATGCGATGATGAAACAGGTAATCTTGACTTGTCCGAGCAGAGCTCCCATCATGCAGAGCAGAGCAATATGCCAGTATTGCAACATGTCATCCCGTTGATACAAACACAGAACAACCGCAATGAACAGCAGACAATAGCTGTTGGTGACGGCATCAGCTGTCGGGAATATCATTGAAAAAAATGTGGTAGGAAGAATCGCTATAGCCAGAATGATATTGACATAAGATTTGGCTACCCATATTGCCACGGCAATAATAGTGGCCGAGCAGATCAATGTTGCCACACTCGATACGCGAAAATTCCCGCGCACAATAAGACTGGGAAAATAGACAAAGGGAGCATTCACCGCAGTGTTGTTGAAGGTTATTATCTTCCCGTGGTCACGGTAAACCACCCAATCATGGTATTCATCAGAAAATACCGGAATTATATTCCCCGCTCTGATTTGCAGGATTCTGGCCCAATGCGCCATTGCATCGTTAAAACAATGCTGTTTGCCACAGAAAATAAGAATGCACCCTGTTGTGATTGTGCCGATCCAGTACAGCAAGGAAATATAACCAGAGGCATGAGGCTCCACATGTTTCAGTTCACGTTGACGCTTCCCCGAATAATGCCGCGGCAAAACAGCCTCCCCCTACTATGAAAAACTGGTTTTGATGCAATCACAACCAGTAATCGCATCAAAACCAGTCTATCTCACGCTGCCAAACTCAGCCGCGGCCAGTGGTCGAATCGAACCAGTGCCAGTCATTCCATTCAGGAACCCAGACCCGCCCCTTCTGCATAGCGCCGGTGGTCTTGTCGAAGTAGTACCACGAGTTATCGTGGCGATCTAGTCCCTTGACCATTTTTCCGGTGGAGAAATCATACCTAACCCATTTTCCACCGTTGGAGCGGACATAGGTGTCGCCGTGGAACATGGCACCGGTGTGCTGGTCGAACAGGTACCAGCCGGTATGCTGCGCATCATAGTTCACATACTGCTCGCCGTGCGCCATCTTGCCGGTCGTCCAGTCGTAATACACCCATTTCCCGCCGTTGGAGGAAACGTGTTTCATGCCCTTGGTCATTGCGCCGGTCGTTTGATCGAAGTAGTACCAGGCGCCATATCGGTAATCCTCGCCCTTGATCATATGACCGTTCTTGTCATACCTGACCCACTTGCTGCCCGCAGGGATATACACGTCCTTGTTCACAGCAAGGGAACCGTCTTTATCAAACCAGTACCACGCATCACTTGCAGGATCGTATACCTCTTTGGAGACAGCTTTCACACCATTGTCATACCAGTAATGCTTACCGCTTTCCGTTACCCAACCATTTGCTCCAGGCTTATATTCGCCATAGCCTGCATGAATTCTTGCATTCCAGACGATTCTCTTCGCCACCGGATCAGTAACGGTTACCACTGTTCCATGACGATTAGGAATGCTGCGTCCATCAACGTTGGTCGTGGTAATACGGCGAGTACTATGCCATCCGCTGGCCAAACTCGACGACTGCGTAACGAAAGTGCCGGCAGTTCCATCAGCCTTACCATACGGATAGTCCTTGAGCTTATCGGTATAGAAGAAGTACTGCCCGTTGTAATACGTCAGGGACGGACCTTCATAACCGGTCACGACATTATCGTTCACCAAACGCCATGCCTTAGGATTCCCAGCCTGAGACAGATCGCCGATGGAATAAATCTGATTGGTGACACCATTCTTCTTGATGCTGAGGTAGTACACACCGTCCTTTTCGAACAATGACGGGTCAAGCCAGTTGCTGGTCTTCGTATCAGGAAGCTTGATCGGATTCAAACTGCCGTAGCTTAGCCTCGGTTGAGCTCCCGGATCGACTGCGGGATCCGCTCCAGGCTGCAACCCTGACACCTTGACAATGTAGGGATACATATAATCCTTCTGCGCATTGCCGTGAAAATCGCCATAGTATCCGAGAGTGGTCACGATCCACATATCGCCGTGGCTGTCAACGAACCCGTCGGTTCCTGCGGAATCGTACTGGCCGTCCTTAAGACCATTGGTATAAGGCATTACCGAAGGAGCAAGGTTCGTTGGACTGCCGCTGTTAGGGTAGCTCCAGTTCACCAAATCCTTGGAATATCCCATCATCGGGGTAAAACGCCATCCCAAGTTCTGCTGCTTCTGCACATAGCCGCCAAGAATCCAGAATGTACCATCTTTATAGGTAATACTCGGATCATGAATAGCGTTGACATAGTTCGGCTTCCCCGAGACATGCGCACTGCCATTGCCGTCAGCCTTATACGCCGTACTGATCTGCTGGAAATCAGCGCCGTTATACGACATATACACCGTATCGGAGCGGTCTGAATCACTGTTCCAGAAAACGCCGACCTCCATATCCGGGTAGTCCGTTTCGGCAGCGGATGCCACCTGGACCCCGAATGAAGCTGCCATAGACAAAGCGCCTAGCAACGCAATGCAACTCTGTATTTTTCTTCTCATTTGCTTGTCCATTCTTGAAGGACTATTACTTCCCTCAAAGTTCCTCGTAAATGCAACTTACGCAGGATTCATCCGATTTGCTTAATCATAAGCGCACGGTCGCTCAATAACGCATATTCACGGTTCCTGTCATCACGAATCACGAAGCTGCAAGCATTATCGTCAAGCGCAACGCCGACCGCATCGGTCGTATTGAGATTGTTCGGACTTGGCGTACGAAGCGATGTAATCAGACGGAATTCTCCATTATTAAACAAATTGAGCGACATCTCGAAATGTACAGTCTGATGACCATGTTTGCCCATCTTCAGCACCTTTGAGCCGGTGTCATAAGTGATTCCGCCACGACGGATATCATGCAATGCAATAGCGAGATAGAAATCCCCTGGCTCATCATACTGATATTCCACGTCGAACTTAAAAGTATCCGCGCTGGTACACACTTTAGGAGAAACCGCAATGGTTTTCAGCAATGGGCACCGTTCATTCAAACCATTTGGATAGCCGCCACGTTCTTCTTGACGTTTTCGTTCAGCCTTTTCCTCAGCTTCAAGATTGGCCAAGGTATACTGTTGCGATACAGTTTCCGGATCACCAATAGCTTCCACTTTGCCATCGGCAATCATCATTGCTCTTGAACAATATTTCTTAACAGAATTCATATCGTGAGTAACGAGAATGACTGTTTTGGTCGGATCTTTCTTGATTTCCGTAAAGAAATCGTCGCATTTGCGTTGGAATGCCTCATCGCCAACAGCAAGGACCTCGTCAAGGACCAATATGTCTCCCTGTGCCTTAATCGCCACAGAAAAAGCAAGGCGGACCTGCATACCGGAAGAATAATTCTTCAGTTTCTGATCCATGAACTCTTCGAGTTCAGCGAATTCGACGATGTCGTCGTACATCGCATCGACTTCTTCATGCGTGAATCCCAGAAGAGAGCCATTTAGATACACATTCTCGCGACCAGTGAGTTCCGGATTGAATCCCACTCCCAGTTCGATAAAAGGAACCAGTTTGCCAGAAACAGTGATAGAACCATTTTCCGGATAGTAAATCTGCGAAATAAGTTTCAGCAGGGTGGATTTGCCTCCACCGTTCCGGCCGACAATGCCGAAGAACTCACCTTGATGAACCTCAAAACTGATGTCTTTGAGAACTTCCTGCTTCTTATACCCCTTGATGCCTCTGGCCCAATTGATAAAAGCCTGCTTAAGACCGGTAGCCTGCTCCGTCGGCAACTTAAAGCACTTGGAAACATGACTCGCAGACAGAACTACCGGATTCTTAGAGTAATCAACCTTTTTGATGGTTTTTTCTTCAGACATTACATAACCTCTGCGAATTTGCGGCTATTACGACGAAATAGCGTTATGCCGAGCCACAGCAAGACAACGGTCAGAATAAGGGGAAGCAAACGAACACCCCAATTGTTGAATTGATTCCAAATAGTCGGCTGGGTGTCAGGAGCGATGAAATTATGACGAATGTCCTGAATTGCCTGCGCGAACGGATTGATGAGTTCCAACCTGGCAATATCAGCCAACAATCCACCGCGATTAGTGACATATGTCAATGGGTAAATAATCGGCATACCATAGAAGATCAACTGCTGAAGGACATCCCAGATATGGGCAATATCACGGAAGTACACGTACATCGTTGCCATAAGTAATGTGATGGCAAGCGTCACCGCATAAAGCTCAATAATGCTTAGAGGAAGCAGCACAACTCTCCAAGTGAAATGGACCCTCGCGATAAGAGCAAAAATCAGCACGACGATAAGATTGATGGCGTAACTAATCATCGCACCAACTGTCGCCGAAACCACCACTATGTAGTTAGGGAAATGAATCTTGCGAAGCAAATCGCCTCGGTCGACCACGGATCGCAATCCAACGTTCGTCGATTCGGTAACAAACTGCCACGAGCTGATTCCCAGCAGCAGAACGACCGGATATGTAGACGTACCATCCGACATCCGCAGGAATTTGCCGAATACCACATACATCACGCAGAACATCATCAAAGGCTTAAGCACCGACCATGCGATGCCCAAGAAAGATCCCTGATAACGGAGCTTAAAATCCGTCTTCACCAAACCTTGCAGGACGGTCCATGCGTACCCGTATCTGTCCCGCATACTCTTCACCAACTGTTTCACAAGTTGTATTCTATCAGTGGCTGTTCTTCAATTGTCCACAGCTGCCAAATACCTGAAATTCCATTACATCAGGCATCGCGCATGATGCTCAATGTTCGTTCAATACCTTCCCTGATGGAGTATCTCATGTTCCATCCCAGAGATTGCAGCTTTCGGCCATCCATAAGCGCTATGGATGCAGTGGAGTACCCTTTCGTCTCCAGTGAATCGGGAAGTTCATATCTTAATCCAACTCCACACTGCGAAGCAATCAAGGAAGCCAAATCCTTCAGCCGGTAGTCCGAAGCAGGTGCCGCGATATTGTAGGCTTCTCCCGTCTCACCTTCAAGCAGGCAGTACAATAGCCCAGCAACGGTATCGGCGACGTACGCGTATGAAAACAGTTGCTCACCCTTGCTTTTTAGGACAATATCTTCTTTCGAAAGCCCTTTATGAATGAACTGAGAAAGCGCTTTGCTGTCATCTTTATGCAGAGTCGGACCATATGAACGAGCTATGCGAGGAATAACAAAATCGATTCCATATTGCTCGAAATAAGCACGGCAAAGCGATTCACCCAAACGCTTAGCTTCCGGATAGCCTGCACGAAGTGTATTCGAATCGATATATCCACAGTATTTTTCGTCAAAACGCTCTGTGTCCCCGCGATTCTGTCCGTAAATCTCCACAGACGAAGCGAAAATAAATCTGCTTCCCCTCTGCCCTAACTGAGACTCACGAGAATATTCAAGAAGATTCTGCAAACCAATCACATTGGACGTAATGGTCGAAACAGGTTCAGCAGCATACGCTCGGGGATGTGTTGTACTAGCAAGATGAATGACGATATCTGACGGATAAGATGGATGGGCTCCTGGCTCAGACACATCCATCTGTACAAAACTAAAATGCGACTCATCGAAATAAGGGAATCTGTTCTGAGCTCGACTCTTGTTACGCCCGATTGCAATGATCCTGCAATCAAAATGCGGATCTTCGTTCTTCTTCATCAGGACATCTATCAGGAAAGTACCGATCATTCCTGTTGCACCAGAAATAGCGATGGTTCTACCCGTCAACTTATCCCAATGAATCGGAAGATTCGCACAATATGCCAGATCTTCTTGATAAAGAGGGGACTTAAAACGGTCAGGCACGATTGACTCCTCGTCTTATTTCAACCAAGTATCCTCGTCAGCAGTGATATAAGCTTTGAATAGCTCCAGATCGCCCTTGGTCGTCAACTTGATATTCTTATCGGATCCTTTAGCGAAGTGCAAGGTCTCTCCAAGATCCACCATCATCGTATTCGTATAGCTGGAGCCATAGATACCAATATGCTCATCAAAAGCCTTACGATATGCAGCAAGCAATTTCCCATATCGATAAGCCTGCGGGGTAGAAACACGACGCAATTGTTCTCTTGGCACATACTGCTTCGTAGTTGATGTGTTTTCTTGGTTAATCACAAAAATCTGCTCGTTATACGGCAATGAAGTCACGGCATTACCATATTTATTGCAAACCGCTATCACATCAGTCAAAACATCAGCATCTATTAATGGACGAATACCATCATGAATAATGACATTATCCTTCTCACGGATTTTATCGACGAGATGCTCAACACCATTCCTGATGGATTCCTGTACGCTTGAACCACCACGCACAATCCACTTGAGTTTATCGATATTAAATTGCTTAGCGTACGCTTCCACCATGGTTTCCCATCCTTCAATGCACACCACCTCAATGGCATCGATGTCGGGATGTCGCTGGAAACTTTCCAATGTGTAAATCAGAACGGGCTTATCAAATACATTAATGAACTGTTTTGGTATGTCCTGTCCCATCCTAGTGCCAGATCCACCCGCAACCACAATTGCAACGTTCTTAATGGATTTTACTTGGTCCATCCTAAAATTCCTTGAGACTTATCGCTTGATATATTCTTCAATAACCTGCTCATCAAGTTGGGCAAGCATTTTCCGATCCACGTGTTCAAAATGCAAACCGATGTCGTTCGGCAAGGCATATATATTACCGTAGGCCTGCGTCAGCAAGTACATATAATTTGTCGGTACCGGATATCTTCTACTTTCAAATTGCTGAGAATCTAACGGGTAGATTTCATCCAAGCCGCTTATCCACTCGAATCCACTCGGATGATCCATATTGTCATATGCTCGGATAATGCCAGCCGCCTTTTCCCGAGAACACACTATTCCAGTCTTCCGCATCTGATTAAGCTGAGCATCAAAAACATCAGTGATAAGTTTCCCAGCTTCTGTTTCCGCCGAAACATAGACGTTATTATCCCAAGCAGCACGAATATGCGAATTTGATTCAGCTTGTTCGATGGCAGTTTTCCGGTATTCCTGCACTTTGACGAACATATCATGACTGACATCAGCCACCCAATCGAATGGGAACAAATCAATAAAGCCCGGGACACGAGTATCACGTGGGGCAAAACGAATTTGTCTGCAATGCACAATACGGTCCCAAACAACGGTGATTCGATACTCTGAATCACCGGCGAGAACTTTTTGTAGTCGTTCCAAATCATCACGCATGATGCCCAAATCAAGGTCATCATCCCATGGGATAAATCCGTGATGTCTTACAGCGCCAAGCAAGGTTCCGCCGACCAGCCAGTACTGATTAATCCCATTTCGTCTACAGATTTCCGCAAAATCGCAAAGCATTCGATTGAGAGCAGTTTGCAGTAGCTTGAGGTCGCCCCCAGGCTCAGGTAATCCAAGGAAAAACCTTTTGCGCGTTTCTAAATCAGTCTCGTTGGGAAGACGATATTGCGCCCAGAAACGGATATCATCCTTCGCACGCTCTGCAATCTGCGCACGCTGCATTTCATTGAGGCTCCTGCAAGAATCCTCGTTGATTCTCTGCATGCCAGATATGGCATCACGAATCTCATGCAAAATCATCTCTTGCGCCTGCAAAGCATCACGTAGACGATTATTCTCATTTTCCAAGGAGTCAATTCGTCCCATCAGCTTCTGCATAGAACGCTCAGACGGCCAGAAAAGCCTTTCACGCAGGCGCCTTGCCAGAGATACCATAATCTTCTTCCTTCATTCAGTATTAAAGCAAAATAATACCGCATATGCTCTTATGAGCATATGCGGCTAGGCTTAGCGGATTATCTCAAATTAATCCATCTTGAGATAATTCTTCCAATACTCAATCGATGTCAATTCCGCACGCGCAGCAGCATATTCTTTACGAAGTCGATTAATATTCGCCTTGTAATATTTGAGATCACGCATATAACGCTTCTTAATCTCCTGATAGCGCTGGACATCCTTAGTTCGAATGGTTCCTTTGCGGTTATACCAGTCCAGAACTACGAGCTTATGCTTGCCACGAATCGCTCCAGCAGGATATAGCCATCCCTGCAGCGGAATCACCGCGTATCCAGCACCGTCTTTCTTGATGTATCTCTGATTATTATCAGTAATCAGATCTTCAAGACGTTCCGCCAAACTACGCGACTTGTCTCCATCGATAAGCTGCCTGTCAACGTTCTTGATGCTGAAACCAGCGAGTTCAGGATCTTGGTCAGCTCGCGACTGGAGAGTTTCGAAATCAACAAGCTGCTCCTTGTTGCGGTTTGCCGCCATAAAGCTTTGTTCCGACTGCCCTGGCTTCTTGATGAAGGACGGGCCCTTCAAGAAATCTTCAAACGCATCCAAGCACAACTCCGCGTTTTCATAGCCGAATTTCTTCAACTCAAGACGGATATTATTGTGTAGTTCACGCATAAAGTCAGCGCCAGGAGCCATGCCACAAGTCGCTTGGGCAATCATGGTGTTACGGGTAGTCTGGTAACGTTCCACCGCCGCGTTATAACGCTCAAAGAACGACATATGCCACACGCAGAGGCTATTCATAGTAATGAAGCCAGTGTTGCAACGAATGCCATACTCAGCATCATCACAACGGACAAACACCGGCAGAGGCAATCCGTTCTTCTCAATAACGGAAATCGGAATGCAGCAGTACCACCATGCAGCATACATGTTGTTCCGCTGCCACTTGGTAGGCGTATACATCTCGTTGTAAATAAGATCTTCGAACAGCGTCAGACGCAACTGCGGCTTGCAACCGGCAAAAGTGCCCTGCTGGGTCATGTTGCCGATGTCTTCCCACTGATCCTCGCCAATCTCGTAGTTCAGCATTGCACCGCTAATCATATCTTCACGATGTTCAGGCTTGAGAATACGCAGCAGATTGTAAGTACGCTTGATGCTTTCGGGAGAAACTGCAACATCATCATCCATAAGCAAGATATTCGTAGCCTTTGGCGTCTGCTCCATCGCAGTAATCATGCCGCGGGTGAAACCTCCAGCTCCGCCAACATTATCGTTAGGAACGACCTGGACACGGTCTCCGCTCAGCTTTTCAGCATCCAGGGTACGCCCATTGTCCATCACATACATATGGAAATGTTCTGCAATTGAATCACCGGAATTGATGATCTGATCCTTGACCAAACCGATGTTACGTTCGATGAACGCTTCCTTCTTGAAAGTGGTGGTGGACAGCACCAACTCGACGTCATTCAGCTCTCCATCGATATCGAGCTCATAGTAGCTATTCCTGATTGCAACAGAACCATCAGTCTTTACAATAAAGCCCACGACCACCATGTCGTCGCTGACTGTCAAAGGCAAATCCACAATCTGCCAGTCAGCCGAAGCCTCCAGTTTTCTTGAGGTCCCTTCGACTGGAATTGGATTGTGTGCGAAAGCATCGCCCATGGTCTGAATTACTTCGCAAGATGCGCCCTTAAGCTCAAGATGAAGAGAGAATCCTTTCGCACGCGTGTAGCGCTTCAATTTCATTACCGACAAGGAATTGAAGTATGTGCTGAAATCGAACATTCCAGCGTTATGCATTTCCCATTCGCCAAGCTGCTCATCGAAGACAACAGGCTGATCTGAACGACAGTATAAAGCTGGATAGGTAACGGAGCGAGGATTCGTCTCCAACAAGATGTTCGCGAATTTCATTGAGATCATGGTCTCTAGGTTACCGCCATCCCTTGAAGAGAATCAAAACATGAACATTGTTCTCCAACAGATATGCACGTTTTTGTTTATCTCGTTTCAACAGCTAGATTCCACGCGTTGCGTTTAGCCAGCTGCGGATAGAACCATTCCCTAATTACCGGAACATAATAAAGCAAGAATGCACCACAGAGGTCGATCGGCAGACGGACGATGAAGCTCAGCAGAACCAACGGAACCTGGGGAAACGCCATACGCAACGTCCCAAGATACATCTGCCAAGGCAATACGTTATCTTCAATCAAGTGCACGCACAAAATAGCAAGACTCGCCTGGCCAATACTGCTTAACACGCTTCCCAGCGCCGGAACTCGATCAATCAATTGCGAAATACCAATAACGCACAGTGTTCCCGCGATACTACCAATTACAGCCAGGACCGGTCGCGAACCATAGTTATTGATGGCCATGCTCATACCGCCGAAGAACATGATATCAACCGCCCAAACAACAAATGCGATGGCCCATATGCAGGGGAAACGCTTCACAAAGCCAAGTACATCATATTTCTTGGCAAGATATCCCAAATACAGGAATGCTGCCGCGCACATTCCCGGCTGGATACTCCAGGGCAGCAACACATAGTGCGAGGAAATATAGCCAATAGCAAAGCACAGCACCACCCAAACCGGGGTGTAAGGAAGTCTTGCAAGACAATGCAGCAACAATCGAGCCCAGAATAGTGCGAGCAAGAACCAGATTGCACCGATTCGTAAGTCCACTCGCCATAGCGTCAGATTCGAGATATCACCGCTTCCATATATCGCGGCCATGCCCCATTGCCGCAAGGCAATCGCCCTGCTCTCATGGTCAAGCGTCGCCATGCAAGTCACGCCAACAAGCACGCACAATGCCGTCACCACGTAGGTGAACAGCAGCTGTTTTGCCTCCTTCATCCAGCGGAATCGTCTTTCTGGATGCATGAAATACCCGGAAAGAATGAAGAAAAGCGGCATATGGAATGAAAAACAGATGGACAGAACAACTTGGGCCGTGCGGTGGGGCGCAAATAGGTTCGTTTCAATGGCACTGTGTCCCAGTATCACAGCCAGAATGGCTATGCCCTTGGCAATATCGAAAAATCTAATACGTTGCATACTCTCTCAAGTCTCTTGTTGACGCGTTCTCTCTACCGCTTGTCAGACGTTTTATCGGACATTACAGGCCAAGCAATTGCTGCAATGCACGCCACATCACCACCTGACCCATACGATTCGGGTGGATGCCATCCTTATACAATGCCTGCTGTGGTATTCCCGTCGAACGCCCTACCGTACGAAATGCCGAATACATTGAAGCGAAGTGCCAACCATGCTGCCGGCAAATATCCTGCAATACCGTATTTTCCTGCCCCATGGTGAGGGATCTGGGATCGGATAACGTATCGATGTTCGCAAGCACATATACGTTATCGGCCCCGTATCGTGCGGCAACACGATTCAGATAGCTCTCCGCTTCGCGTTTGAAATCACCGCTATTCGAAAGCCTCAATCGGTCATTAGCTCCAAGCAGTACGATAACGGCATCCTCATGCCCGAGGGTCGCATCGCCGATGGAGTTATAGCCCGAATAGGAGCCCTTGCCCGGCGCACTGGCATTGGTCATGGATACACCGCGCGACTCCAGATAACGCCTTAGGCTGTTGGCGGCCATATCCGTCTGATGGGACGGCTCATAATAGGTGACTCCCTCAAGCTGGAACAGCTCACGAGACGTACATGGATACGTGTTCGCCGCGCCCACTCCGGCAGCGATACTGTCTCCAAGAAGGCGAACGGAACGGTACCGGCCCGACTTGATTTTGTTACCAAATGCTCCAGCAGCGGCTCCGACGTAATCACTCGGTATGACAGACGAGCGCCGCGTATCGAGAGCACCGGTGCGGTTATCGAAATAGTAGGTGGCGTTATTCACGTTCTGCTTGCCGTACAGCATCTTGCCGCTCGGCCAGCTGTAGCATACCGTTTTCCCACCTAGTCTCTGCCAACCGTACTGTACTGCGCCGGTATGAGCGTCCAACAGGTACCACGCGCCGTCAATGGGACGTTCCCCATATAACATCCAACCCATCCGGCGATCGTAGAATACCCACTTCTGAGATTTCGACAGGTGTACAAAGCCATACTGCATAGCACCTGTCGATTCATCGAAGTCATACCAATGCCCATTGATCAGCTGTTCCCCGTACAGCATCTGGCCGGAGGCATGGTCGTAATACACCCATTTATGTTGTGGCGAGTTGAAATAGAAGCCATAGGACATCGCGCCGATGTTCTCGTCGAAGTGATACCAGCCGGCGTGGCTCTGGTCATAGTTCACGTAGCGTTCCCCGTAGAGCATCTTCCCCGTGGTCAGGTCATAGTAGACCCATTTGCCGCCATTGGAGGAGACGTGCGTTATACCCTTCGCCATCGCACCGGTGGTGGTGTCGAAATAGTACCAGGCGCCATAGCGGTAATCTTCGCCCTTGACCATATGACCGGCAGCGTCATAGCGAACCCATTTGCCACCATTGGATTGAAGATATACGTCCTTGTTACGGGCTACGGAACCATTCGTGTCTATCCAATACCAATTCTTATCTTTAGCATCGTATATTTCTTTGGAACAGACCTGTTGACCATTTTCGTAATAATGTTCCTTCTTCGAATCCCAACCATTGACCGGATGAGCGTTGGCATCAGCTTCAGAGAAAGGACCTGAATCGATGACTCCTTCCTCTGCGTAAGCGTAAGACGTATTGTTGAAACCAGCACCTAGCAAAAAAATCGAGACCACGCAAAATCCGAAAAGCACTAATCCTTTCAACCAAAAAACCAGTTTTTTTCTCATCGAAGTTCCTAGAAGCTCTTCTTCTCTTCCCACAGTTGCCCTTATTCGCGTATCTTCTGCTTCTTATTGCCTACGAAATCAATCATCTGCTGGACGCCACATGCCGCCATCGGAATAAGCAGCAGGAAAAACGGCAAAGTGTAGATACTTTTTGCTTCCCAGAAAAGGTAGCAGAGAAAACCACCGATGAACGACGCACAAAGCAAAACCCTAGTAAAGATTTGAGCTGCATCAACCCCGATAGGCTTTTCCTTAATCAACGAACGAAGAAGACCAAGCAAGCCGATGAGCGCCAATAAATATGTAACAGTTTGAGCAACATTTTCATATCGAAGTAACACATCCGAGCCATTGCCGATAAGGAAGAACGAACTCAAACCGACAAAATGCTTTGAGGATTCGCCCAACTCCGAATACAGTGATGTCATAAATGTTGGTTCAGCCCATTCTGACGCAAGCTTGCCAGCAAAGAAATGCATCCCGTTTCCCGGATTATGCAGGAATTCTGAGAGTCGTCCTTGAACGAAATCTCTGGAAATCTGGGATTGAAGAGAATAATCATTACCTGTATTTTCAAATGCATCTAAGGCAAATCTGCTCCACCATCCAGGCGGCATATTATCTGGATGTCCTAATCCAAGAGCAACCCATGAGAGCATCGGCATGCCTTTGCCAAAGTCCTGGCCAGTCCAAGACTGCACTAACGCAACAGGAAGTTTAGAAATGATAAACGCTGCCAAAGCGGAAGGCAAAGAGATCAATAATTGCCAAATACAGCGATTATGCCAAACCGCAAAAACAACAGCAAGAAGCGCGGCAAGAACCACTATCTGATATGTCGATTTGAAAACAATGCCGGTACCACAGACCAGGAAACCACCAACAATCGCGAGAGCGCTGGACCAGGTCCTCCTCATGCGAAAACCTTCTGCGATGATCCAGGCACCGCAGATCGTAATGAAGAACCCGACGGCATTGGGATACACGAAAGCCGCGAACATCATAAGAGGAACGCATGTTGCAATCAGAACGGTGAATGCGCCATGACCCTTTTTATTCAACCCGAGCATGCCGCTCAAGCGCCACAAAACCGCGACCAATGCAGTAACCGCCACGGCACTGACAATCTGAAAGGCAAGAATATTGTTCGATCCAAACAAGGCAAATACCAACAGATACCACAGCATTGGCCCGCTTTGGAACGGGTAATAGGAGAAATATGTGTGAGCGCTTGGAATGCCTCGTGCAATACATTCCCTCTGCACGTTACCAGCCGAACAATAGTCAGCACCAAATTGGCTGATATCACCTTTAAGCAAGACATCCGCAGCATTCATCAGACTCTGCGAATCCGGATATGTGTATGTTACCAAGCTCAATGAAGTAAGCCAGATGATCTGCAACATTATCGTATATACCAACAATGCGGCAAAAACCCAGTAGCGTGGCAACTTCGAAAAGCCTTGCGCAAGCAAGCCAAACAGAGCACATAACATGACCATGCCCAGCACAAATGCAATGGATGGCATGCCAAAGTGGTAGTCAACCTGCTCTGTGATACTTCCGAGTTGCGAATTGGCTCTCTTAAATGTAACTGTAAAGAGAATCGACAATACGAGCAATACCGCGACAATAGCAGTCTGAAATCCCAAGGCAAGTACAACGAGCCATCTCGGTAGCACACGTTTGAAGAATACCCATTTTTCAGGCACAATATCCGGCTTATTCACTCGGTAATAGTCCTATCTTTCCCTAAAAAAATAAACTGCCCACTCAGAGCGTCGTCTCGACAATATAGCGAGGACGAGCTTTAACCTCTAAATAAATTTTTGCTATGTACTCACCAATAATACCGAGTGCCAGCAAAATAAAGCCGCCTAGAATCCACAGGGAACACATCATTGATCCCCAGCCCGCAACGGCATGCCCTGAGAAAACGGAAACAAGGGTATAAATCAACATGACGATTCCAACGAACACCGAGAACAGACCCAGACCGGTGATCATGGTCAGCGGCTTTGTCGAGAAGGAAGTCACACCTTCAATCGCGAAGGAAACCATCTTTTTCAACGGGTACTTGGATTCCCCGGCCACTCGGGTTCCGCGCTTGTAATATACCTTTGCCGTTTTGAATCCGAGAGAAGGAACCAGACCGCGTAGGAACAAATTCGATTCCTTGTATTGCGATAAAGCCTGCAATGCGGCACGACTCATCAATCGATAATCGGCATGATCCGGCACTGTTTCCGTTCCAAGCCATTTCATCAGGGAATAAAAAGCATGGGCGGTGCCACGCTTGAATGCGGTATCGGTTTCACGGTTGTCCCGCACACCATAGACGATTTCAGCACCCCGGAGGTATTCCTGCACCATGTCGTCGACCGCATTGGGATCGTCCTGCAAGTCAGCATCCATAGAAACAACAGCGTCGACATTCATACTCAATGCATGCATTAAGCCAGCAAAAAGAGCATTCTGGTGGCCTCTATTGTGAGCTAGTTTTACACCACGGAATAAGGAGGGATCTTTCTCATGCAGCGACGTAATCACATCCCAAGTCTTGTCATGGGACCCATCATCGACAAAAATAACAAAGCTATCTCGTGCAACAGCCTGCGAATTCTCAAGCTGAATCATCTTTTTCTTCAAAACATCCGCAGTCATATGCAATGCGGCTTCTTCGTTAAAACAAGGAATCACAAAAGCCAGTGTCGGTTCACATCTCATCTGAACTCCACGCTTGTTCGTTTCCATATCATGAGTCATGTCTAACAGTGTATGTCATGCTATCAACGCAAATAGTCAAACCCTGCCCACAGCTTCATCACGTATCTTCAAAGGCCTCCTTGTATAGCGGTATTGCCACACCTCTAGACATACACCAAAAGCTCCAACGAGTGACTTGCAAAACAAGCTTTTGTTATGGCAATAGCTATAATTGGCCTCGGACAATGAGAAGAAAAAGCAATAATGTTCCAACGGAGAAAAATCCTAATCGGTTTTTAAACCATTACAATGCTACAGGGAATTACTTACCCGGCAATCGCACTGGGCAGCGAGCCTAACGCAATGCAAGCGTCTTCTAATAATCAAACTGCCGTACCGGTTCAGAATCCAAATAGTACCCAGAGAGATGATTCTAATGCAATCGCTTCAGAGGCCAATGGTGCCTCGCAATCTTCTGATTCAGTGTCCGAATCAACACAACTGAAGAAATAATTCAATCCAGCCAACAGAACAGGAATGACAGCCAACCCGACTCTTCCGAATCGAACAGGAATAACGGCAGCGCTAGTTCCAACGAATCGACTAAAACAGAACAACCTGAAAACGGTTGGGATCAGGATAAGGAGCACTACTACGAAAATGGCACTATGGCCATCAGCAAGGAGTGTTCATGCCAAGTTCTCCGACAAACCGCGAAGACGGAATCTGGGTCCGTTTTGATGAAAACGGTAATTTACGTTTCCGGATCATTCAGCGAATCCAAAGCACGAAAATCAGCCATGACAGGCAACACAGTCGCCATTATTATGAAAGCGGCTGGAAAATTCACCATTTTCCAGCCGAATCAATCAAGCAGTATGACTGAGTCTGAAATGTAAATCAGGAATCAACCTCGGCCTGTGACACTATCGAAATAATGCCATGCTTGCCATTGTGGAACCCACGTGTTTCCGTGAGCCATAGCTCCTGTAACTGGATCGAAGTAGTACCATAGACCATTCTGTTTCTGCAAACCTTTTACCATTTTGCCGGTTTTCTGATCATAACGGACCCATTTACCGCCATTCGCACGTATAAAAATATCACCTGTACATCTTGCACCAGTAATGTTGTCAAATAGATACCAGCCAGAATGCTCTTTATCAAAATTAAGATACGCTTCGCCATGCGCCATTTTGCCGGTGACCATGTCGTAGTATACCCATTTGTTCCCATTGGACAGATATGTCATCCCCTTACTCATCGCACCGGTCGTAAAGTCGAAGTTATACCAGACGCCGTATCGGAAATCCTCACCTTTAATCATATGACCATTGGAATCATAACGAACCCATTTACCACCGTTCGAACGCAGATAAACATCCTTATCGTGCGCCATGGTTCCATCTGAATCAATCCAATACCAAGCATTACTCTCAGGATCGTAAATTTCCTTGCTACGCGCTAAAGAACCATCTGAATCCCACCAATACTTTTGGCCATTTTTGGTAACCCAATGCCCACCATTCACATACGCTTTATTCCCAAACGCATTCATGTCCACATTGCCACTGATGCCGTCCACTTTGCCGGAGCTGGTGTATTGCCATCCGCGACTGTTGGTCGGGAACGAGTCGAATCCCATGCGAGCGCCGTACTGCGCCACCCACGTGGTTTTGGCGTAAATGTCGGCATGTTTCAGCGGGCCTTGCAGGTAGCTGGTGTACGAGTAGACGCCCAGGTTCTTGTATCCGGCGGACTGCAGTGCGCTGTACCAATTGTTGACGATATCGTTGTACACGTTCGGGTCGGTGGGCGGCTGATGCCCCTCCCACGTCCACTTTTCCAGGTCGTAGTACACGGGGTACGCCAAATCGCTCGCGTTCACACCGAATTGCTTAAGTTTGGCGACCACGTCGGCACCTTCTTCTTTGGCAATCGACGGAGTATCCGCGTAGGAATACCAGTAGATGCCGAACGGGATGCCAAGTCGCTTGCATTCGGAAATGTTACGTTGCGCTTTCTTGTCAGCATTGTTGCCCTCGCCGTAGCCAAGGCGGATAATCACGCCTTCCACGCCGTCGGCTTTCGCTTTGGCCCAGTCGATGTCGCCCTGCCATTCGGAAACGTCGATCACGCCTTTGGCTTGCTGCACGAACAGGTTGTTCTGGTAGTCGAAGAAGGCTTTCGTATTGTTGTAAGTGCCCCAGTGCGCACCGTATTCATTGCTTTCGAATTTGGAGAGCTGTACGTTCGCGTCGGCTACAGCATCTTTGACATCTTCCGCACTCACCGGAATGAAGGATTCGCCATTGGTTTTGGCGAGCGGATCCGGCTGCTGATCCTGCGTACCGACCAGTGTCGCATCGGTCACGGTTTCGCCGGTTTCAATATTCTTGACCTCACCTTCAGGGGTGACGGCCAGGTCTTCCGAAACCACGGTGGCATCGTCGGAAATCTCGTCACTGACGGTATCCGGAAGTTTCGCATTCGGATTGTCAGGCATGCCGTCTTGCGACTGATCGTCAGACTGCACAACAACGCCATTATCTGCAGTAACGGGACCGCTCTGCGCGACAGCATCCTCAATCGCGATATCCTGCAATGCGTAAGCCGGCGTAACCGCAACGGAAGCCGTCAACGCAACCGCAGACAGCGCAGTCGCAATCTTCAAAAGATGATGTGGCGAAACCATTCGTCAGCCTCTCTCGAATAAAGTCATCAAACCCAAATAATTCGGCGCGAACGCCCTAATCGCCAACTCTAACCGCACCCCGCAGCCCCAGCACAGCACTTCTCAAAAAATTTTAAGAAGTTCCGGCAAGCATGCAGAAGTTGAAGAATGGCCACGTGCATTATATGAGGCAACACGAGTGCGGTAAATCGGGGACAAACGGGTATCGTACGCTGTATATTGGCATTTCAGGTGGGCACTCGGCACGGTCAGCATTGACCAGGAACGGAAGCCGGCACCGAGGATCACAGAATAGCAGGCAGATTCTGGAGGGGTTATGGCACGGCACGGCAAGAAGCCAAGCGAGGAAAATACCTCGTCACGCGCACCGAGAACAATTGCCGGAAGCACAACACCCAACACTTCTGCCGACTCTGCCGACGGTATTGACGCCGCTACCAGCAGCAGCGCAGCCGACACCAACGCGATCGACACCAACGCAACCGGAACACGCACAATCGTCAGTGGCGACACGTCCGAGACCAGCGATCAGCAATCACTCGAAGCAGACGGATCCGTTAAATCCAACGAATCCCGTCAACCGCAAGACCCGTTCGACGAGGTCATAGCGCAAGGCATCAGCGATGGCGACGCTTGGACGAACCAGCATGTAAAGCGCTTCTACCGCCAGATCATTATCACCGTAGTCGTCGTAGTTGTCGTTCTGGGTGCGATTTTCGGATTCACAGGCATACGTACGTCGCAGCAAATGCGTGACCTGGCCGCGCTAAACGACTGCAAGGAAGCCGTCACGGCCATGAACACCTCTTATTCGAAAGCGTTCCAGCTGAAGGCAAAAATCTCCGAAGCGTTCACCAGTTTTGACAAGTCTTACGACCTCGACAAGCTTGCCGAACTTCACCAGACGGAAGTCACCGCTCCGAAAACGCTGAGCTGTGCCGCCGACACCTCCTCCACCATCAGCAAAGCCAAAGCCGCGAAAGCCGAGTATGACAAGCAGGCCAAGCAGTTCAAGCAGGCCCTGCAGAAGGCCGACGAATCCACGGCCACCGATGGCGGTGACGGAACTGACGGAACGGCCAGTGGCAATAACAGCACCAATGGCACGGACTGAGCCGCAGCCACGAAAGGCGATGCTGGAGTTGCCGGCGTCGCGTCCACCACGGCGGCACTGTCGACCAATCCGGCGCAGCCGATGCAACCGGAAGAGGCTGATTTGAATAAGAAACGACTGGCACGCGTGATTATTGCCGCCGTAGTGACCATGGCGATACTTGTGGCGATCATTGTTGGCTGCGGGCCGAAATGGGGCGATGGTTCGGTGAATGCCAACGCCAGTAACGCCGGTAACTCGAACAGTTCCGGCGGCTCCAGCTCCTCCGGCACAGGCGGCTCCGACACAAGCGACGATTCATCCGCAAACTATGCGGCCCGCGCATCGGTACAACTTCCCTCCTACTACATGGAGAACATGGTTTTCCAACGTGGCAAAACGCTGGCAGTCAAGGGAACCGTCACTACTTCGCAGCGTGGAAAAACCGTTGACCCAACACAACTGGTTACAACGATTTCCCAAGGTAAAAAATCATCATCCGCGCAAGCAAAAATTTCTAAAAACGGTGATTTCACTTGCAATTTACCTAAGCAGAAAGCAAGTCTTAAGCCATATTCATTAACAATTTCGTACAACGAAGCCACTTTGTTAACTCTGAAAAACGTGTATGTCGGCGACGTTTTTATTGCTGCCGGACAGTCGAATATGGAATTGAATTATTCGCAATACTACGAGGGCCCAGACAATGACTATAATTTCGGCGGAGGTCTGATAACAACCAACGATCTGCCAAAACAGCTTTCCGACAAGAACGTACATTTCGTTGCGAGCGCCAACACCACGGAAGGTACTGGTTTCCCACTACGCGATGTGAACGAGCAGGCTGATTCCTGGCTTGATGCGACCGCCGATAATTCTCAGCATTTCAGCTATTTGGCACAGCAGTTCGCCATGCAGCTTCGCGCCGCGCATCCAAATGTGCCCGTCGGTATTGTTCAGACCGCATGGGGCGGCACGTCGATTCGAAACCATGTGAAGGGTGGCTCCATTTATGCGAACCATATCGCGCCATTGGAGGGTTTCCATGTGGCGGGCGTGCTGTGGTACCAAGGGTGCAATGATTCCGCAAACGAGGCGACTGCATTGACATACGAATCTCAGATGACGTCGCTAATCAACCAGTATCGTGCAGTGTTCGACCAGAATGATCTGCCGTTCCTGTATGTGCAGTTGGCGCGTTGGCCCGGCTATCAGTACACTCAGAACGTGCGATTCGCGCAGTTGAGCACGTTGAGCAACGTCGGATTGCACAATGCCTCCAACGTTGCAATGACAGTGTCGCTTGATACGGACAAGGGCACTTCAACGTTGATACATCCGCTTGGCAAAGATATTCTTGGCGCGCGCATGGCCGCGCAATATCTGGCAATGTCGGAAGGCAAGGCCGTTCCCAACGGACCGCTTATCGCACATGCGAAGCATGCTTCCGATGGCACGATCATATTGTCGTTCCAAAAAGGCACCGCAACTGGTTTGCAGGCGGAAAAACCCAATTATTCGAAGACCGCTAGTGCGACCGTACCTAATTACACGGCCAATTCGGACGCGACTCCTTTGGATGGTATTGCTAATGTCGTAACGCCGACTTCCGCATCATTGCAAGGTTTTGAAATTGCTGACGATTCCGGAAAGTGGGTTTCGGCAGCGGCCGCAATCAAAGGTAAGCAGATTGTGCTGAGTGCCGCTGATGGAAGTTCGAATCTTAACACGGTAACTCAAGTGCGTTATTGGTGGAGCGGGAATCCGGCTATTTCCAGTCTGCTCTATAACGATCTTGGATTGCCGGCAAGTCCGTTTATTGCGGTTGTTGAGTAGGATTCGCAGCCTTATAACGTTAGTCGACGTAGTGCGGGGCGCTGGATGCCATGCGGGGCGTAACACCGTTATTGCCGTTGTCATCGTCATTACCGTCTGCATTGGAATCTTGCGATTTACGAAGCGAGCCTGCAGCCAATGAACGTACGGATCGAACGGAACGGCCAAGCTGCGACTGCTTTTCCTGCTCGTCCGACTGGATTGCAGGAAACGCACCGGTCACGGGGCGAACACGTCCGGTCGCAGTGGGAATGAAGCTTGGCGGCAGCACTTGCGTGGTAATGGCACTCGGCGATGATGCATGATAGTGGGCCATCGAAGCCAGGGAATCGCGGGTATCGAGCTCACGCCGAATATCTAGCTCATCGTCGGACTCAGCCATCGCCGTCCTCCTTCTTTTCCGGCAATTTCCGCCGGTAATCTCTCTCCGCTGGTAACGGCCACCGTTCCGAGCGTAATGCAAGGCGGCAGGCCACTGCGAACGAAATCAGCGATATGTGCAACTCCCCCACTGTTTCACAACTTTTTCGTCGCACCTCTACGCAACAGGCCATTGTAAAATCGCCGTTTTTGGTATGAAAAAAGGGCTTCCGGAATCATCCGAAAACCCTGCTGGCGGAGAATACGAGATTCGAACTCGTGAGGCTGTTACACCAACACGCTTTCCAAGCGTGCGC
>ERZ780139.1230-NODE-1230-length-23074-cov-4.828837_pt1 | contig 23074 bp, 13 predicted proteins | sample MGYA00511476_ERZ780139 | MGnify/ENA primary metagenome ERZ780139 (study PRJEB29588, sample SAMEA2158190) | human gut metagenome | biome: human gut; feature: human-associated habitat; material: faeces | place: Denmark | collected 2008/2010 ... | reverse complement strand
GATAAACGCTGAAGGCATCTAAGCGTGAAGCCCCCCTCAAGATGAGATATCCCATTCTTAAAGAAGTAAGACCCCTTGAAGACGACGAGGTAGATAGGGCAGGGGTGGAAGTGCCGTAAGGCATGGAGCTGACTGTTACTAATCGGTCGAGGGCTTGACCTGAATGGTTGTGTTCACAGAAATGGAATGATAGATGTGTAGTGTATGCGGTTTTGAAGGTATATCGGAAAGGCCATCGGAGAGATCCGATGGCTTTTTGCTGTTAAAAAATAAAAGAAAGAGCGCTGTTAATGAGAAAAAATACTCATTAACAGCGCTTTTCATTTCACAAAAAAAGCAGTATTATGGGGTTAGAAGAGTCTAACACAAAACAGACTCTTACACACTCAGGAAAAAAGATGCAGGGAGGAAAGTTATGTTTCTTGAGATTAATAACCTGAAGAAGAGTTTTGGAACCGGTGAAAGCCGTGTGGAGGTCTTAAAGGGAATCCAGTTTTCTGTGGAAAAAGGTGAAATCTGTGTTCTCCTCGGTCCATCCGGTTCCGGTAAATCGACACTGTTGAATATTATCGGCGGAATCGACGAGGCGGACAGCGGTTCGATCGTGATTGAAGGCGAAAAAATTGAGGATATGAATGAAAAGACGCTGACACGGTACAGACGAAAACATTTAGGATACGTTTTCCAGATGTACAATCTGATTCCAAACCTGACGGTAAAAGAAAATATGGAAGTCGGCGCATACTTAAGCGATCATCCGCTCGACATCAACGATCTGTTAAAGACACTGGGGCTCTATGACCACCGCAACAAGCTGCCGAACCAGCTCTCTGGCGGTCAGCAGCAGCGTACTTCAATCGGAAGAGCTATCATCAAAAATCCAAGCATTCTGCTCTGTGATGAGCCGACAGGTGCACTCGATTACCATACTTCAAAAGAAATTTTGAAGCTGATCGAGGACGTCAATCAGAAGTACGGCAACACCGTCATCATGGTAACACACAATGATGCGATCAAAAACATGGCGGACCGCGTGATTCGTCTGCGCGACGGCCAGATCCGTAAAAACTACGTCAATGAGACCAAAATCGCCGCCGGCGATCTGGACTGGTAAAGCGGGGTGGAAGTATGAAAAATCCATTACGAAAACGCCTGCTGCGGGAACTGAAGAACGATATTGGAAAATATCTCGTTATTTTTCTGTTTATGACGGCGACGATTGGCTTTGTGTCCGGTTTTCTCGTTGCGGATGAGAGCATGCTGTATGCTTACGATGAAAGCTTTGAAAAATACAACGTGGAAAACGGAAATTTTACAACAGAACAGAAGCTCACCGACAACCAGAGAACACGGCTGGAAAAAGAGAAGGTAACGATTTACGAGAATTTCTATAAAGACGAAGATGCCGACACGGATCTGGATTCGGAACCAGAGAGCACGATCCGTCTTTTTAAAACCAGAACAGAGGTCAATCTGGTCTGCCTGATGAAAGGCGAAATGCCGCAGCAGAAGGATGAAATTGCAATTGACCGTATGTATGCGGACAATAATGACCTGCAGGTCGGTGATGTGATCTCGGTTGATAAAAAAGAACTGGCGGTTACCGGTCTTGTGGCACTTTCGGATTACAGTGCGCTGTTCAGCAATTCGAGTGACATGATGTTCGATGCGGTTAAATTCGGTGTGGGAATCATGACCGAAGAAGGGTATGATGCCATTACCGATGACCATATCAAATACTGCTATTCCTGGAAATACGATACGGAACCGAAAGATGAAAACAAGGAAAAAGAATGGTCCGATGATTTCGTCGAGGTTCTGGCGGCCCATTCCTCGCTGACGGGTTATCTGCCGCGCTACGGCAATCAAGCAATCAAATTTACCGGCGACGATATGGGCGGTGACAAGGCGATGGTGGAGGTACTGCTGTACATCCTGATTGCCATCATGGCGTTCATTTTTGCAGTTACGACAAACAATACGATTGTAAAAGAAGCGTCGGTGATCGGAACGCTGCGCGCATCCGGCTATACGAGACGGGAACTTCTGCTGCATTATTTGTCCCTGCCGGTACTGATTACGATTTTGTCGGCGGTGATTGGAAATATTCTGGGATACACCGTGTTTAAAGATATCTGCGCCGGTATGTATTATGGAAGCTACAGTCTGCCGACGTATCAGACGCGGTGGAATGCCAATGCATTTCTGCTCACGACCGTAATTCCGGCAATTCTGATGTTTGTGATCAACGCGGTGCTGATTTCCGGCCGTCTGCGTCTGTCACCGCTGCGTTTTCTGCGCCACGATTTTGCAAAGAAAGGAAAAAGCCATGCGGTGCGTCTTCCGAACTTCCGGTTCTTCTCGCGGTTTCGTCTGCGGATCCTGCTGCAGAACAAATCGAGTTACTTTACCCTGTTTCTCGGTATCGTATTTGCCAATATTCTGTTGCTGTTCGGTATGATGATGAAACCGCTGCTGTCACATTACCAGACGGAGGCGGTGGAAAATATGCTGGCAGATTACCAGTATATTTTAAATGTCCCGGATCCGATCGATGAGGATGATGAGTACACGCTGATGGGAATTGTGCAGAAGCTTCTGACGCCGTCGCTGAAGACAAATACGGAGGGCGTGGAAACGTTTGCCGTCACATCGCTGAAGAATATTCCGAAAAACCGGGAGGGCGAGAGCATTTCGGTATATGGAATTCAGAAAGACAGCAAATATGTTTCCGCTGAACTGTTTGAGGACGGCGTGACGATTTCCGACGGTTATGCCGAAAAATATGGAATGAAAGTCGGCGATACACTGGAACTGAAAGAGCCGTATGAGGACAAAACGTACAGCTTTGAGGTAAAAAGCATTTATGCCTACCCGGGAGCCCTTGCGGTATTTCTGCCGATGGATGTCTTCTGCGAGAAATTCGATCATCCAGAGGACTACTTTAACGGCTATTTCTCCAACGAGCCGATCACGGACCTGGAGGAATCGTATATCACGACGAAAATTACGGAAGATGATATGACAAAGATTTCACGGCAGCTCAATGTGTCGATGGGAGAAATGTTCCAGCTGATCAATGTTTTCTCGATTGTACTGTTCATGCTGCTGATTTATCTGCTGACGAAGCTGATCATCGAGAAGAATACGACTTCGATTTCGATGGTAAAGATTCTCGGTTACGAGAACAGGGAAATTTTGAGTCTGTATTTGACGGCGACAACCTGGGTTGTGATCATCTCAATCGGTGTCAGCCTGATCATTGCCTCCGCGCTGATCCGCCTGATTTATGTCATTATGCTTTCCGAGTACAGCGGCTGGCTGACATACTATATTGATCCGGCAATTTACGGAAAAATGTATCTGATGGGCCTTGCGGCGTATGCTGTTATCGCTGTGCTGCAGTTCCGCCACATCCAAAAGATTCCGATGGACGAGGCACTGAAAAATGTAGAATAAAAAAAGTTACAGGAGAAATCTTGACAAGTCCGGGCAAAGTGTGGTATATTGCTCTCAAACTTGGTGTGGATTTTTCAACTTGTAATAAAGTTCTTTTCGCCACGCAATTATCGAAAGCAGATAATTGCGTGGCTTTTTTTGTGGGCAATGAAGCAAAGTCCGTGCCTGCACGTAAGCCCACCAACAGAAAAGATCACAAATGGAGGTAATAATGAACGAAAACTTTATGAAAGAAAAGCCAGTATTTCCACTGCTGGTTTCGATGGCGCTTCCAATGGTAATCTCGATGCTGGTCAATTCCTTATATAACATTGTGGACAGCTTCTTTGTCGCACAGATCAGCGAAGATGCCATGACGGCGCTCTCCCTGGTTTATCCGGTACAGAATTTTGTAAATGCCGTTGCCATCGGTTTTGGAATCGGACTGAATGCGGTGATTTCGTATTATCTGGGAGCAGGTGACAAAAAGGCAGCCGGCTGTGCTGCAACGCAGGGTCTTGCCCTTACCATGCTGCATGCGGTTATTTTAACGATCGGAAGCCTTCTGGTCATCGAGCGTTTCCTGCGGATGTTTTCTTCTTCCGAAACTGTCATCGATCTTGGTGTCCGGTATTCACGGATTATCTTTCTGTTTACCATAGCAATCATGGCAAACCTTTACTTTGAAAAGGTCTTTCAGGCGGTCGGCCGGATGAAAGTGACGATGACCGGTATGATGATCGGCTGTATTGTCAACATCATTCTGGATCCGCTCATTATTTTCGGAATCGGACCGTTCCCGCGTCTTGGAATTGAGGGTGCGGCGCTTGCAACCGGTATCGGTCAGGTGACACCGGTCGTGATTTACTGGATCATTTACAAGATCCGCCCGATTTCGGTCAAAATCCGTCTGGAATATTTAAAAGAAGGAAAAAATCTGGTCGGAAGACTGTACGCGATCGGCGTTCCGGCGATCCTGAACCTGGCGCTGCCGTCTCTTCTGATTTCCGCACTGAATGGAATCCTGGCCGTGTATTCCCAGAGCTACGTTGTCGTGCTCGGCATTTACTACAAGCTGCAGACGTTCATCTATCTGACAGCAAACGGCATTGTACAGGGCATGCGCCCGATTATCGGCTTCAACTACGGCGCAGGCGAGCATAAGCGTGTGCGGAAGATTTATGAGATCACCCTGATTATGTGTGCGGTGATCATGCTTATTGGAACCGGCATCTGCCTTGCCATTCCGGAACAGCTGATCGGACTGTTCAGCAGCAATCCGGAGACCATCCGTCTTGGCGGACAGGCATTGACACGCATCAGCGCGGGCTTTTTGATTTCGGCAGTTTCCATCACATCCTCCGGTGCGTTGGAGGGACTCGGAAAAGGCGGATCTTCCCTGATCATTTCCCTCTGCCGAAATGTCATTGTCATTCTCCCGGCAGCTTACCTGCTGTCCCATCTGGGAGGCGGCGTTTTCGTATGGCACGCCTTCTGGATCACAGAGGTCATTTCCGCAGCGGTTTCTCTTGTGGTATACCGCCGCGCAGTACGAAGATAAAAAATATAAGAAGAAAAGAAAAGCGGCCTCTTGTGGAAGGCGGCTTTTCTTTTTATAATAGATAATACAGACGTAAGAATTAAGTAAAGATTTTTTTGAATATTCATGGTACCATTACGGTAGTTAAAAACAGAGAGGATGGAAACGACGTGGAAGAAACAAATATTTTAGTTGTGGATGATGAAAAAGAAATCGCGGATCTGCTGGAAATTTATCTGATCAGCGATGGATTTCAGGTATTAAAAGCGTACAGTGCAAAAGAGGGACTCCGCATTCTGGAGGAGAAAAAAATCGACCTGGTGCTGCTCGATGTGATGATGCCGAATATGGACGGTATTGCGATGTGCCGCCGCATCCGGGAGACGAACAACATTCCGATCATCATGGTAAGTGCCAAAACGCAGGATATCGACAAGATCGTCGGTCTGTCAACGGGAGCAGACGATTACGTGGCAAAACCGTTCAATCCGCTGGAGCTGATGGCGCGTGTAAAATCCCAGCTCCGCCGCTACCGCGAACTGAATCCGTCGAGACCGCACGAGCGCCAGGAAGTGATTTCCTTAAAGCATCTGGAAATCAACAAGGTAACCCATCAGGTTGTCTGCTACGGAGAAAGCATCAAACTGACACCGATCGAATTTGATATTCTGTATCTGCTGGCCTCCAACCCGGGCCGCGTGTTCGGTACAGACGAAATTTTCGAGCGCGTCTGGCATGAAAAATTCTATGAGGCGAACAACACGGTTATGGTACATATCCGCCGTCTGCGCGGAAAAATGAAAGACGACACAAGAGAAGATAAGATTATTACAACAGTCTGGGGAGTGGGATACAAAATTGAAGCCTGATTTTATAAAAAACTTCAGCCAGAGGATGGTCTTTGATCTGATTGTAAGTGCACTTGTCACGGTACTTGTAGTGACGCTTACCGACGGGATTCTGACCTTTTTCGGCAATGGACTGATGAACATCGGTTACCGGAGCGCCTGGATCGGACCGGGAGGCCTCCGCCCATCGGTGCGGACGATGATTCTGACGGCGGCTGCGCTGCTTTCGTTCTGCCTGACCTTTTATTTCCTGATGCGCGAAACCATCCGATACATTGGGAAGATTCTGGAAAAGGTAAAGGAGATATCAGCAGGGGATTTTGATCATCCGATCGAGGTAAAGGGAAATGACGAGTTTTCTGTGATGGCGGAGAACTTAAATACGATGCAGCAGAATATCAAGGAAATTATGGAACGGGAACGGATCGCGGAGCATACGAAAAACGATCTAGTCTCATCCGTGGCACATGACCTCCGTACGCCGCTGACTTCGATTATCGGCTATCTCGGCTGGGTGCGCACGCGGACGGATCTGGATGAGGAGACGAGAAATCATTATATCGATATTGCCTATCAGAAAGCACTCCGTCTGGAGCAGCTCACGAACGAGCTGTTTGGATTCGTCAAGCTGGAGCACAAAGAGATGCAGCTGCATCTCGGAAAACTTGATCTGGTGCAGCTGATGGAGCAGATGCTCGACGAGATGACGCCGTCTTTTGTGAAAAATGAGCTTCAGGTGGAATTTCTGCATGCAGAACATGCGATTTTTCTCGAGGCGGACGGTGAGCTGCTGGCACGGCTCTTTGGAAATCTGCTGAACAATGCTGTCAAATACGGAAAAGAGGGAAAACAGATCCGCGTCTCAATGGAAAAAGAGGGCGAATATGTGGTCACGCGTGTCATTAACTACGGACGGATCATTCCAAAACAGGAACTGGATCATATTTTCCAGAAATTTTACCGGACAGAGCAGTCGAGGAGCCGCGATACCGGCGGGACGGGACTTGGACTTGCGATTGTACAGCAGATTGCGGAACTGCATCACGGACAGGTGCGGGTAAAAAGTGATCTGCAGGGAACCGTCTTTGAGGTGGAACTGCCGGTCGGAATGCCAAAGGGGAAGAAAGAGGACGAAAAGCGATGAACAGGAAAAGAAGAAGCAAAATCTGCTGTCTGTCCGGTATTTTGCTGCTGATTCTGCTTCTGGCGGGAGTTCAGAGGGTGTCTGCGATGACAACGCGGACAGAACTTTATCAGAACACGCCGTCGGATGGCGGAAGAAGCGGCGGGAAAGAAAAGCAGCTTCTTGCCAACAGCTACGCAGGGGAATACCAGATTGATTTTTCTTATGGATTCGAAGGAAACTATCAGGATGGGAATCACGTACCGATCCGTGTGACAATCACAAATGAGAGCGCTGTTGAATTTGAAGGATACTTTGTTTTTCAGATAAAAAACGCCGCGGAATCGATTTACCGCGGAAACAGTGGAGAAGGCATTCTCTCAAAACTGTTTCCGGGGGTCAAGCGGTCGGGCGATGGAAGAAACAGCCTTTTTACGTACCGTTTTCCAATCTATATTCCGGCGAACGGAACCGTTACAAAGACTTTTTCTGCAGGGCTTCTGGTGGAAAATACGTCTTTTTGTGTCCTGCGCCTGGAGAACAGCCAGAGGGACACGGTGTACAGTCGGGAAGAAACGATTTCGAGTGAAGGCTTCTTCCAGTCCAAGGTGGAAGTCTGCGTTGTGGAAGAAGAAACTAATTACGGGCAGCAGCTGAATGGAGTTACGCTGAACGACGGGATTTATGAGGTGGAAGCTGCATCTGTCCGGGCAGAGGAGCTTGTCGGGCTTGCGGAGTCGTATTCGCCGGATGTGCTGATCCTTCTGGAGCAGTCCAAAGAAGAACTGGATGAGACAATCCAGAAAGAAATTGATCTCTGGCAGGCAGAGGGAGGTCTTCTGATTACCTTTTCGGGAAACGAGACATTTGCGGAAAGCCAGCGCAGTGCGTTTAAAGAAGCGCCGGTAGATTTTCTGAAAAATATTCTGGACGAAGAGACCACCAGCCGCCTTCTGGCAAAACGAAATACGAATTATCAGAAATACTATACGATTTCCGATCTTCTGGAAAACACTAAGATCCGGAACCGTCCGAATACGGTGCTGTACGGCGGCCTGATTCTGGTCTATCTGGTTCTGGCAGGGCCGGGATTGTATTTCTTTTTGAAAAAAACAGGAAAACGTCAGTATCTCTGGGGGGCGATCTGTGCCTGCTCGGCCGTCTTTGTTATGCTGATCAGTCTGTTTGGCCAGAGCACGAGGCTCAAGGCCCCGGTGCTGACGTATGTAAGAGAAATCTGGCAGTACGATACATACCAGAAAGATTACATTAATTTCTGTGCACAGGCGCCGTACAATGCTTCCTATGAGCTGTATCTGGATCCGTCCTACGATCTGGTGACGTACAACCGTATGGACTATATGTCCAACAGCACGGCACAGCCGGAAACGGAGGACGCGGAATATGAAAAGACGGAGATCAGTTTCGGAGAACAGAAAAACAGGGCAGAAATTTCCAATCAGGCTGCATTTGCCCTGAATGAGTTCGGCATGCAGCGGATGGAAACGCTGGACGAAGGCGAAGGACTGAAAGGCACGTTTCATTTCTGGGATCAGAAGATCAGCGGAACCGTGGAAAATAAGACAGGCTATGATCTGGAGAGCTGTGTGATCGCCGTTCCAGGTTACTGTGCCCTCATTGGAGACATCAAAAACGGGGAGACGATCACGCTGGATGGAATAGAAGCGGACAGCGTGCGGGAGTTCGGAAATTGGAGTGCGGCAGAAGATCTGCCGGAGATAGAGAAAAATTATCTGGACGGCGTCATCTATAATCACATGCCGAACCGGAGTGACAACTGCCTTTTCTTTGGAAAGCTGGCAGGCAATGACGATACGTTCCAGCTTGACAGCGGATACGAAGCGTATGGAATCTCGTATTACTATCAGGAAGTGTCTGTGGACATGAAAGAGGCCGGCGTTGTGTACTGTCCGTATGCGCAGGAGTACAGCGGATGGGACGGCGGAAACACAGTAAGCTTTGAAATGGGACCGAATTCCGGCGGAATCTCGGACGAGGAAACAGAAGTAACGTATTATCTGAACGGTGTCTTTGAAAACAACAACATCTGGTGTCTGTATGGAATGTATGCTAAAGGCGTGATGCAGCCGGATTCTGAGGGAATCTATGATCCTGCATTCTGGCCGTATGCGATGACGGCGTTAGAAGATAAGATCCAGGCGGCAGAAACCGGCGGGGGAGGAAAACGGGGAACCATTCTTTCACTTGCTTTCGAGAAAGCCCGCACGGAGGATGGGACCAAGATCCGGAATTTCAATGGAACCATTGAGCTGTACAATTTTCAGACGGGAACGTATGATGAAATTTCCGACTGGGAGATCGATTTTGCGAGTGATCCGGCGCTGGAGGCGCAGTATGTGAATGCGGACAACCAGATCCGTGTGCGGTACCGTCTTTCCGAAGAAGAAAAGGGAGAAGAGTATCATGAAAATTATGGATACTATGAGGCACCGAATCTGATCGTAAAGGCGAAAGAGATCCCACCGGAGCAATATCTGGAGAACCTGTTAGCGGAGGAGCCAAATGCCGATACTGAAAATTGAGAAACTGACCAAAAAATACGGAAAAACATATGCCCTGAACGGTCTTGATATGGAAGTAAAAAAAGGCGATATTTACGGCTTTGTCGGACCGAACGGTGCGGGAAAAACAACGACGCTGCGCATTATTTCAGGGCTTTTAAAGAGCGACGGCGGCGATCTGTGGCTGGACGGCGTGCGGACGACAAAAAATATTCTGAAGCAGAAAAGCCTGATCGGCTTTGTGCCTGATTTCTTTGGCGTCTATGAAAACTTAAGCGTGATAGAGTATCTGGAATTTTTTGCCGCATCGTATGGAATTTACGGGCGGGCAGGAACCGTCCGTGCGCGGGAAGTGCTGGAGATGGTCGAACTATCGGGAAAAGAGGAGCAGATGGTGGATTCGCTCTCAAGGGGCATACAGCAGCGGCTCTGTCTGGCGCGCGCGATGATCCATAAACCGAAGCTTCTGGTGCTGGATGAACCGAATTCCGGTCTGGATCCGCGTTCGAGAAAGGATTTTCAGCTTCTCCTGCAGCGATTGGCGCGGGAGGATTATACGATTCTGATCAGCTCCCATATTCTTTCGGAATTAGCAGATCTGTGCACCAGCATCGGTGTCATCAACGGAGGTGTCATGGTACAGCAGGGAAAGCTGGAAAACATTATGCTTGCGATCGACAGCTCCAATCCGCTGCGCATCACTGTGCTGAACCAGGTGCCAAAGGCGCTGGAACTATTGCGGCAGGATCCGCAGGTCAGCCGCCTTTCTGTGGATGAAAACAAGATTGCGGCCTGGTTTTCGGGAAGCCGGGAGGAGGAGGCGTATCTGCTGCAGAAACTGGTGGATGCCGGAATCCTTGTGGTTTCGTTTGCACGGGAACACAACAGCCTGGAGTCCCTGTTCTTCCATCTGACCGGGGAAACGGAACAGAAGAGCCGAAACACAGAAACGTTCGGAAACACGATCGGATAAGGAGGGAACGAAACGTGCGGTTAAATCCTGTATTTGAAAAAGAAATGAAGCGGAACTCGCGGTCATCGCGGATTTCCTGGATTATTTTTGTCTGCAATCTGCTGCTTGCCGTGGTTGCGTTTGTCTGCTATTTCGGGGAGAGCAGCCAGCTTGGCTATCTGGCACCGGTCAGCTACAGCGTTCCGATGAACTGCTATATTCTGATGACGTATCTTCTGTTTATTCTCGTCGTCCTTTCGGTTCCGGCGGTTGCGGGAGGAAGCATTTCGCTGGAGCGTGAGAAAAAAACGCTGGATGTGCTGCTGACGACAAACCTGAACCCGTGGAGAATCATTACGGGAAAGCTGGAGGCATCGCTTGGCGTTGTTCTGATACTGACGATTTCGGCACTGCCGGTGCTGTCCCTTGTTGTGGTGTTCGGCGGTATCGGCCTTGGCGGACTGCTTCTGATGGCGGGAGGCCTTCTTCTGACCGGAATTTTTGTCGGCAGTATCGGCATTTTCTGTTCGGTTGTTTTTAAGCGGACCACACTGGCGACCGTTCTTTCCTATGTCATTGTCGTTTTTCTGGTCGTAGGAATATGCGCCTGCACGGGGCTTGCCTACTACGCAGGACTGCTGCAGCAGGAGATGACGGCAGCTTATCAGCAGATCGATGTAGGAGGTGTAATTTACCTTCTTCTTTTCAATCCGTTTACCTCGTTTGCGGGGATCATCAGCCGCCAGCTTGGGAATGGAAGAGAGATGGAACAGCTCTGCTATCTGCTTGGAAATTACGGACAGAATCCGCTGATCCATTATCTGCCGGAGGCGAGTGCCGTTCTGCAGCTTCTGATATCAGCCGTTCTTCTTGTGACGGCGGGAAGAAAGCTGAATCCATTAAATAAATAACAGGAGTAAAAGAGAAGATGAAACCATTTTGTTTTAGCCTTTCCGGAATTTATGAGTCAGAAGGATATGCCTGGGAGCAGGCGGGAAAGATCTGGGATCTGAGAGAGCTCCGGGGAACTGACGGTTATCTCGATCCAGAGACGGAGCAGTTTCTGGAAGCGGAACTTGGCCGAAAAAAAGAAACGAAAGAGCTGCCGCGGATCCGCCTTCTGGATTCCGGCAATTATCACTATATGAGCAAATTGCTGCTGGGACTGGAAAAAGAAGATTTGTTTTTAGCCGTATTCGACCACCATACCGATATGCAGCCGCCGGCGCTTCTTCCGGTGCTCTCCTGCGGTTCCTGGATCCGGGATGCTGCCGGGGCGTATCAAAACATCAAAGGAATCTGTGTGATCGGCCCGCCGGAGGCGTCGGTGCGGGGAACAGAAGCGATGGAGCATGTCTGGTTTGTGACACAGGAAGAGCTCGACGACGGAAGCGGAGCGGCGAAGATCAAAGAGGTTTTTGCATCCCATGCGGGAACATTTCCGGTATATCTGTCGGTCGATAAGGACATTCTGTCAAAGGAGGAGCTTGATACGAACTGGGATCAGGGAAATGTGCGTGTGGATGAGCTGCTGTCCCTTGCAAAGGACTGTCTTGCGGGGAGAAAGGTGCTCGCGGTCGATCTCTGCGGAGAGCCGTCGGCGAACGCGCCGGAGGCGGAGTGCAGCGCGGCAAGTCTGGTAAACCAGAAGCTGTACGGCGCGCTTGCGGCAAAAATCGAAGATTGACAAAGCCTGGGCAAAAGAGTATCATAAATTCATACCCAGACGGGGTATATAGAGTGACGGAACACAAGGAGGAAACCTCATGGGTGAATGTTGTACACACTGCAGTGAATGCGACCGGAAAAAAGTGCGGGACGAAAAAGAATACAAAGATCTGATGAACCGCTTAAGCCGGATAGAAGGACAGGTGCGCGGAATCAAGGGTATGCTGGAGAAGGATGCCTATTGTCCGGAGATCCTGGTACAGGTGTCGGCAGTGAATGCGGCATTGAACAGCTTCAATAAAGTATTACTGGCGAATCATATCCGCACCTGTGTAGCGGATGATATCAGAGAAGGAAAAGATGAGACGGTTGATGAGTTGGTAAAGGTTCTGCAGAAACTGATGCGGTAAACAATAAGAAATAAGATGACAGGAGGAAACAGACAACGATGATACAATATATTGTAACCGGTATGAGCTGCGCAGCCTGCAGCGCAAGAGTGGAAAAAGCAGTTTCAAAAGTACCGGGGGTAACATCCTGCTCAGTGAGTCTCCTTACAAACTCTATGGGAGTAGAAGGCACGGCAACGGAACAGGAGATCATTAAGGCAGTCAAAGATGCCGGATATGGAGCGTCAAAAAAAGGAGAAGGAGCAGCGAAGGTGCAGCCGGCACAGGCTTTGGCCGGAGAGGATATGCTAAAAGACAGAGAGACGCCGGTACTAAAGAGACGTCTGATCGCATCGGTGGGATTTCTGATCGTTCTGATGTATTTCTCCATGGGACATATGATGTGGGGATGGCCGGTCCCGGGATTCATGAAAGACAATCATGTAATGATGGGACTGTTACAGATGCTTCTGACGATTACAGTCATGGTGATCAACCAGAAGTTTTTCATCAGTGGATTCAAAGGACTGATCCACCGGGCACCGAATATGGATACCCTAGTGGCACTTGGATCCGGAGCGTCTTTTGTATACAGTACGTATGCACTGTTTGCAATGACAGATGCGCAGATGCATGGGGATATGGATGCAGTAATGTCTTATATGCATGATTTTTATTTTGAATCAGCAGCTATGATCCTTGCACTGATCACAGTCGGAAAGATGCTGGAGGCAAGATCCAAAGGAAAGACGACCGATGCATTAAAAGGACTGATGAAGCTTGCGCCAAAGACAGCGGTTGTGATCCGTGGAGAAAAAGAAGTACAGGTATCGATCGAACAGGTACAAAAGGGAGATTGCTTTGTTGTAAAACCGGGAGAGAATATTCCGGTTGACGGAGAAGTCATAGAAGGAAACAGTGCAGTCAATGAATCTGCTCTTACAGGTGAAAGTATTCCGGTAGATAAGGCTGTCGGTGATAAGGTATCAGCCGCAACCGTAAATCAGTCCGGATATCTGAAGTGCCGTGCGACCAGAGTCGGCGAGGATACGACACTTTCGCAGATCATTCAGATGGTAAGTGATGCGGCTGCAACGAAAGCACCGATCGCAAAGATTGCGGACCGTGTATCCGGTGTATTTGTGCCAATGGTTATCATAATTGCAGTGCTCACAATTATTGTATGGCTGATCGCAGGACAGAGTATTGGTTTTGCGTTATCCAGAGGAATTGCGGTGCTGGTGATCAGCTGTCCATGTGCGCTTGGACTTGCAACACCGGTAGCAATTATGGTCGGAAATGGAATGGGTGCCAGAAATGGTATTATGTTCAAGACAGCAGTTTCACTGGAAGAGACTGGAAAGATGCAGATTGTTGCGCTGGATAAGACCGGTACGATCACAAGTGGAGAACCGAAAGTGACAGATATCATTCCGGCAGCGGGAGTGACAGAAGATACCTTATTAAAATGTGCGTATGCACTGGAGAATAAGAGTGAACATCCACTGGCAAGAGCAATCCTTGAAAATGCAAAAGAGGAAAATGCCGGCATCGAAGAAGTTACCGGATTCCAGGCTCTTCCGGGTAACGGTCTGACAGCCATACTGGATGACCATACATTATATGGAGGAAATCATACATTTATCAGCAGTAAGGTATCTGTTGATGGAGATATCCAGAAGAAGGCAGAGAAACTTGCCGAAGCAGGTAAGACACCATTATTCTTTGGAAATGAAGACCGTTTATTAGGTGTAATTGCAGTGGCGGATGTCATCAAAGAAGACAGCCCGCAGGCGATCAAAGAATTACAGAACATGGGAATCCATGTAGTCATGCTGACCGGAGATAACGAACGTACTGCAAAAGCCATCGGACAGCAGGCCGGAGTTGATGAAGTGATTGCAGGCGTACTTCCGGAAGGAAAAGAGCAGGTGATCCGTAAGCTGAAAGAAAAAGGAAAAGTTGCGATGGTCGGGGATGGTATCAACGATGCACCGGCACTTACAAGAGCCGATATGGGTATTGCGATCGGAGCCGGAACGGATGTTGCGATCGATGCGGCAGATGTTGTTCTGATGAAGAGCCGGTTAAGTGATGTGCCGGCAGCAATCCGCATGAGCCGTGCGACACTCCGTAATATTCATGAGAACCTGTTCTGGGCATTCTTCTATAATATTATCGGAATCCCGCTTGCGGCTGGTGTGTGGTATCCGCTGTTCGGGTGGAAATTAAATCCGATGTTCGGTGCGGCAGCCATGAGTTTATCAAGCTTCTGCGTAGTATCGAACGCATTGAGATTGAATCTTTTTAAGATGTATGATGCATCAAAAGATAAAAAATTAAAAGCCAAAAAAGAAAAAAAGAGATCCAAGAAGGAGGACAAGACAATGAAAAAAATAATGCATATTGAGGGAATGATGTGTGGACACTGTGAGGCAGCCGTAAAGAAAGCACTGGAAGCACTTCCACAGGTAGATGAAGCGGTTGTAAGTCATGAGTCAGGAACAGCAGAGCTGACATTAAATGCAGAGATCGCAGATGATGTGCTGAAGAAGACAGTAGAAGACAAGGATTATACGGTGACATCTGTGGAATAATCTATGATTTCTTATATACAGAGTATACTTTTTATTTGAAGCATCCAAAGAACACTGCTATACTTAATTATAAGTATCATAACGAGGAAGGAACGAAAGTTAATGAGAAAGAGTGGAATGTTAATGCCGGTCTCTGCACTTCCGGGGGCATATGGAATCGGATGTTTTTCAAAAGAAGCGTATGAATTTGTAGATATATTAAAAGAAGCAGGACAGAAATTGTGGCAGATCCTGCCGCTTGGACAGACGGGATACGGCGATTCACCGTATCAGTCTTTTTCAACATTTGCGGGAAACCCGTATTTTATCGATCTGGAGACGCTGATCGAGGATGAACTTCTGACAAAAGAAGAGTGTGACCAGGCAGATTTCGGAGAGAACGAAGAAGAAATCGATTATGAAAAAATATATAATGCAAGATTTAAAGTATTAAAGCTTGCATATGCAAGAGCCAAAAAGAACGGATTGATGGAAAGTAAGGCGTACCGTACTTATCTGGAAGAAGAAAAAGCATGGCTTGCGGATTATGCATTGTATATGGCAGTGAAAGATTCATTTGACGGAAAAAGTTGGGATCAGTGGGAGGAAGACATCAGGCTGCGTAAGCCGGAAGCAATTGCGGCATATCAGGAACAATTAAGTGCAGAGATTGATTTTTATGAATTTCTGCAGTATCTGTTCGCCGGACAGTGGGCCGGACTGAAAACATATGCCAATGAACAAGGCATTGAGATTATCGGGGATATCCCGATCTATGTAGCATTTGACAGTGCAGATACCTGGGCGAATCCGAAGCTGTTCCAGTTAGATGAAGAGAATCTGCCGGTTGCGGTAGCGGGATGTCCGCCGGATGCATTTTCGGCAACCGGGCAGCTGTGGGGAAATCCATTGTATGCATGGGATTACCATAAGAAGACAGGCTATGACTGGTGGATGAAGCGGGTGGCCTGCTGCTTTAAATTATATGACATCATCCGTATCGATCATTTCCGTGGGTTTGATGAATATTATGCAATCCCGTATGGAGATGAGACGGCAGAGAATGGTGAATGGATGCCGGGACCGGGCATGGATCTGTTCCGTACGATGAAAGAAACATTAGGTGACCTTCCGATCATTGCGGAAGATCTGGGATTCCTGACGGATACGGTGAGACAATTGTTAAAAGACAGTGGTTATCCGGGAATGAAAGTACTGGAATTCGCATTTGTGGCAGGAGAGGACAGTGATTATCTTCCACATAATTATGATAAAAACTGTGTAGTCTATACAGGAACCCACGATAACGATACCCTTCAGGGATGGTATCAGACACTTTCCGAAGAAGATAAAGAGATGACAAAGGAATATCTGAATAATCCATACACTCCGGATGAAGAAGTGCACTGGGATTTCATAAGTCTGGCGATGAGAAGTGTGGCAGATACGTGTATCATTCCGGTGCAGGATTATCTGGGACTTGGCAATAAGGCAAGAATTAATATGCCGTCTACACTCGGCGGTAACTGGATGTGGAGAATGAAAAAAGGCGCATTTACAGATGAACTGATCAAGAAGATCAGAAAAACGACAGAAGTCTGCGCAAGATAAACATAACAGGAAACAAAAAGAAAACACAATATTCAAACGAAGGATTCACTGAGAAGGGAATGGAAACGTTTTGGATATTGTGTTTTTCTTTTTGGTTTGTATATGCCAAAACCTCTGATTTTTCATAAAAGTATAATTTTTGACATAAAATGTATGATTTTTTGCATAACAGATATGATTTTTGGTAAAGAAAAAGTATAAAAAATTATAGAATGAGACTGTAATATGTTAAGATGGTATTAATAAAAGGTATGAGGTGTACTATGGGGTTGTTAAAACTGGTGATCGTAGATGATGAGCCGATCCTGCTGGAGGGTCTGGTAAAGACGTATGACTGGAACGGTATGGGATATGAGGTGGTTGGTTTTGCGCAGAGCGGAGAGCAGGCGTTAAAGGTAATACGTGAAAAAAAACCACACGTAGTGCTGACAGACATCAGGATGAAACAGATTTCCGGACTTATGGTAATGGAAGAAATCAAGAAAGAGAACCCGGAATGTCAGTTCGTGGTATTAAGTGCATACAGGGATTTTGAATATGCGAAGAAGGCATGTGATCTGGGGGCATTCGCATATCTTCTGAAGCCGATTGAAGATGAAAAATTACAGGCGACGATGACAGATGTCGGTAAAATCTGTGAAGATCAGATCAGAAATGAGGAAAAGTATGACCGCTGGGAGAGACTTCTGAAAAAGGACGGAGATGGATTTTTGCAGGTTGTCGTGCAAAAATATGTCCAGAACCGGCTGCCGGAAGAAAAAGTAGATGAAGTCTTCCATACGCTGCAGGATGTCATGAAGGAAGGAGACCGGTTTATTACAGTATATGCAGATCTTGATCTGGCCTATAAGATTACCAATGAACTGGAATATGAAGCCTCGAGATTTTCCATGGTCAGAATGATTGAAGAAAAGATCGCAGAGAGATTCACATACTGGAAATTCGAAAGTGAAGAAGGACATCGTACATTTATTGTAAAGACGCAGGAGAACACAGCGGTACATGAGCTGAAAGAACTACTGGAAGAGGTAAAAAAAGAAGAGAACAGCCCGGTTATTGCAGCAATATCCAAACCATATAAAGGGATCCGCGGAATCAGAAGAAGTTTCGAAGAAGCGCAGAGATTGTTCGCTGTTACAAATGCATCCGGAGCGGGAGTATTTACAATCCCGGAGACTGTTGAAGAAAAAGAGGAAAGCCCATATCCGGCGGAGGCAGAGATGATGGTGGTCAACAGCGTGCGGAAGAACGACGCCGTACAGTTAAAGCAGGCATTTGTACATTTTATTTACCAACTGCCACACAGAGAAGAACTGCAATGCCAGTATATGCACAAGATCATGGTAAAGACAGAATTCATGTTAAAAGACAGTTACGGGATGGACGAATCACTGAATCAGCAATTTGAAAATTATTATTCGAATATGAGAAACTTAAAGGCGGCAAAAGCAGTGGATGTCTGTTACAAGATTCTGGGAACTGCTATTGAAAAAAGACTGGAAAATGCAGAAAAGAAAGAGAATAAGGGATCAAAAGAATACATTGCAGCGGCTGTGGCATATATAGATGAACATCTGGATAATGAAGATCTTTCGATTGTATCAGTGGCGACACATGTATATCTGAATCCGGTATATTTTGGACGGGTATTCAAGAATACCTTTCATATGACATTCAAACAATATCTGCTGCAGCGTAGAATGGAGCTGGCAAAGAGACTGCTGGAAGACGGAAGAACCAGCATCGGTAATATCTGCGAGCAGGTCGGAATCAGTAATCCATCCTATTTTTCGCATTTGTTTAAAGAATATACAGGACAGCTTCCGAGAGATTACAAAAGGGAATATGAAGTATGAAAAAAAGTAAAATGTCAGGAATCCAGAAAAAGTATCTGAAGTATATGTGTACGCTTCTGATACTGGCACTGGTTCTTTCAAGCATCTGTGTATGGACTTATGTCAGACGGAATATGACAGATGTGATTGTGGATAAGTATGAATTCATGAATGAAAAGATGGGGATAGCCCTGGATAATCTCTACCGGAAGACGGATGCCGTGACAGCAGAGATCATCCTGGAAAATGATGTGCAGAAGAGTCTGAGGAATAAAGAACTGCAGGAAGTAGAGAAGAATGCACTGAGCAAATATTTTGCATATATAGATCTGAATCATGTCGCTGATTACTGCTACATTGATAATAAAAGAAATGTTTACGAAAAATCCTATTCCCAGATTGGTTATTCGGATTTTCAAAGCAGCGGTCTGCGTGAGAAAATGGGGGATGAATATGCGAAGACGCAGTGGATATGGACCCGGGATTACCTGTTTGGTACGGGGGACGAAGCTTTGTTTATCGGAAGATATGTGAACAGTATGGATTACGCACATGAACCTGGAATCGTGTATCTGAAGATGAATCAACAGTTTCTGGAAAGTGTTATGGATAAAGACAGGAAGATTGCAAAAGATGTTGCAGTGGGAATCATAAGTCCGGAAGGAAAGACTTGCATCCGGCAGGAACCGGAAGATCTCAGTATCGAAAAAAGGACAATGAAGAAGATTACGGAACTGACCAGAACGAAAAAATCCGGTGTGATCGTGCGGGGAAAAAAGATAGAAGGCGGGATTTTACAGGCATACCGGCAGGAAGAGACAGGGATGGTGATCTTTACACTGGTGCCGGATATGGTATTGAATCAGGGAATGACGCAGATATTGATCGTATTACTCACTATCTATGCGGTGATCGCAGTGCTGGCGTTTGTATTAAGTCTTTATGCATCACAGACATTTACCCGGCCGATCAGACAGATCAGTGATGCCATGACAAGTTTTGATGGAAATGATTTTACACATACCATTCAGATCCATACGGACACAGAACTGGATAAGATCGGGCATGCCTATAACGAGATGTTAAAGAATATCGAAGAGTTCCAGAACGAGGTCAAGAATCAGCAGAAAGAACTAAGAATCAGTGAGATGAATACGCTGATCAGCCAGATCAATCCGCATTTTCTCTATAATACCCTGGATACCATCTATATGCTGGCGCGGATCAACGGGGAAGAGAAGACGATGAAGATGATACAGGCACTGTCAAAGTATCTGCGTCTGTCACTGAGCAAAGGACGTGAGATTGTGACAGTAGAAGACGAGCTGGAAAATGTAAAAAGTTATATGGAGATCCAGCAGATCCGCAATGAGAATCTGTTCCGTTATGAGATCGAATGTGCAGAAGAACTGAAAACAAGGTGGATATTAAAGCTGATCTTACAGCCAATTGTGGAAAATGCAGTCAAATATGGATTTTGTGATATCTTCGAAGGCGGTCTGATAAGGATCAGTGTCACTGAACAGGCAGGACAGCTTACATTCAGTGTCTATAATAACGGAACTCCGATGGAAGAGCAGATGGCGGAGAAGTTAAACGGACTGTCAGAGATACCGGTGTCAAAAATGAAAGACAGTTTTGAAGACAAAAAACATGGTTATGGTGTGATAAATATTATTACGCGACTGCGGTTAAAGTATGGGGAGGATGTGAGATTTTTCTATGAATCGGATACAAATGGAACCGTCTGTGTTATCCAGATCCCGGATGACGGGAAAGAAAACAGTGAACAGTAGACGGATTATGGCAGCAGTGATGGTGATCGTCATGCTGGCAGCACTGACCGGCTGTGTGGGAAAAGAGGATACACAGACCAGAAAAAAGAATAAAGTAGTAGAGATCCCAATGATCCTTACCGTAGATTCCAGTACCGGTAATAAGAATGAAGAGGAAGTGGTGGAGCGGTTCAACAGGGCATACAAAGGGAAGTATCATATAGATGTGGACTGGGTGATGGAGACAGAGGAAGAATACCGGAAGAATCTGAAACGTATGAATGTGACAGATGAATTACCGGCTATTATCACTGATCTGCGTATGCTTCCGTCTTTCTATCAGATGATGATCAAGAAAGGCAGGATTGAGGACCTGACACCTTACATTAACGAAGATCAGGAATGGAAAGATATGATCGAACCGTCAGTAATGGAATCGGTCCGGGAAGAGGATGGAAAGATTTATCTGGGTCCGGTCAGCACGGCGGCATTCGCCTGTTCAGGGGTTTTCTGGAACCGGGAGTTATTTGAACAGGCAGGAATCAGCAGATTTCCTGAGACATGGGAAGAGTTCTGGAAATGTTGTGAGAAACTGAAAGCAGCAGGGATCACGCCGCTTGCCCTGCATACGGAAGGGACGGCATGGGCCGCAATGCTGCTTGCAACAGCAGAAGTAGCAGGAAGTGAAGAAGGTGCGGCATTCATGAAGCAATTATATCCGGATACCTATCAGAATGAACCGGGGCTGGAGATAGCCGGTACATTAAAAAAATTATTCCAATATACGACCCAGGATGCATTACATAATGATTTTGACGTAGCTTATGATAATTTCGTGGCAGGAAATGCAGCGATGATACCTAATGGTTACTGGATGATTGATAAGATTCCGGAGGAAATGCAGAAAAAAGTATGTTTTTCTACATTTCCTGAAAATAAACTGATAGGCTCACCGGAGACATTCGGCTGGGCAGTTGTATCAACTTATAGTGAAAAGGTGAAAAAAGGAGCAGTTGAGTTCCTCAAATTCAGAACGAAATTGAATAAAGAACAGAAAGAAGAATTGCTGAACAGCAGGACAAGACAGGAAGGAACGCTGTTGGATGATTATCTGAAGGCTTATACGGGAAATCCACAGATCGTACCGAATTATCAGGTGAAGTGGAATTCACTGCTGCAGGAGAATGTACTGGGAGAATGTCTGGCGGAACTGGTACAGGGAAAGATAACGGAGCAGGAATTCACGCAGGCAGAAGACGAAAGCATCCGACAGTTTGAAGAAGAACAATAGATATGTTTTTTTGTATATCAGGTTGTTTTATTGATACAGGGTTTGAGCGCATTTCTGTTAATATAATGACAACAAGAGAAACGAAGGTTTCAAAAAAGAAAGGCGAGGGAAATGAATTATGAAAATGCGTAAAGTTGTATCAGCAATGCTGGTAGCAGCCATGGCAACAGGAATGGTTGCAGGATGTGGAAGCTCTTCTGACAGCAAGTCAGACAAGAAAGACGCAAAAGGAAAAGTATACTACTTAAACTTCAAACCAGAACAGGATGAGCAGTGGCAGGATCTGGCAAAAGAGTATACAAAAGAAACAGGAGTGGATGTAACAGTACTTACAGCAGCATCCGGAGAATACGAAAAGACATTAAAATCTGAGATGGCTAAGAGCAATGCTCCGACACTGTTCCAGGTAAACGGACCGGTTGGACTTGCAAGCTGGAAAGATTACTGCTACGATCTGAAAGATTCTGATGTTGCAAAACAGCTGACAAGTGATGATTTCGCACTGATGGACGGCGACAAGATGTCAGGAATCGCATACGTAATAGAAAGCTACGGAATCATTTACAACAAAGAACTGTTAAAGAAAGCAGGATACTCAGCTGATGATATCACTAACTTTGACAGCTTCAAGAAAGTTGTAGAAGATATCACAGCAAATAAGGACAAACTTGGATTCTCAGCATTTACATCCGCTGGTATGGACGGATCATCTGACTGGAGATTCAAAACTCATCTGGCAAACCTTCCAATCTACTATGAATACAAAGATGAAGGAATCGATAACACAGATGCTATCAAAGGAACATACCTTGATAACTACCGTCAGATCTGGGATCTCTACATCAACAACGCTACCTGCAAACCAACAGAACTTTCTACAAAGACAGCTGACGATGCAACAGCAGATTTCGTAACAGGTGATGCAGTCTTCTACCAGAATGGTACATGGGAATATAACAACATCAAAGACGTCGGAGATGACAATCTTGGAATCCTTCCAATCTACATCGGTGTAGAAGGCGAAGAAGATCAGGGAATCTGTACAGGTACAGAGAACTACTGGTGTGTAAACTCCAAAGCATCTGAAGACGACATTCAGGCAACACTTGATTTCATGAACTGGTGTGTAACATCTGATGATGGTGTAAAGGCAATGTGCAAAGACATGGGATTCACAATTCCATTTAAGAAGAACCTGAAATCAGACAACGTACTTGTTAACGAAGCAAACAAATATACAGAAGACGGAAAGACTCCTGTATCTTGGAACTTCTCAACAATGCCATCAGAAGAGTGGAAGAACGGAGTGGGTTCTGCACTGACAAGTTACGCAGCAGATCCGACAGATGCAAACTGGGCAAAAGTTACAACAGCATTCGTTGACGGATGGGCAAAAGAAGCTGCAGCAGCAAAATAAAAATAAAAATGTAACAATCAAAATAGTTATATGAAGTGAGTAGTGGCGGGCGGTTGCAAGAAACACCC
>ERZ780139.1220-NODE-1220-length-23223-cov-3.746461_pt1 | contig 23223 bp, 20 predicted proteins | sample MGYA00511476_ERZ780139 | MGnify/ENA primary metagenome ERZ780139 (study PRJEB29588, sample SAMEA2158190) | human gut metagenome | biome: human gut; feature: human-associated habitat; material: faeces | place: Denmark | collected 2008/2010 ... | reverse complement strand
GCTCCTGCTGCGCGCCGTTCCAGCGGGCGCAGAAGGCCTTGCAGAGCCGGATGTCGCGTTCGAGCATCCATGCAGGCCCCCGGCAGGAAAGTCCTTCAATGCGCGTATACGCTTCCGCAAGTGTTTTATAAAGCGCTTCCGCCTCCGGCTGGGGCGGCGCGGGCGGTTCCGGCTGCACAGGCGGGGCGGTCAGAATATCCGGCAGCTGCTCCGGGGAAGAAAGATCCGGCTTGACAGGCGCAGGCGCAGCGGGTGGTTCCTGCGGCTGCTTTTCTATTTTTTTCGGCAGCGCGCTTACAACGACAACTGCAAGCCCGCCAGCAGCCAGAATCCCGGCTGCAACCAGGCTATACTGTGCGGCGGCAAAGCCCAACAGGATCAGCAGAAACCCAATGATAATGCCCTTGACGGAACGCACGGCGTTTCCTCCTTTACGATTACGCGGAATGCTGCGGGAATTTTTCCAGACAGTAAAGCTGCTCCTCGTCCAGCTGATCGCCGCCGGGAGCGAAGGTGTAGCCCAGCCCTTGATAAAAATGCAGTGCGTTGATGGAGGCTGGGATCACAACGCGCGGCGCGCTAAAAAACATCGGGTCGTGCTCGATCGTCTCAATGAGCGCGCGGCCCACGCCGCGCCGCTGCTTCTCCGGCAGAACGAAAACAGAGTAAAAGCAGCCCTCAGCCGGGTTTTTGTGATACGGGCCAAAGGCAGCGCAGCCGATCACGGTTCCGTCGTCCTCGCAGGCAACGTAGAAGTGCATCTGCTCGCCGCGTGTTAAGAAGTATGCGCGATCCTGCTTGGCGACCATTTCCTCAACAAAGGCTGCGTCATAGACGGCACCGGAGGTGATGCGTGTGGCCAGGGCTGACACACGGACGACTGCGTCTGCGTCGGCAGGGGCAAAACGACGGATATACATACTATAATTCCTCCTTGTGTGTATGTGTATAGCGGCTGATTTCATGCAAAAATGCCGCGCCGTAACGCTCGGCCTTGACATGGCCGACACCGGATACGTCCATCAATTCCTCCATGGAACATGTCTGCTTTCCAGCCATATCCAGAAGCGTGGCATTTGAAAAGACAATGTAGGCCGGGACGCCCTGCTCCTGCGCGATGCGGAAACGCAGCGCTTTTAGCGCAGCCAGAAGCGGTTCGTCTGCCCGTGGTGCAGCTGCCTTTTTCTGTGGCCGTGCTTCCATGTGCGATGCGCGCCGGACGCGCGTGAGCACCTGTTCTCCGGAAAACAGTACGCTTGCCGCCTTCGGCGTCGTATCGATCCCACCGTGGACAGGGTCTGCTTCCAGATATCCCGCACGCTCCAGAAGTTCGATCCATTCTCGAATCTGCGTGCTCGGCAATGTGGACATCAGTCCATAGGTCGGCAGCGTATCAAGTCCCAACTCCCGCACGCGCGCTGCACGGCCCCCGTGCAGCGTCTGGCTCAAAATGGTGCTTCCCACACAGTAGCCGAGCCGGTTCCGCGCGCGTACAACGCAGGACAGAATCATCTGCGCCTCGCGCGTGAGGTCCTGCGTCTCATAGTCCGCCTGACAGTTCCCGCAGTTGCTGCAGGTTTTTTCATGCGGCTGACCGAAATAGTCGAGCAGATATCCGCGCAGGCAGTCCTGCGTTTTGCAGTAGCCTGTCATGGACTCCAGCCGCGCCAGATCCTGCGTCTGCACTGCTTGACGCGCTTCTTCGGTCAGTTCCTCGTTCTCTGCGGATGAATTGAAAATCAAAAATTTTGCCGTCGTGACATCGCCGGGGGAATACAGCAGAATGCAGTCGGCAGGCGAGCCGTCGCGTCCTGCGCGGCCGGCCTCCTGATAATATGCCTCCAGACTTTTCGGCATATTGTAATGGATAACATAGGAGACGTTCGACTTGTCGATGCCCATGCCGAACGCATTGGTTGCGGCCATGATGGGACTGCGGTCACAGATGAACGCCTCCTGATTTTCACGCCGCTCATCGGCATCCAGCCCTGCATGATAGCGCGTGGCGGCAAAGCCTGCCTCCTGCAGCAGTCCGCAGACCTGCTCGACCGTCTTGCGCGTGGCGCAATAGACGATGCCGCTCTTATCCCGGCGTTCAGCAAGCAGCTGCAGAAGCACAGCGCGTTTATCCTTCGGGCGCAGTACCTCGAAGCGGAGATTGGGCCGGTCAAAGCCGGTCACGACTGTTTCCGGCTCGTGCAGCTGCAAGATACGGATAATATCGGCGCGCACCTGCGCGGTGGCCGTTGCAGTAAAGGCCGCGACTGCCGGGCGATGCGGAAGCCGCTGCAGAAATTCCACGATTTTTAAATAGCTGGGCCGGAAATCCTGTCCCCACTGCGAGATGCAGTGCGCCTCATCAACGGCGACAAGCGGAATTTCGAGCTCCTGCGCAAGCGCGCAGAAGCCGTCGGTCAGCAGCCGTTCGGGCGCAACATAGAGCAGCTTATATGCACCATAGTGCGCGTCGCGGTACGTCTCGCGCAGTTCATCCAGACGCATGGAACTGTTGATGCACCCGGCAGGGATCCCCGCGTTCCGCAGCGCCATGACCTGATCCTTCATCAGCGAGATCAGCGGCGAGACGACAAGCGTTATCCCCGGCAGCAGCAGCGCGGGCAGTTCATAGCAGAGGCTTTTTCCGCCGCCCGTCGGCATAATGCCAAGCGCGTCGCGTCCGGAAAGAACGGCGTCGATCAGCGTCTGCTGGCCCGCACGGAATTCGGAAAATCCGAAATACTGCCGCAGCGCTGCAAGCTTGTCCATACCTCCGCCTCTCCTTCGCCTTTTTTCTACATTATATCAGTCCCGGCGGCCATTGACAAGAGCGGAAGCGTTCCCACCCGGCTGCCCATTGAAGCTATTGTCAAGGGCAACGTAGGTACATCGGCCCGCTAAGTTACGAATTTGCGGCATGTTTTGTGCCATTTTATTTTGACATACTGAAACAGGAGCATTCCGCATCGGCGAAATGCTCCTGTTTGGCAAACAAAAAATAAGTTATAATTTTGCGGAACTTGCCGCGTTTTCGGGATTGGGGAACACAGCAGTTGTGATGCCCCGTATGCCGGATTGCAATTTTATGCGGAATATGCTAAGATGAGGCGAAAAATAACGGGATGGATGTGTCCCGGCCGAAAGGAGAAACGCATGCGAATCATCGGGATCGTGCCGGGCGCGAAGCTGTTCGGCTCGGAGGATCTGTACGCGGATCAGTATTTATTTGTGAACGGCTATCCAAAGCGCATTCTTGCAAACGGCGCAACGCCTATCGGCATTCTCAGCAGCGACGGCTATGCTGCGCAGGATAGTCTGGCGCTCTGCGACGCATTTGTGTTTTGCGGCGGGGCACGATTTTATCCGTACCATTTTCAGATTATGGAGTACGCTGCCAAATCCGGCAAGCCTGTGCTTGGCATCTGCCTTGGGATGCAGATGATGAACACTTATTTTCTCGTCGCCGAGGAGGCGGAGCGGCGCGGCTGGGACCGGCCGCTGCTCGCGCTGTTCGAGCAGATGAAAAAGGAACGCTATATGTTCACAGAACCTGTGGACGGACACTGGGACGGCCATATCACGCGGGACAATGTCGAACGCTTCAAGCATCCCGTCCATGTGACACCCGGCAGCCGTCTGGAACGCCTGACGGGAAAGCAGACGATCATGGGCGCGTCGATGCACAATTACCGCATCACGCACCCGGCGCAGTCGCTGTGCGTTGCGGGCCGAACGGACGACGGTACGATCGAAGCGCTGGAATATGGTGAGCAGATGCTGGGCGTCCAGTTCCACCCAGAGGCTGACGACCAGAACGATGATTTGTTCCGCGTCGTCCTGTAGGACGGATGTCTGAATATGCCAAGGGCCGGAACCGTCAGGTTCCGGCCCTGTTTATGCCATAAAAGCGCGGCTGCTTACAATTCATACATGCGGATGATGGTTTCAGCGATCTCCCGTTTCTTGACGCAGCGGTCCATCGCGGCCTTTTCAATCCAGCGGTGCGCGTCCTGCTCCGTCATGCCAAGCTGTCGCATGAGAAGCCCTTTCGCCTTCTGGATGCGTTTGAGATCCTGAAGCTGTGAACGCAGCTGATCGGTTTGGGCCTGCATGCTCTTTTTCAGCAGCAGCAGATTCCGCAGCGTCTGGGTCAGGATTGCCGGCTCCATCGGCCATGTCATGACGCACACGCCGCTTTTCTGCAAAAAGCGCCAGACTGCGCTGTATGCCTCCTGCCGCACCAGCAGCAGAAACACAGCCTCGGCCCCTGCCGCCATCTCGGCGCAGCGGCGCAGATCCTGCACACCCGGCTCATCGGACTGCATGACGATGAGCGTCGGGTGCTGCCGCCCGAGCGCGGTGCGTGCTTCGTCAAGGCCGGATACCGTCTGAACCTGTACATCCGGCTGTGCGGCTGCAAACGCGGACAGGCCGACCGGCTCCGCTGCCGTGCCGCGCACCAGAAGGATCGTATTCTTTCCCGCCTGTTCCATGTTCTCAGCCCCCTCTCAATCACACTCTATTTTATGCAGCGGCCCTGTTTCTGTCAATCCATTTCTCTGGCTGAACGCCGCGATAAGGAAAACAGATACCGTTTTTTCCCGAACAGGGCTTGACATTTGCCAGCCGCGCGCGTATAATTCGCTCAAACAAACGGCTCGGGAGTGCTTTTCCCGGCTCACATGGAAACGGTAAACGGCAAAGGCGTCGTACAGCTTCGGTTCTGTGCGCGCCTTTGCCGCTTTTTTGAGAAAGTGAGGTTTTTTTATGCAGACGGTATCGGATTTCTTTGGCTGTCATGTGTTCAGCGAATCAGTCATGAAGCAGAAGCTGCCGAAAGAGGTATTCAAGGACGTTTATGCTGCCATTCACGAGGGCAAGCGGCTCGATTTGGCTGCGGCTAACGTCGTGGCCAATTCCATGAAGGACTGGGCTATCGAACTCGGCGCAACGCATTTTACCCACTGGTTCCAGCCCATGACCGGCATCACGGCGGAAAAGCATGACTCGTTCATTTCTCCGACCGCAGACGGCGGCGTGATTATGGAGTTTTCCGGCAAGGAACTCATCCAGGGCGAGCCGGATGCGTCCAGCTTCCCCTCCGGCGGCCTGCGCGCCACGTTTGAAGCGCGGGGCTACACGGCATGGGATCCGACCTCTTTCGCGTTCATCAAGGATCATGTGCTCTATATCCCGACCGCATTCTGTTCCTACGGCGGCGAGGCGCTCGACAAAAAGACGCCGCTGCTGCGCTCCATGCAGGCCATCAACAAGCAGGGCCTGCGTATCCTGAAGCTGTTCGGGCATGACGAGGTCAAGGCCGTCCGCACGACGGTCGGCCCGGAGCAGGAGTATTTCCTCATCGACGAGGCGCTTTACAGCAAGCGCAAGGACCTCATCTATACCGGCCGGACCCTGTTCGGCGCGAAGCCGCCCAAGGGGCAGGAGCTGGAGGACCATTACTTCGGCACCATCAAGCCGCGCGTGGCTGCATTCATGCAGGATCTGGACAAGGAACTCTGGGAGCTCGGCGTTCTGGCCAAGACTGAGCACAACGAGGTCGCCCCGGCGCAGCATGAACTTGCGCCTGTCTTCACCACCACCAATATCTCCGCCGACCACAACCAGCTGACGATGGAACTCATGCAGAAGATCGCGCGCAAGCACGGCATGGTCTGTCTGCTGCATGAAAAGCCGTTCGCAGGCGTCAATGGCTCCGGCAAACACAACAACTGGTCTATTTCGACTGACGCAGGCGTCAACCTGCTTGAGCCCGGCGAGACACCGAGCGAGAATGCGCAGTTTTTGCTGTTCCTGTGCGCCGTTATTCAGGCAGTCGATGATTATCAGGATTTGCTGCGTATTTCCGTGGCTTCCGCCGGCAACGACCACCGGCTGGGCGCGAACGAAGCGCCGCCCGCCGTTGTGTCCATGTTCCTCGGCACGGAACTGACGGAAATTCTGGACGCGATTGAATCCGACACGGCCTATGACGCGAAGGAGAAGGAGCTTCTGAAGATCGGCGTCCACGTCCTGCCCAAATTCCCGAAGGACACGACCGACCGCAACCGCACCTCGCCTTTCGCCTTCACCGGCAACAAGTTTGAGTTCCGTATGCTCGGCTCTGCTGCATCTATTTCCGACGCGAACGTCGTTTTGAACACCGCTGTCGCAGAGTCCCTGCGGCAGTACGCTGACAAACTCGAGGGAGCAGAAGATTTCGAGACCGCTCTGCACGATCTCATCCGCGATACCATCCGTGCGCACAAGCGTATCATCTTCAACGGCAACGGCTATGACGCAAGCTGGCTGGAGGAGGCTGAGAAGCGAGGCCTTCTGAACCTCAAGACCACGCCTGCCTGTGCGCCGTATCTGATGAAAGAAAAGAACGTGCGTCTGTTCGTGACACACAAGGTCTACAGCGAAACGGAACTGCATGCCCGCTATGAGATCCTGCTGGAAAACTACAGCAAAGTGCTGCGCATCGAGGCGCTTACCATGCTGGACATGGTGCAGACCGATATCCTGCCTGCTGTCTCGGATTATACGGCAAAGCTTGTCCGAACGGCCGCAGAGAAGAAGAGCCTGCTCGGAGACACGGCGGGCAGCTATGAATGCAGGACGGCCGCACGGCTGTCGGCACTGACCGAGACGGCCAGCGAGGATGCCGCAAAGCTTTCCGATGCGCTTATGCAGGCGGGTGAATTGCCCAGTGCGCAGGAGGCAGCCGATTTTTATCAGGCCGAGGTCTTCAAAGACATGGCGGAACTGCGTCTGGCTGTAGATGAGATGGAGACGCTCACGGCCCGTGCCTGCTGGCCGTATCCGACCTACGGCGAACTGCTGTTCAGCGTCCGCTGATTGTTCCTCTGTGCGACTTGCGTACATTCCAGCAAAGTCTGTTTCATGATTCCTCTTTTCATTTGTGTTGGCGGCGGCCCGCAGGAAAAACCTGCGGGCCGCCGTCATATTTCACGCGCATTTTCACGCGCGGCTCCATATACTAATCTGGATTGCAAAAAAGGAGGCAATGAAATGAGATACAGAAATGACGAACCGGCAGACTGCGGCGATCTGGATGATTGGATCTTCCGTGATGAAGAGTATGAGGTCAGCCGACGCTGACCGGAGCCCCGGTTCGGCCGGGGCTTTGTCATGCTCTGCGGTGCTCCTGCAGGTAAATGCTCGCGCGGGACTGGATGTTCTGCGCGGCTTGTTCAGCCGTCATGCTGCCGGCAAAATAAGCGGCAGCTTCTTCCTTGATAATCTCGGCCAACGCCCCATCCGGTCCCTCCAGCACGGTGATGCTGTCCAGCAGATCGTAAAACTGTGCCGCATCAGCTTCGCTGACCGTATTTTCCGCGCCGTCCGGGGCCGCGGTTTGATACGCGGTCAGTTCCGATTGCAAACGCTGGAAGTTTGCCGGAAGTTCGCCGTCCTGCGAATAGGAGAAGCAGAACTCGAAAAAAGCCCTCGCACCGTCCAAATCGCTGCACTGCTGGCCAAGGCCGAGGCTTTGGTGCCGGTCAAGACCGACGCGGAAGCCAAGAAAGCCCGTCAGGAGCTCGCCGCTGCCGGACTCCGTGGGGAAGCCTGCATAGGTGTATCCCGGTTCGTCGAACCAGTTCTGTGCGATATACTCGCTCTGCCCAGCAAGCTGATCGATGCCTCGGATGCTTGTAAGCTTGACCAGCGTCGTCTCCGGCGCATCCGGGGTCGAGCCGTCGCCGCCCCATGCTTTGCACCATGCGAGGCAGTCGTAGAAGCCCTGCGTTTCAAAGTCGCAGGTTCCGGCGTCCCTGTTTGTATACGCGCCGATGCAGAACGGGACGCAGAAGGAAAACAGATTGTCCGGCGTGTTCCACGAGTCGATGGGGACCCAGCCGTCCGGCATCTGGCTGCGTGCCTGCTCGAACTCGGCGAACGTCACGCCTGGCTGCGGGATGAGGCGCGACGGTGCGATGAGCGTATCGACTGAGACGGTCAGCGGTAGCTGATACAGTGCTCCGTCTGACTGCATCAGGTCGAATAATCCCGGCAGAAGCGTGTCGCGGGTGATCGCGCCGCCCACCAACGGCAGAAGATCTGCGCAGACGTCCTCCGCCGCAAGCGGAACGGGGTTGTAGCCGTTTGTATAAAACGCGAACAGATCCGGGCCCCGTCCGGCGATGAGCTCCGTGCGCAGCAGATCGACCGGTTCGCCGTCCGCGTACTGCGAATCCGTGTAGAGTGTCCAGTCGATCCGATATGCGTCTTGATTGAGGTTGAAGTCCTGCAGCATCTGCGTGAACGCCCCGAACGGTGTATTGTCGCACACGACTGCCAGCGTGAGCACGGTCCGGACGGGCGCCTGTCCGGGAACGCGGCGCAGGCGCTGGAGAGATGTATCGCCCGGCGAAAAAAGCAGATACCCGTCTTCCAGTTCCCAAGGCTGTTCGGTGAGCACGTTTGCTCCGATCTCCTGCCAGCGGACAAGCGTTTCGGTTTCTCCAGAGCCGGTATCATACGCAAAGAGTTCCTCACTGTTTCCCATCAGCAGCCGTCCGTCTGCGCGCAGGCCAAGCCTGGTGATCTCGGACGTGCAGACATCGGACTCCAGTGCAGAAAGCGTGTCCGGCGTGAATTTGCGCAGTTCCGGCAGTTCTATCCTATAAAAGTTTCGCGTCAGGGCGTATAATACGCCGTCCGTCTCCTGCATGGCAGCAAAACTCCAGCCGTCCTTGGCGTCCAGACTCTGCCGCGCCGTCTCCGCGCCCGTTTCATCCAGACGAACAAGCAGGGACGCGCTCATCATGCAGAAGCCTCCGTCAAGGCGGCGCAACTGGAAAAAGCGGTCAGTGTACAGTGTCTGCAAAAGTACGATCTCCTGCAAGGCAAACGCAGCATCATAGTGCGCCAGCGCAAGCTTACCCTCCGGTTCCTGCGAAAGAAACCTGAAATTGCCAAACGCGTCGAAATAACCCTTCGGCAGACTTCCGCAGAGCAGCCAGGCCCCGCCTGCGCCATCCGGGCAGAGCGCGTAAAGATATTCCGTGCTGCCCGGAAGCGGAAGTTCTTCGCTGCGCCCTTCCGGTGTCAGGCGCACGAGAGCTAGTCCCGTCTCCGAAACGCCGCCCAGCAGAAGCGTTTCTTCCAGCATGGCCAGAGCCGTGACGGATGAAAGCGGCTCCGGCAGCGCGGTCTGCTCGTATTCCAGATGAAACGCGTTGGTTTCCGGCGTCGTCTGCGCCGGTTCCGCTGAAGCAGGCGCAGATTCTGTGTGGTTTTCCGCAGGTGTCTGCGGCAGAACTACGGTGTTTGGAGCTGCCGGCATCGAGCAGCCGCAGAGCATGAGCAAAATCAGAAGAACGGCGGCCAGCCGTTGGGATTTCTTCATAAGAACCTCCTTTGGATTCGGATGTATGGGATGAGTTGCTTCCGGCGGCCCTATCTTTTCCGCCTTACCGGAAAGGATAGGGGAAAAAAGGGGCGTTTGGTTACGGTTTGGTGTGTACTGCGGCTACGATTTAGGCAAGCACCTATTTTATAGTCGTTGCGAACATGCCAAGTCACCCTATGAGCCTATGATACGCGCTGCCTGTTATGGTACTCCGAATTTGTGAGCAGCTGCGTTTGAATGGCTGCGGCAAAAACGCTTTGCGGTTGAGATTTGCAGGGCGGCACGGATTCGCCGGAGTTTCCCTAAAAGCCTCCCCTTGCTGCGCTTTGCGCGGCAAGGGGAGGCGTCATTTGCGGAGCAAATGACGGAGGGGATGGTTTTTACAGATCGACCTTCTCAAAGCGGGCTGCCGACTTGCGATAGGCGAGCAAAACTTCCAGCGCGTAGACTGCCATGCCGCCGAGCAGGACGGGAAGCTGCCGTACAAGGTCTGCGGGGGTGTAGCTTTCACAGACAGTTTTCATATACGGAACAATATGGTCAAGCGCTTCCAGCAGCACGATGGCGACGAACAGCATGATGCTGGAAATGACAAACGGTTTTCCGAGATCGTAGCCGTTTTTATAGTGCATCGGCAGGAACACAAGATCGAACAGGCCCATCAGCACGAAGCCGAAGCCCAGGAAGGCCAGATTCGCCTCAATGCCGACCGGGTTGTTGATCTCTGCATAGCTTCTGCGGAGGAGCATGAACGGAACGCAGACGAGCGCCTGCAAAAGTTGGAGCGTCACGATGGTCGAGAACCGCGCCCGGACAAGATCGCGCTTTGTGAGCGGCAGCAGCGCCATGTAATATACGTCCCGGTTCTCTCGCGCGGCCTGCAGCATGAGGAAAATGCCGAGGGCATTGTAGAAAAATGTTACATAATACGGATAACTTGGCACAAGCACCAGTGCGCTCAAGAGCAAAAACAGCAGCGGCACCGGCGTAACGGTCAGCTTCCATTCCTTTTTCATCAGCAGTTTCATGCTTCCGCCTCCCGTTCCAGATGTACCATGATCTGTTCCAGATTTGCAGGGGTGCAGGAAAGTCCTGCTGCAAGCGGCGCGTCCTCCGCACGGATGAGCGCATCCAGTTCACCCTTGTGGCTGCGCGCGCCGATGAGTTTTCCGCGCAGCGCTGCGCCGCAGGCGGCGTCCGGTCCCTGTACAGACAGATATGCGCCGGTCAGCGCCTGCTTTTTTTCGCTGACGGTGACGCGGCCATTCTGGATATAAGTGATCGTGTCGGCGCAGGTGTCGAGATCGGATGTGATGTGCGTGGAGAAGAGGATCGATACGTCCTCCTGCTCGCAGAGCGTCAGGAATGTGTCCAGCAGTTCATCGCGCGAAACGGGATCGAGGCCGGACGTCGGCTCGTCGAGAATCAGCAGTTCTGCCTTGTGTGACATCGCAACAGCCAGCTGGTATTTGACCTTCATGCCCTCGGACAGTTCGCACACACGCTTGCTTTCATCCAGCGAAAACTGCCGGACAAGCCGCGCATAGCGTTCGCTGTCCCAATCGGGATAGAAATCCTTCGTCACGTTCGTCAACTCCCGCAGGCGCTTGCGCTGGTAATACGATGCGCCGCCGGAGACGAAGCCGATGCGTGAGCGGATGGCGCGCTCGTCCGTGTCCATATCCAGAGCGCAGATCGTAATCTTCCCGGCATCTGGATGCACCAGATGGAGCATGGATTTAAGCGTTGTGGTCTTGCCCGCGCCGTTGCGGCCAATCAGGCCCATGATCGTTCCGGCCTCCATGGAGAACGAGACGTTGTCCAACCGGAAGGCCGGATACTGCTTGCAAAGGCCGTCAAGTCTCAAGATTTCCATCGTCATCCGCCTCCTTTGCCAGCCGGAACAGCGAGTCCGGCACGCTCAGATCGTCCATGCCGACCAGCGCAATGCCGCGCTTTTTATCGGCCATGAGCAAAAGCTGGTCGCCCGGCTGAATGCCGAACAGTTCGCGTGCACCCTTTGGGATGACGATCTGCCCTTTCTCGCCGACCTTGACCAGACTGATGAATTTCCCCTTCGGGAACTGCATCGCCATGAAGATCTCTCCTTTTTATAAAAAGTTATACTCAGTATGAAATTTCACACCAAGTATAACACGGGTATCAGAAAATGCAAGCGTTATTTTCGCAGCTGCCGGTCGGTGCGCAGGAGGACGAAGCAGGAAGCGAAAAATGTAAGGATATCTGCCGCGGGCATGGAATACAGAACGCCCATCAGCCCGAACGCCTTCGGCAGCAGCATCACGAGCGGCACAGCCAGCAGAACCTCGCGGAAAAATGACAGCCCTGCCGATTCGACCGGCCTGCCCATGGCCTGCATGAAGATGAACGCGGCCTTGTTGACCGTCGCAAGCGGCAGCATGCAAAGATATACGCGGAAGGTCGTGACGGCAAACTCGTTGTACAACTCCGATTCCGAGCCAAACAGGCCGATGATCTGACGCGGGAAAAGCTGTGTGATGAGCAGCGCAAGCACGCCGAGCAGGAATTCTGCGCCCATCAGCCGCCAAAGTACGCCCCGGCAGCGGCGCAGCAGCTGCGCGCCGTAGTTATATCCCACGATGGGAATGCAGCCGGCGGCCATACCGATGGTGATGGAAATGATGATCTGAAAGACCTTCATAACGATGCCGAGCACCGTCAGTGGGATATCCGCGCCGTATTTGCTGGAAGCACCGTATTGAACCAGCATGTTGTTCGTCGCGGCCATGGCGATGACCAGAGAGATCTGCGCAAGAAAGCTGCAAAGGCCCAGCGGAAGATACGCGCCGAGAATTCGGCCGCGCAGCTTAAAATCGTCCGCTTTCAGGCGCAGTGCCTTTGTGTGGAACAGGTACCATACGCCCATTGCCGCCGTGATGACCTGCCCGGCCACCGTTGCGGCAGCCGCGCCCATCACGCCCCAGTGCAGAACGAAGATTGCAATCGGGTCCAGAATGCAGTTTGCAATCGCGCCTGCCAGCATGGAGAGCATGGCGAACTGCGGGCTGCCGTCCGAGCGGATGATGGGATTGATTGCCTGTCCGAAGACGTAGATGGGAACGCCGATGGTGATGTAGGTGAAATATTCCTTTGCATAGGACAAATTTGCCTCCGTCGCACCGAACAGCGACAGAAGCGGCATCTGGAACACGGCATAGAGCACCGCGACTGCGATGCCTACCAGTACGCTCAGCACCACGGCGCTGCCGACGGCGCGGTTCGCGTTCTCCGGCTGGTTTTTGCCGAAGCAGATCGACACATAGCTGCACGCGCCGTCGCCGATCATGACGGCGAGACCGAGGGCTAAAACGGTCAGTGGGAACACGACGTTCGTTGCGCCGTTGCCGAGATACCCGACGCCCCAGCCGATAAAGATCTGATCGACAATGTTGTAAAGCGCCCCGACCAGCAGCGAAACGGTACACGGCAAGGCAAATTTCATCATTAGCCTGCCAAGCGAGGCTGTGCCGAGTACGGCGTTCTGTTTTTCTTCCATTTTGTTTTCCTCCAGACATAAAAAAATCGCGCAAGTCCGTTTGGACTTACGCAAAGCTGCAACACAACAGGAAAATCATAGCACAGACGGCGAAAAAAATCAAAGGGGAATCTGCACAAGTTTTTTATTTTTAAACGGGAACTTGCGCGCCATTCCTGCGTCTGATACTATATAGGCAAATGACAGAAAGAGAGGACGCTTTATGTTCGGCTTCGGTTTTTTTGATTCGGTGTTTCCCGTGCTGTTCACGGTGATGTTTGTGCTGGTTCTGGGCGTGATCATCGTGACGCTCGTGCGTAATGTCAGCCAGTGGCACAAAAACAACAACTCCCCGCGCCTGACCGTGCAGGCTACGGTCGTCTCCAAGCGGATGGAGGTGACGCATCACCATGATGCGAATATGCACACAAGCCACTCGTCCACATGGTATTACGCAACGTTCCAGGTCGAAAGCGGCGACCGGATGGAACTCAGCATCCCGGACCGCGACTACGGCTATCTCGTAGAAGGCGACCGGGGAAGCCTCGCCTTCCAAGGCACCAGATTTTTAAGCTTTTCCCGCGACTGACGATCGATGAAAGATGAAACCAGCCCCACCCTTGTGCAAACGCCTGTTCAGCAGGAGATTCGCGCAAGGGCGGGGCAATCATTTTATCCGTTCAGTGCGGCCAGCAGTTCGACGGCCAGCTTGAGCGCCTGTTCGCGCGTAAGCTTGGACTGCGGATGCAGCATGCCATCGCCGGAGCCGCTCAGAACGCCGAGGCCGGTCAGAAGCGCGACCGGCTGCCGCGCGTAGTCTGCAATCTGCGCTGCGTCGGAATAGGGCAGTTCCGCGCCGTCTGCCGGAACGTCACGGAACAGGGCATAGGCTCTGCCTAGCATGGTCACAGCCTGCTCCCGCGTGAGCAGACCGCGCGGTGAAAAGCTTCCGTTTCCGGTACCGTTCACGATGCCGAGCGTCGCGGCGCTCTGGATATCTGCGTCGTTGGTGTCGGAAAAACGGGCCGTGATCGTGACCGGCGCGCCGCCCGCTGCTTCATAGATGCGCATGACGGTCGAGGCAAATTCAAAACGCGTCATGCTCTGCGTCATATCTGTGCCGTAGATGCACACGGAAATGAGTCCCTGTGCCTCCGCCTGCTGCAGATACGGCTCTGCCCACGAGGAAGTCTTTGCCCAAGGCGCTGTTTTGACGGTCATGCGCGCAATGGAATCCGCGTTTTCCGTCAGCCAATCGCTGTAGCTTTGTTCCCACTGGTGCGACCGGGCCCATGCGGCGGTGTCGCTTTTGAGGAAATAAGAGTGGCTGATCGAGCCGGTGCGCGCGTAGCCCGCGTGATCCATGCGTACGTCCAGCCAGTAATACTGCCCGTCTACAAGCACATAATTCCACTTGTGCTCATAGGTGCTGCCATCGTTGTTGACGAAAACGCCGTCAATGAGGCGGCAGTCATAGCCCAGCCGCGTCAGCAGGACGGTCAGGAGCGCGGCGAAGTGTGCGCAGTTGCCGCAGCGCTTGTACATCATCTCATAGGCAAAGGCGGCAATATAGGCATTGGAATCGTAATCGTAGAGATACATACCGGGCAGGTCGCCGGGCGTGCGTTCAGCCTTGAACTCCGGGCGCAGGATCTGCGCCTGATAGTTCGGGTCGCGCGCCAGCGTATCCGCTGCGGCGGATACCTGCGCTTCGTCGAACCACGTCGTTCCGTCCCAACCGTCGCGGACGCAGTTCCGGATGATCCAGTCATAGACGGCCTGAATTTTTTGCGCGTCGGTTTTCCCGTCGGTTGGAATCTGCTTTAAAAGTTCGTCCGCGAGAGAATCGATGCGGGGGTCTCCGGTGCGGATGGGTTCGTAGCTGTGAATCTGTTCGCCTACGGCCAGCGCCTGCGGAATGCAGCCGAGCAGCAGTGCGGCAGCAAGCAGCAGCGCGGAAATTCGTCTTGCTTTTATCATAATTCGCTCCTTTTCTCCTTTTTTCTTTCCAGTATAGCCCAGCTTCTCCGGAAATGCAAGCGCCGGGCGGCGCAGCGCGCAATTAGCAGTAGCTTTTTTGCGCTGTATCGAATATAATAGGGGCAAGCCGCAGAGACAGAAAGGAGGATCATGGCTTTCGCCATCACAAGCGCCATGCGCCTGCCGGTTCCCCAGAACCAGGCAGGATAACGAGGAGGAACGCGATCGAAGATTCGGCGGATGCGTTCCCGTGCGCCTCCGTGCGCGTGACAAAGTCAGAAATATGCGGGTGACCGCAAAACAAAGGGGCTTTGAACGGAGAATCAGGCAAATTTCTGCGCGTTTGTCCTGTAGCTGATTTTACAGGAGGAACAATTTCATATGTGTGGTATCGTAGGATATGTCGGCACGCAGCAGGCTGCGCCCATTTTGCTGGAGGGTCTGTCGCGGCTGGAATACCGGGGTTATGACTCCGCTGGCATCTGCGTGGAGCAAAATGGCGTTCTAAAGGTCGAAAAGGCCAAGGGCCGGCTCCAGAATCTGATCGCAAAGACGAAAAACGGCGCGCTTCTGCCCGGCACGCTTGGCATCGGCCATACCCGCTGGGCCACCCATGGTGAGCCGAACGACACAAATTCCCACCCGCACGTCTCGCAGAACGGAAAAATCGCCGTCGTGCACAACGGCATCATCGAGAATTATCTGGAACTGCGCGAATTTCTGCAGCAGAAGGGCGTCAAATTCGCCTCACAGACCGACACGGAGGTCGTCGCGCAGCTGATGGAATACTGCATGGGACTGCCGGAGGTTGAGACAGTCTCAGACGCTTTGTACATGGTCCTGCACCGGATCGAGGGCGCGTATGCGCTTGGCATCCTCTGCTCGGACGATCCCGATCATGTCTATGCTGCGCGCAAGGACGCACCGCTGCTCATTGGCTTCGGTGAGGGCGAGAATTTCATCGCCTCCGATGTGACGGCACTTGTCAAGCACACGCGCGACATCGTGTATATGGAGGACGGCGAGGTCGCCATTCTGGGCCGCGACGGCGTGCAGGTCTATAATGCGATGGAACTGCCCATCGAAAAAGAGCACCATCACATCGATTGGGAGATCTCTGCTGCGGAAAAGGGCGGGTATGAGCATTTCATGCTCAAGGAGATCATGGAGGAGCCCGAGGCGCTTCGCCGGGCGATCCTGCCCCGCATCAAAGACGGCACGGTCGGCTTCGATGGCCTGATGCTCGACAGCAGCCGGTACGACTGCATCAAGATCATCGCCTGCGGGTCTTCATATCATGTGGGCATGGTCGGCAAATATAACCTTGAAAAGCTAACGCGCATGCCGGTCGAGGTCATTTTGGCCTCCGAGTTCCGCTATTGCAGTCCGATCGTAAACGAACGGACGCTTGCCATTATTATCAGCCAGTCCGGCGAGACGCTTGACACCATGGCCGCGCTGCGTGAGGCAAAGAGCCTCGGCGCGAGAATTTTGTCTATCGTCAACGTCGTCGGCAGTTCCATTGCCCGCGAATCGGACGACGTGCTCTACACATGGGCCGGGCCAGAGATCGCTGTCGCAACGACCAAGGCATATTCCACGCAGATGGCCGTTCTGGATCTGCTGGCTGTCTATCTCGCTGCGCAGCGCAAAACGATCAGCGCTGAAGAGGCGGGCCGTCTGACTGCGGCCATTGCCGCGCTGCCTGCACAGGTTGAGCAGATTCTGTCCAGCCGCGAGCAGATCCAGTATTACGCTTCGCAGTATTTCAACCACGATTCTGTGTTCTTTATCGGCCGGAATCTGGACTATGCGCTCGGTATGGAGGGGTCCCTGAAACTCAAGGAGATCTCCTATATCCATTCCGAAGCCTATGCTTCGGGCGAACTTAAGCACGGGACGATTTCACTTATTGAGCCGGGCACGCTCGTGATTGCGCTGGGAACCTATGGCCCGTTGTTTGACAAGGCCATGAGCAATGTCATTGAGGTCAAGGCCCGCGGCGCAAGCGTTCTCGCGCTTACAACAGAGAATCGCCGCGAGGATCTTTCCAGCCGCGTTGACGGCATTCTGACCATCCCGGAGACGGAACTGCCGCTGCTGCCGCTGCTGGGTGTCGTGCCGCTGCAGCTGTTCGCGTACTATGTCGCGCTGCAGCGCGGCTGCGACATCGACAAGCCCCGCAATCTTGCAAAGAGCGTCACCGTTGAATGAACAAACAGCCCCGCCGGGATCCCGGCGGGGCTGTTTTGCCGGCCGGAAAGGGCGGCAGCTTATGCGGGCTGATAGACGGCAAGCAGGAATTCTGTCGTGACGCGGAGCGATTGCACGGCGGCAAGCTTCTTCTGATCCTCTGCGCCTGTTTTGTAATAATAGGGCGTCATGAGAAACAACGCCTGCACGTCCTCGTTTGACGAAAGTGTGATAGTTGTTCGGAGCGCCTGCGTTTGCATCAGGCGGAAGCCCTCGGCGGCAGGCTCGAAAGGCGGGTTTTCATATGGGTGGTCATAGACAGCGGCCTTCAGTTCAATCAGGTGTTTTTCCATCGGTACGACCCGCAGCAGATATCCGCCGGGCTTTAAAACCCGCCGGAACTCCTCAGCCATGAACGGCGAGAAAATATTGACGATCAGGTCCAGCCTTTCCGCCGCCAGCGGCAGCCGCGCGGTGGTTGCCACGCAGAAGATGCCCCCCGGTACCTGCCGCGCCGCACGCTTGACGGCCTCGGCGGAGATATCTGCACCGAGCAGCTGCGGCCGACCGCCCTTTGCAGCGAGTGCGTCGTAGATTGCGCGCGTATACGTCCCTTCTCCGCAGCCTGCGTCGAGTACGCAGGCATCCGGCCCGGCAAGCTGCATGCAGGCTTCGGCCACGGCTCCGATCAGATGGTCATAATAGCCGCGCGATAAAAACGCTGTGCGCGCCGCGACCATGTGCTTGTCGTCGCCATGGCGCTTTCCGGACGCCGAGGGCGGCAGGAGATTGACATAGCCGCTGCGTGCAACGTCAAAGCTGTGACGGTTTTTACAGTGCCAGACTCTTTCCTCCCGTACAAGCGTCTCTCCGCAGACGGGGCAGAGCAGATCAAGCATGGCGAATCCTCCGATCGTGATATTTTTTATATTATACAGCGCCGTGACACACGGCGCAAAGAAAAATTTGGAATCGCACGCGAAACGTGTTGAATTTATGGCGGAATCTGTTATAATTTTCGCAGAGAAGACTGCGCGGAACTTGATTCCGCGCCAGAGCGGAGGAACAGCATGAAAAAGAATCGCGCCCTTTGGGTGATTATCATTGTGATTGTTGTGCTTGCGGCGGCTGCCGCAGGCGGATGGTACTGGCTTTCGTCCGAAGCTGCGCAGGCGGAGCAGTCGCACCGCGCCGTTTATGCACAGTATGAGGCCATGACCGCTGCTGTCGACCAGGTCACGCTTACCGTGACGGAGGACGGCTCGCCGGCCGGCCAGTATGATCTGCAGGCGCTCGGCCTGCGCGACGATCTGATGAATAAGGTCGCGGCGCAGTTTTCTGAGACGGATCGTATGACAGCTGAGCAGTTTGCCGCGCTCGGCATCCGCGAAAAGCTGAACTGGGCAAAAAACGCCCATCCCGCGCCTTATCCCTGCACCGTCAGCATGGAGCAATTTGACGCGGCAGCAGTTTTGGCCGACCTGCGGAACATGAAGCGCACGGCAGCGGAGAACGCCTACACCACGCTGGAAGACGGTGTTTACACGGTTCATGCCGAGGTTCCCGGAACCGAACTGAACGAGCAAACTGTTCTGGACGGGCTGCGCGCGGCGGTCTCCGTGCTCGGTGTTACGGCGGACGGGCCGCAGGACACGGCGTTTGAACTGACCTCGGTTGACTGCTACAAGCAGCCCGAGATTACGACTGCGACGCTGCGAGACACGCCGGACAGCCTGTTCCGCAAGGCGCTGGCAGATCTCGAAATCAAGGTGACGTTCAACGCAGACACCGCGCAGTATCTGCCGCACGGCGAGGAAACGCTCACAAGCCATGATCTGGCTTCCATCGTGGACATGGAGCCGGATGGAACGGTTACAGTCGATGAGAAGGTTCTGCGTGAAAAGGTTTCCAAGTGGGCAGAAAGCTACAGCAAGAAAGACGCACCGTTTCTGTTTGATTCATGGGTCAAGGGGCTGACAGAGATCGATTTCGTCACCTGCGACTATCAGATCGACGCGCAGAGTTTGGCCGAGCAGATCCGCGCGCAGCTGCTGACGATGCAGTCCGGCACCGTGTCTGCCGAGGCTGTGTGCTACGATAAGGACGGCAAGCCCTTCTCGCTGGGAGACAGCTATATTGAGGTCGATTTTGACAACCAGCAGATGACCTTTATCAAAGACGGCCGTCTGGTCGTCAACACCAACGTCGTGACCGGTGCCCTCAACGGCCACCAGACCCCGACCGGCCTGTACGAGACGCACGGCAAGGAGCACGACGTCTGGCTCAAGGGTGACGATTATCTCGTCTTCGTCAAATACTGGGTCAGTGTGGTCGGCGACATCATCGGCCTGCATGATGCGTCGTGGCGGGAGAACTTCGGCGCAAGCTTCTATGTCTACGGCGGCTCCCACGGCTGCGTCAACACGCCGGAGGAGGCCATGGCCCTGATCTGGAACCTGGCCGAGGACGGAACGCCCGTTCTCATGCACGGCGTCAACGAGTGGTACGAGCCGGCTAACGGAAACCCGCGCGCGACAAAGGAACCCGTGCGCGGGACGACCAGCAAGATCAGCGTTCCATCCGGCACGCGCGTGCTCGAACCCGGCAGCAGCCGCATCGAGATTCAGCCGGACGACGTTGTCCCGTTTGAACTGCCGAAGGAGGCAGAGCAGGGGAAGGAAGCTGCTTCAAACACCGAGGCCACAGCCAAGCCGGTATCCTGAATATGACAGACCCCTCCGCAGCGCGGAGGGGTTTTTGTATGTGGGCGCAGCGCGTTATTTCTTTTCAAACTCCTTTGCCACGTCCTTCAGAAGCTGGCGGATGGGCAGGTGCTGGGGACAGCCATCCGTGCAGTAGCGGCAGGACGTACAGGGGATGAGGTGCTTGCTGCGGAAAATCTCCTGCACGTTCCGGGCGGCTGCCAACTCCGTTTCCTCAAGCGTGAAAGTGTATCTTTTCATTTCTCATCACCATCTTCATTATACATCAACAGTGATAAATTATCAACCTTTTTAAAAAGATATTAGCATGGCCCCCGCGTCCAGAAATGCGTCAACCATTTTCGACGTTTCCGCCAGATCAATCTCACCATCCTTCATCGGCAGGCGCATGAAGCCGAAGCCAAAGTTCTTTTTGATATGTTCCATATCAGAGCCCCTTTCTTTTTATTCTGCTTCTATTTAATGGAAGCGAAGGATTCCATCAAGCCCCTTTTGTGCGCAAAACGGCAGCCCCCGGACATGGGGCTGCCGTCTGCTGCTATATTACTGGTTTTGTATCGAAACTCAGGCAATCCATTTGGACGGATGGACGCTGAAATATAGCTTAGATTGTGACGCCTGCTTTTTCGAGGATAGCCGGGACGTTCTTTTCCGCGCCGATGGCCATGATATGGACACCGTCGCACAGATGCTCGTCCTTGATCTTTGCAATCATCTCTGCTGCCATCTCAATGCCAAGCTGCATCGGAAGGCCCTTGACGCCCTTTTCCTTGCCCTCGGCGGCGGCTGCGGCCAGACGGTCGATCATATCCTGCGGCACCGCGATGCCGGGGACGTTTTCGTTCATGTACCGCGCCATGCCCGCAGCCTTGAGCGGGATAATACCGGCCATAATATGCGTCTTAATGCCTGCTGCATCAACTTTGTCGAGGAAGCGCTTGAACGTTTCCAGATCAAAAATGCCCTGCGTCTGAATGTACTCCGCGCCGTTTTCGACCTTCTGACGCAGCTTGTTGATCTGCAGTTCAATCGGGTCATAGACCGGGGTGACGGAAGCGCCCTTGTAGAACTTCGGCGCGCCGCCGGCGATCTCGTTGCCGCCGCAGTCGCAGTTGGTCTGCTCCATCTTCGTGAGCATCTTCAGAATGCCGACGGAATCGAGGTCGTAGACCGGCTTGGATTCTGGGCAGTCGCCGACGACGGGATGGTCGCCCGTGAGCGCGAGCATCGTGTCGATGCCGAAGGCGGCGGCGGAGAGGATATCGCCCATGATCGCCATACGGTTGCGGTCACGGCCGGTCATCTGCAAAATGGGCTCGACGCCTGCGTTCTTGAGCGCGACGCACAGGCCAAGGCTGGAGGCCTTGAGGCTGGCGGACTGCATATCGGTCACGTTGACGCCGTGGACCTTGCCGTTCAGGAGCTTGGCAGCTTCGAGCTGCTCAGAAAAATCATAACCCTTCGGGGGCGCCATTTCGGCGGTGACGCCAAATTTACCGGCTGCAAAAGCCTCTTTCAACATACTCATATTATTTCTTCCCCTTTAAGCTGATCGTTCTCGGATAGCTGAACTTTGCGTAGCCCTTGTCCTCACGGGTGTGGCCGAGCTTATCGAGCTGACCGATCTCTTCCAGACGCTTGTAGATCTTGATCCATGCGCAGTCGTTTTCCGGGTTGACCTCGCACTTGCCGTTCTTCTGGCCGCCGCAGGGACCGTTGACAAGGCTCTTGGCACACTGGGTCACAGGACAGATGCCGCCGGTCTGGCCCAGAACGCAGTCGCCGCAGAAATGGCACGCCTCTTCCCAGACGCCGAAGCGGACGGCTTCGCCGAGGTACATGGTGTTATTGGACGGATAGGTGGGGATGCCAGGGGCATTCTTTGCGACGCACTGTACGCCGTCGCCGCAGGACATGCAGATCACGCAGTCCGGCTTGGCTGCGACGAGGGGCTTCATCTTGCCCTTGACGCCAAGGTTCATGCAGCAGTAATCGGCAATCGTCGTGCCGACGACCTTTTTTCCTGCTTCCTCCAGTGCCTTTGCCAGTGCGGCGACCTCCGGCTCACCGCCGGTGTGACATGCCGTTGCGCAGCTGTTGCAGCCGACGATCGCAACTGTCTTCGCGTCGCCGACCATCGCCATGAGCTCTTCCATGGGCTTCTTTTGCGTAATAATCATGCTAACGTCTCCTTGCGTATGAAATGCGGGCGCGTGTCAACTCAATGGACCGCGTTCGTATGTCTCAAACATATGCCTATCATACTCCAAACTCGCGCAGAAATCAACATGATTCCAATGCAAACAACGAAAAATTTCTGGGATTTCTACAAGATTCCGTCGTGAAACCAACTGGCAAACAGAAAACCAACATGCTATAATACAGACAAACACAAGCAGGAGGCATGATCAGGCATGCAGACAGGGTTTTTTGAAAAGCAGATCGTTCTGACCCCGGATCTGTGCGGCAGCGCGGCGGCGCTTTCGCCGCTGGCGGCGTTTACGATCTTTCAGGGCGTTGCGTCGGAGCACGCGGAGAAAATCGGCGTCGGCGGCGCAGCGATGGCAAAGCGGGGCGAGTTCTGGCTGACCGTCCACAGCCGGGTGGATTTTTATGGGCCGGCGTATCTCATGGACGAACTGACGGCCCGCACATGGCCGGAACGGTGTGAGGGCCGGGATATCCGGTGCTTCCGCAGCTACCGGCTGACGAAGGGCGAACAGATCGTCGCGCTGGGCCGGACGCAGTGGGCAATTCTCGGCTCGGAGCAGAAAATTCTGCGCTTTGAGCAGTCCGGTTTTCCAGCGGATTTCCCCTTCCCCGAGACAGCTGCCATTGACGAGCCGCCCGTGCGCTTCCACGATGAACTGGCGCAGGACGATCTTGTCTACACGCATCTTGTCCGTGCGACGGACATTGACATGGGGCGGCATATGAACAATGTCGTCTATATTCGCCTGCTGCTTGACTGCTTCCGGGCCAAGGAACTGGCCTTTGGTGCGGTAAAACGCATTGAGGCGCACTATGCAAGCCCGTGCCTTGAGGGCGAGACGCTCGGCGTCTTCTGCCGCCGGGAAGGGCAGATTTGCCGCATGGCGGTTCGCCACGCGGACGGCCGTTCAGCCGTTTTGGCACAGGTCGAATTCGGATAATCGGATAAGCCCATCTGAAAACAAACGCCCCCGGACTGTGCGCAGTCCGGGGGTGGTGTTGCTTCAGGATTACTCGACGGTAACGCCTCTCTTGGCAAATTCCTCAACCATGAGGTCAAGGTCGGGTTTGATGTTGATGGGCTCGCCCGCGGACTTGATGGCGTTTGCTACGTCCTTCAGACCGTTACCGGTCACGACGGAAACGACCGTCGCGCCCTTTTCGATCAGACCCTGTTCGCAGGCCTTCTTAACGGCGGCAGTGCCGGTGACGCCAGCAGGCTC
>ERZ780139.1213-NODE-1213-length-23377-cov-6.516465_pt1 | contig 23377 bp, 16 predicted proteins | sample MGYA00511476_ERZ780139 | MGnify/ENA primary metagenome ERZ780139 (study PRJEB29588, sample SAMEA2158190) | human gut metagenome | biome: human gut; feature: human-associated habitat; material: faeces | place: Denmark | collected 2008/2010 ... | reverse complement strand
TTAGAGTTACACCTTTTTATTATTTCATGTGTCTACTCTAAGGGGATTATATCATAAGAAAGCCGTCCTTAATGTTATCTGAAATATTACTTTGTAACAAGTGCCAGAGTATCTCTTGCAATGAGAAGCTCTTCGTTTGTTGGGATAACGTAAACCTTTGTCTTAGAATCGTCTGTGGAGATCTCTTTAAGTATTCCACGGCAGAGATTCTTCTCAGCATCAATGTGGATACCGAGGATATCGAGATTTGAGCAAGCAGCCGCTCTTACCTCAGGTGCGTTCTCACCGATACCGCCTGTGAAGATGACAGCGTCAAGGCCGTTCATTGCAGCAGCGTATGAGCCTATGAACTTCTTGATCTGATAAGCAAATATCTCGCTTACGATAAGAGCTCTCTCGTTGCCCTCGCTTGCAGCAGCCTGAATATCTCTGTTGTCAGAGCCGATACCAGAAAGACCAAGGAAGCCTGACTTCTTGTTCATGTATTCTGTCATCTGGTCAGGTGTAAAGCCCATTTTCTTCTCAACATAGTCAACAGCAGAAGGGTCAACAGAACCGCAGCGTGTGCCCATTACAAGACCGTCAAGAGGAGTGAATCCCATTGATGTGTCAACAGACTTGCCGCCGTTGATGGCTGTGATAGATGAGCCGTTGCCAAGGTGGCATGAAACTATCTTAAGCTCCTCGATAGGCTTGCCCATTACTCTTGCAAGCTCGCCTGAAACAAATCTGTGTGATGTTCCGTGGAAGCCGTATTTTCTTACATGAAGATCAGTGTAGCACTCGTATGGCAGACCGTAGAGATAAGCCTTTCTTGGCATTGTTGAGTGGAAAGCAGTGTCGAATACGACTACCTGTGGTGTGCCTGCTGGGATAACTGCCTTGCAGGCTCTCAGTGCAAGAGCGTGTGGGTGGTTATGTACAGGTGCAAGCTCAGCCAGTGCGTCGATCTGGTCGATAACTTCGTCTGTTACAAGGCAGGTCTCCTTGAATACCTCAGCACCCTGAACTATTCTGTGACCAACGGCTGATATCTCAGACATAGAGTCGATGACCTTTGTTTCGCCTGATGTGAGTACCTCAACGAGCTTTTCAAAAGCCTCAGTGTGAGTAGGGAAATTGCAATCCTCCTCAATGTGTCTGCCGTCGCCTGTCTTTGCGCTCACATGGCCGTCGATACCGATACGGTCGCAGTTGCCCTTTGCGATAACAGACTCGTCCTTCATATCCAGAAGCTGATATTTAAGTGATGATGAACCTGCGTTTACAACTAAGATTTTCATTGGAAAAAATCTCCTCCCGATTATAATATGTCAGATAACGGGCTTGACTTTAAGCCCATAATATCATATACTTATAGTATATCAATATTAATGATAAATTTCAAGAGCTTTTTTCATAAATATACATATTGCACAATTTTTTTACTAGGGCTTAACATATTAGTATCATAATTCGCAGTAAGCTTTTGAAAGACGGAATAAAATATGCATAGGGTAGAAAGAGGAGTAAAAAATGAAAATTGCGGGAATAGTTGCGGAATATAATCCGTTCCATAACGGACACAAATATCAGATACAAGCCACAAGACAGGCTGGCGCAGAGGGTATCGTCGCAGTAATGAGCGGCGATTGCGTGCAGCGTGGCTCAGCGGCTGTTTTCTCAAAATATGACAGAGCGCAGGCTGCTATAAGAAACGGTGCAGACCTTGTTATAGAACTGCCATGCCCGTTCTCATGTTCAAACAGTGAGGTCTTTGCAAGAAGTGCAGTAAGACTTCTTGCAGGTCTTGGGGAGGACGTGGTAACGACCTTGTCTTTCGGCTGTGAAAGCGGTGACAGGAACGCCCTTGAACAGGCAGCTGAAATATCCGCAATGCTTGAAAATTCACAGCAGGTAAGAGAACTTTTATCTCAGGGAAAGTCCTACCCGCAGGCTATGTATGAAGCCTCCATAGGTCTTTATGGCAGAACCGCCGAAGAGATATTCTCCACACCAAATAACGTTCTTGCAGTGGAGTATATAAAGGCGGCAAAGCGTATAGCCCCATGGCTAGTGCCTTATGCCGTAAAGCGTGAAGCTGTTGCACATGATTCTCAGGCAGAGTCTGGTGATTTTGCTTCGGCTTCTCATATAAGAGAGCTTATAAAAGAGGGCGGTGAGTGGCAGAAATTTGTTCCATATGATTTTGAGGGCTGTAAGCCGTCCTTTACCCGGCAGGCAGGCAGAGAAATGCTTTTCAAGCTCTGCACAGCTTCAAGAGAAGATTTTCTAGCCCTACCTGACTGCGACGAACACCTTGCCAACAGATTTATGTCTGTCGTAAGCTCCTGCCCTGAAACTATGGATATCTTTGAACAGCGTATAAAGTCAAAGAATATCACCATGGCAAGAGTAAGAAGAATGGTCCTGCACCTTGTTCTCGGCATCAGAAAGGACGATATCAGACAAGTGCCATACGGCAGGATCCTTGCCTTTAACCGCACAGGCACACGCATACTTGCGCAGGCTGAGAACAGAACTCTGGAGTATGATACCTCGCTGAAAAAGCTTGAGGATATCTCCGACTATGCAAAGCGTGTTGCTTTCCTTGAAAAGAACGCAGTAAGACTTAGAGAAACAGCGGCATACGGCAGATGTATTTCAAACGAGTATACAAGAAAGATAACCATAACCTGAGATAAACAGGAGGGCGGAAAATGAGAAGAATGAAAGGTGCGGCAGGGCTTTTGACAGCTTTGCTCTTGGCTTTTCAGCTTTCGGCGCAGACTTTTGCACTTGCCAACGAGGATAACGGCATAAAAGTCGTTCCCGTAAACTTTACCCATAACGGCTATAGCTATGAGATAGAGGGCGTGGCCAAAAGCACAGACGGTGACTATCAGATAAAGTCCCCCGCAAGACTAGCCGCTCGAAAGCTCCCATCCACCTATGACCCAAGAAGCTCAGGAGAGATCACAACAGTAAAAGATCAGGCTTCAACAGGTGCTTGCTGGGCATTTTCAGCCCTTGCCTGCGCAGAACAGGATCTTATAAAAAAGGGGCTTGAAAACCCCTCCGCAGAATTTTCCGTGCCTGCCTTGGTGCTGTCCTCAAATTCAGGCACAGCCACAGGTAAAGACGATTTTTCATCAGGGGGAAACTGGCTCTTTGCGGCCTCCGCCCTTGCAAATGGTCAGGGACTATGCTATGAGGATTACGAGCCGTTTTTAGAATCAGGCACAGAGAATATAATAGTTTCCGAAAATAAGAAAAGCGTCAGCGAATACAGGCTGAATTATGTCATGGAGCTTTCAAGCACCACGCAGGTGAAGCGTAAAATAATGGAGCTTGGAGCAGTTTCCGCAAGCTATTTTGCAGGAAATGGCTATATGAATCATAACAATACTGCCTACTATGATCCCGACGCCTCAAAAAACACTATCATAAATCATTCCGTCACAGTGGTGGGCTGGGACGATAACTACAGTAAGGATAATTTCAGATATAAGCCTGCCAATAACGGTGCATGGCTTGTGAAAGGCTCGTGGGGCGCAGATCAGGACAATGACGGCTTCTATTGGGTGTCCTATGACGAAGCAGAGTTCGGACAGTTTTGCTGCTATGACTTTGAAGAAAGCTGTGATAATACATATCACTATAGCAAAATGACAGGTTATGTTGTGAACGCCAGTAATGACGGCTCTGTTTACGGTGCAAATGTTTTCACCGCTAAAGCCGATGAAAAGCTTGATAAAGCAGGCTTTATGTATGTGGGCAAAACGGGCAGTGCGGATTACACCCTAAGCGTCTATACCGACGTTTCCGACAGCGACCCTATAGGCGTCCTTGAAACGCAGATAAGCGGCTCAGTGTCCGCAAACGGCTTTTATACAGTTGACTTTCCCGAGGATATCCTCCTTGAAGAGGGCGAGAAATATTCCATTTCAGTAAAATTCAGCGGTGACAGCGGCAGGGGATATCTCCTTGCAGAAAGCGACCGAACATCAAAGGCGCAGTCAGGGCAAAGCTATGTTTCTCTTAACGGCAAATATTGGTCTGACGTTGGAGCAGATAAGACCGACTCCATAGGAAGTCTTTTTATCTATGCTTATACTGACGATACTGCAAAGCCCGATAAAAGTTCACTTGAAACCACCCTTGCGAAGTACGGCACCCTTGCAGGCTGTGAAAGGGAAGCAAACAACGCCCGAATGGTGCTTGCAGACGAGAACGCTTCTAAAAATGATATCTCAAACGCACAAAAGCTCCTTATCTCCGCCGCAGAAGAACAGGACGAAGCCCTTGTTATAACCACAGAAGCCCAGTGGGAAAGCTTTGCAAAACGTGTCAGCAGTGGCGAAAGCTTTGAGGGCAAGCTAGTCACCCTTGAAGGCGACCTTGACTTTGACGGAAAAACTATCTCACCCGTAGGCGATTCTGAAAACCCATTCATGGGCTATTTTGACGGCAACGGACACCTTATAAAAAACGCAGTCATCATGTCCAAGGAGTATTCAGGGCTTTTTGCATACATAAAAAATGGTGCAGAAATAAATAACATTTCCCTGAAAAACTGTATAGTGAAAGGCGATTACGCAGGTGGGATAGTGGGTTTTTATCAAGGAACAGCCATAAAAGCCTGCACATTTGACGGCTCAGTGTCAGGAGAAGTCTATTCAGGTGGCGTCATAGGAAGACAATCCTGCGGTATCATAACAGAGTGTTCTTCAAACCTAAGGGAAAACAGCTCCGCCATTACAAATGCCTTTATAGGAGGCAGGGATATTGCCGTTTCCGTTGTGAACGCATACGGCTGTTACAGCAATGACAGCGACAGCCTGGTTTCAAGCCTTTCTGCAAAAAATGCACTTTCTCAAGGGGCATATGCAATGAACACCTACGGGGAAAAGTTCAAAGACAGCGCAAAGTGGACAATGGACGGCACTCTTGTGCGCCAGACCTCGTATAGCGAGCAGGCTTCCCATAAGATAACATTCTCCGCTGTGGCACAGACCATAGAAGTCTGCACCGACTATGCAGGCAAAGCCGTGTTCCCAAATGTGAACGTTCAGCAGGGCTACACCCTCGGCTGGTATCGTAAAGGCGAACCTGTAAACAGCGACACAGTTTTCACAGAAAACACCACAGTTTCCGCAAAAGTCACCCCAAGTGACAAAGCAAAGATAGATTATATTCTGAACGGTGGCGAAAACAGCCCACTCAACCCTGACGAGCTTGGCGAGGGCGAAACCGCACAGCTTTCCACCCCCACAAAAGAGGGCGCACAGTTCACAGGCTGGTATGCCGACTCACAGCTTGAGAGCGAGCCTATAACGTCCGTGAACTTTTCAGACGGCTCAAAGACCCTTTATGCAGGCTGGAAAGCCAATACCTGCAATGTCGATTTCACCGATATAAACGGCACAGTTTTGTCATCTCAGACCATAGAATACGGCAAAAGTGCCGATCCGCCCAAAGCACCGGCCATAAAAGGCAAACGCTTTACAGGCTGGGATAAAGACTTTTCAAAAGTCACAGCCCATATGACAGTGCAGGCGGTCTATAACGACAGAAAGCTTATAAAAGACTGCGAGATATCAGGCTTTAAAACACATATGACATTCACAGGCTATGAACTTGCTCAAAGCAGTATAACGCTTTCCTATGGCGATACCGCTTTGACAAATAATAAAGACTATACCATTGACTATGCCGATAATATAGCCGCAGGCAAGGGCAAAATGATAATAACAGGCATTGGCGGATACAGTGGCACTATAGCCAAAGCATTCGACATTCTTCCAAAGTCCGCCCACTTGACAAGCGTCTATTATGTTGATACGCTCTCCTACACAGGCAAGCCTATAAGACCTGACGTTATGGTAACGGACGGAGGAAAATTTCTTCTTCCTGAACATGATTATACTGTTTCCTATAGCTCAAATACAAAAATAGGCGTTGGAAAAATTATCATAAGCTTCATGGGCAACTATCAGGGTACGATAACAAAAACTTTTACCATTAATCCTGCAAAACAGGAGATACAATCTCTGCAAACAAGATATAAAGGCTTTTTTATCGACTTTGCTCAGAAAGGCTCAGCCACAGGATATGAACTGCAATACAGCACACGCTCTGACTTCGCAGGTGCAAAAACCTTGATCATATCCTCAAACAAAACGGATAAAAAGACGGTTTCAAACCTGACGGCAGGGAAGAAATATTATGTAAGAGTGCGTTCATATACAATAGTCAGCGGCAAGCGTTATAACGGCGCATGGTCTGATACAAAGAGCGTGACCACCGCAAAATATGATATTGCCAAAGCTAAGGTAGCAGGCATAAAAAACAAGCATTTCACAGGCAGGAACATCACCCAGAGCATAACTGTCACATATTCGGGCAAGACCCTTAAAAACGGCACAGACTATATAGTGAAATATTCCTCCAATAAGAATATAGGCACAGCTAAGGTAGCAGTAACAGGAAAAGGCTCGTATGGCGGAGTGATAACGAAGTCTTTTGTCATCACCCCTGCAAGGCAGACCATACAAAAGCTTATGCCAGTGAAAAAAGGCTTTTATATAGACTATGCACAGAAAGGCTCTGCTACAGGCTATGAGATATCCTATGCTGAAAATATATCTTTCAGCGGTGCCAAGACAGTTAAGGTGACCTCAAATAAGACCGACAAAAAGACCGTAACAGATCTTAAAAGCCAAAAGACATATTTCGTCCGTGTGAGAAGCTATACAGCCACAGGGGACAAGACCTATTTCGGACAGTGGTCTGATATAGCCAAAGTTTATACCAAATAATTATCCATGTTATCGGGAGGGATAGCAATGACCACAAAAACAAAGCTTGTAAAAAGAATATTCTCATCGCTCTTGACAGCCGCACTTGCAGTTCCAATGACGGCTCTCACTGCCCATGCAACAGGGGAGGCTTTCTTCTATCCGCCTAAAAACCCCGTCATGACCGATCAGCAGTTTGAAGTGTCCGTGACATTTTCTGCAGATTCAGAGATAGGAAGCGTTCAGGCAAATATCGCCTATGACGATTCCGTTATAGAATTTGTGTCAAGCGACAACGCCTCAGGTGGCGGAGGAGTTCTTACAGTAAACGGATTTCCTGATACCCCCTCTTCAGAAGTGGATTTCAGCTTTACGTTCAAAGGTCTGTCGGCAGGAAATGCAAATATAAGCCTGCAAAGCTGTCAGATATATTCCCCTGATTCAGAGCTTATCGGCTCGCCTACCGCCTATTGTGTCATAACAGTTGGAGGCGATAAGGTGGAAACCAAGACCGAAACAGAAACCACGACCACCACCGAAAAGACCACCACCACCACTACCACTAAGACCGCACCTTCAAACGGCATACCCGATAAAGGCGTCCTTACAGCCCTGACAGTGGATAACGGCGAGCTTTCTCCTGCCTTTGCCTATAATGTCTATAACTATACAGTGAACGTTGACAATTCCGTTACCAATGTTGAGATAGAGGGAACAACAGCAAGCCCCTCTGATTACATATGGTATACAGGCACAAGCGAGTGTCAGGTGGGCGAAAATGTACGAACCATAACCGTCACAGACGTTGACGGCAATACCGCCACTTATACTGTCACCATAATAAGAGCCGCAGGCGGAGATGAACAGCAGACCCAGACCGACCAAAAGAAAGACAGCTCAGATACTTCATCTGCCGTGTCCAAAAACGCAAATGTTATGGACCAGTATAAAAAGATGCTCAATACCGCCCTTGCTATCGTCCTTATTGTCCTTGTTATCGCACTTGTCGTAATAATTATCTGGATAAGAGGAAAGATCAAAGGCGGCAAAAAGGATAAATAAGTTCTGTGTAAAGAGATGATAAACAGCCAAAAGTGACGTATCAACGTGCTTTTGGCTGTTTGTGACAGCATTTGTCACCCTGTTTACACGAATACACATTTTTTTTACAAAAATCACACAAAAACAAGTATAATTTCGACACCTGCCAGAGTATAATGTGAATATGCTGATGGTGATTCAGTTTAGAGAGTGGCTCCAATAGGGGCTGCTTTTTTTTATGCTCCAAAAACTTTTTTCATGAATTCTTCTGTGGAGATGATCCCGCTGCGATTGTATCTGTAAAGACCAAAAAGGCAGCGCTCATCTTCTTTTTTTATTATATTGATTTTTTCCTCTACTCCAAGACTAGCCTCAAACCCCATGTTCTTTACGAGCCGACTTGCACTTTCGCAGGTTATGCCGAAAGGATAGGTGTAAACGTTTGGCTGAAAACCACAGTGTTCATCGCAAAGCGTTTGAAGCTTCGTGGTGTCGTTAAGAAATACCTTTCGGTAATCCTCGTAGCTTTCTCCCTCCAGCTGACCGACTCCACGCCTGCCTTCAAGATTGTGCATATCGTAAGAGTGATTGCATATCTCCACATGACCGCTGTCACGAAGCACCGAAACGTCCTGCCAGTCAAGATAAGAGTAAGCAGGATCAGGCTCAGCCTCCTCGCAGGCAGCGTCAGTGTAAGCCCCCACAATAGATACAGTGGCTTTCATATCGTATTTTTCAAGAAGCGGCAGAAGATATTCTCTGTAGTTGTAAGTGCCGTCATCAAAGGACAGTATGATAGGCTTCTCAGGCAGCTCGCCCCCACGCTTCACATATCTTATAACGTCATTTACAAAAACAGTAGTGTAGCCGTTCTGCTTCAGATAAAGCAGATCCTTTTCAAGCTCGATAGGCGTTATGACATACTCACCGCTGCGATCTTCGTTTTTTACGATGCTGTGATACATTATGATCGGAAGCTTTATCCCATCTGTTTTTTCTTCTTTTGCAAAGGTCGGCATAACAGCCACCGCCGCCAACATAGAAAGCACAGCTATAACGCAAAGCATCACCCTTTTTCTTATCCTTAGACTTATGTACATATTTTATTTACCCCCTTTTTTACCTATTCTTATTCACCTCTATATCATTAATTGCATCATAAGTTCACAAAAAATATGCTTGTGGTACTTGAAATAATTGTGCAATTATGATATAATAAACACGTAATATCGCAGTGTTGTGTGCTGCGTTAAAAACAAGTTCATAAGGGGGAACTGTATATGAAAACGTTGCGTTCAAAGCTGCTTTTGGCAATGCTTTCAATCGCACTTATCATCACGGTGCTGCTCAGCTTGGTTTCCGTGTATTTTATAAACGTTTCTGCAAAGGATACGCTCAAAAGCACCGCTGAACCACTGGCTGTTCAGGCGGCTAAGAATTTTGACTCGACGATCAGCTCTTATACGAATAATATAGTTTCGACCGTAAAGTCTGATTCTTTTTTAGGGGCAAAAACTGACGCTGACAGACTAAAGGCGGTAAAAAGTGGCTTTGCAGACAACACAGGCTTTTATCTGAATTTTACGGTTTTTGACGCCAATGGCATTGTGCTTGCAACAGATAATGAAATGGTATCGTCATCAGTTGAAAAAGAGCACGTCATAAGCGCTTGCGAAAGAAGCTCGGCCTACATAACCGATATATATACCTTTGGCGGTAAGAATTATTTTTCTATACTTGCTTCAACAAAGTCTGGCAACTCAGAACAAAAAGTCGCTTGTATTACCATTCAGAGCGATATGCTTGTCAATGCTCTTAATGAATATACCTTCGGCAAATCCGGTTATGTTTATCTTGTTGGTAAAGACGGAGAGATCCTTCTTCATAAGGATACCGATCAGATAGGTAAAAATGCCCTTGAGATCGGTAAGAAAGATGAAGAATATGTGGAAGTGACAAATGCCGTTGAGAAAATACTTGCAAATAATAGCGGTACAACAGAGTATAAATTTAAGGATAACAATTATATCGTGGGCTATTATGGTTCGTCATATTTTGACGGTACTGTCGTCATGGTTACAAATGTTGCCGACTTCACCACTGCAAGCTCCAGCGCACTTACTAATATCTTTGTAATGGGCGTTGTGCTTATGTGCCTGACGGTGCTGTTCTCTCTGCTTTTTGCAAAGAGGATAACAAAGCCTATCATTTCTACCACAAACAGACTTCGTTCTCTCGCACAGGGCAACCTTACCGACCCTGTTGACGTGTGGTATTCAAAGGACGAGCTTGGCGTCCTTTCAAACTCTCTGGAAGAAACTATCGTCTGCCTCAGACAGTATATCAACCTTATTACAGTGGCTCTTACCCAGATATCAGAGGGTAACCTTTGCCACAGAATGGAAGGCACTTTCAAGGGCGACTTCTATAAGATAAAGAGTACGTTTAACGAGATACTCGACGCTCTGTCAGATACCTTTGCTTCTATCAATATGTCAGCCGAGCAGGTGAACTCAGGAGCGGTTCAGGTGTCAAATATCGCACAGTCTGTATCACAGGGTTCTACACAGCAGGCTTCTGCGATCGAGGAGCTTTCCGCTACCCTCAGTGATGTTTCAAAGCAGATAACTCAGAACTCTGAGGACTCTAAGAACGCTTATAATATCGTACTTAAGAATACCGAAGCCGTTGACAACTGCAACAGCGATATGGGCAACATGGTAAATGCTATGAATGCTATCCATACTGCTTCCGATGAGATCTCAAAGATAATCAAGGTCATTGACGAGATCGCATTCCAAACAAATATCCTTGCCCTTAACGCCGCCGTAGAGGCCGCAAGAGAGGGTTCAAAGGGCTTTGGCGTGGTAGCAGACGAGGTAAGACGTCTGGCGTCAAGATCAGCCGAAGCCGCAAAGCAGACCGCTTCACTTATCGAAAACCAGTCTGCCGCTGTTTCAAAGGGCTCTAAGATAGCCGAAGAAACTGCTGATTCACTGAACAATATCGTAAGCAATTCAAATACTATAAAGGATCTCGTAAAGAATATCTCAGACGCTTCTGAGGCGCAGGCAGAAGCTATCGTTCAGGTAAATACGGGAGTAGACCAGATATCAGCCGTTGTATCAGCCAATACCTCAACTGCGGTCGGTTCAGCTTCCGCAAGTGAAGAGCTTTCAAGTCAGTCGCTTATACTAAAGAATATGATAGCACGTTTCAAACTTAGCGAGAACAGTGAAAAGGATAAGAAGGAGCATCAGACTTCAAGATTCACATATATTGACGATGAGCCGGAAAGCGAGGCCACCCCTGAGGAAACTCAGCAGGATATCACTCCTTCCGACGAAGCCGATATAGAAGATTTCAGCACAAGCGATAAGTATTGATATCGTTGATAATGATAGAATTTCATTGAAAGGACTTGGTAAAATGAAGAAAAGAATAGGCATACTCACAAGCGGAGGAGATTGTCCGGGACTTAACGCAACTATCAGAGGCGTTGCAAAGGCTTGCTATGAAAAGTTCGGCGAAGACGTTCAGATAGTAGGTATCGAGGACGGCTATTATGGGCTTATCAATAATATGTGCAAAGAAATGAAACAGTCTGACTTTTCTGGTATCCTTACCACAGGCGGAACTATTTTCGGCACGAAGAGAACGCCTTTCAAGAAAATGCAGGTCATCGAAGAAGATAACGTGGATAAAGTAAAGGCTATGAAAGAAACCTATAAAAAGCAGAAGCTCGATTGCCTGCTCACCTTGGGCGGCAACGGCACTCATAAGACCGCTAACCTCCTTTCAACCGAGGGACTTAACGTTATCGGCCTGCCAAAAACTATCGACAACGATATCTGGGGCACAAGCGTAACATTCGGCTTCCATACAGCTGTTGACACAGCCACAGACGTTATCGACAGACTTCATTCCACAGCCAATTCCCACGGAAGAATACTCGTTGCAGAAATAATGGGCAATAAAGCCGGCTGGCTCACCCTCTATTCAGGTATCGCAGGCGGTGCAGATATGATAGTCATTCCTGAAATACCATATGATATCGAAAAGCTTGCCGCTGCCTGCGAAAAGAGAGAATCAAAGGGATTTTCTATCCTCGCCGTAGCTGAGGGTGCTTTTGATAAAGAAGAGGCAAAGCTTAAAAAGAAGGAAAGAGCAAGACTCCGTGCAGAGCAGGGTCTTACAACTGCTACCCCTAGAATTGCAAAGCAGATAGAAGAGCTTACAGGCAGAGAAACAAGAGTTTGCGTTCCTGGTCATATGCTCAGAGGCGGCAGTCCGTCAGCCTATGACAGAGTGCTTGCCACAAAGTTCGGTGTCCATGCCGCAGAGCTTATCGCAGCCGATAAATACGGCTATGCAGTGGCAATGATAAATGAAGTTGTGTCAGAAAACCCACTTTCAGAAGTCGCAGGCAAAACAAAATTCGTCCCTGCCGACCACCAGCTCGTCAAGACCGCAAAGGCTCTGGGCGTCGCTTTCGGTGACTGATAAATGCAAAACAAAAGCGGTGCAGCCTGTACCGCTTTTTATGTTTGTTTCTGTAGCGGCGATCTGAGGTCGTCCACCTGATCTCCAACAAATCATATGCTTGCCACAAAACCTATAACATAAAAAAAGCTCCGCCTTTCTGCGGAGCTTTTCTTGTATCTATCTTATCCTATAAGCCAGTCATACATTTCCTGATATTTGTTAGCAGAAGCCTGCCATGAGAAATCCTGTGCCATTGCAGATTTGATAAGTCCGTTCCATTCGTCACGTCTGTCATCAAATATGTACTTTGCGAACATAACAGTGTTGTACATCTCGTGTGCATTGTAGTTTGCAAAGCTGAAACCAGTGCCGGTCCTCTCAAACTGATTGAACGGCTGAACAGTATCTCTCAAACCGCCAGTTTCACGAACGATAGGCAACGTGCCGTAACGCAGTGACATAAGCTGTGAAAGTCCGCATGGCTCGAAAAGTGACGGCATAAGAAATGCGTCAGCTGATGCGTAAATGCGGTGGCTCATTTCCTCACTGTAGTAAATGTTAGCGGAAACCCTGTCAGGATACTTGCCTGCAAACCAGCGGAACATATCCTCATATTTCTGCTCGCCCGTGCCAAGCACAACGAACTGTATGCCCTGTTCGCACATTCTTTCCATCATGTATGCAATAAGGTCAAAACCCTTCTGATCTGTCAAACGGCTAACAATGCCTATCGTAAAGCGATTGTCGTCCTGCGCAAGACCAAGCTCAGCCTGAATTGCCCTCTTGTTGTGTATCTTCTTCTCAAGCACGTTGTCATAATTGTATCTTACAACAATGTTCTTGTCCGTGTCAGGGTTGTAATCAACATAGTCGATACCATTTACAATACCACGAAGATCGTTAGCCCTTGCCCTCATAAGTCCGTCAAGACCCTCACCGTAGAACTGCGTCTTTATCTCCTCTGCGTATGTGTTGCTGACAGTTGTGATAGCGTCAGCATAAACAAGACCGCCCTTGAGCATATTTCCGTCAACGCCCGTTCTCAGCTTGTCGATAGTGAAGTAGTAGTCAGACAGACCGGATATCCTCTTGAACTGCTCAACGCCGTCATTTCCCTGGAATTTCAGATTGTGTATAGTCATAACGGTCTTTATGCCGCGGAAGAAATCGCCACCTGCAAAGCTGTCATGAAGATATACAGGTATAAGACCCGTCTGCCAGTCGTGACAGTGTATAACGTCAGGACGGAAATCAAGAAGCGGCAGAGCAGAAAGCACAGCTCTGTCAAAGTACATGAACTTTTCTATATCCCAGTGATGCTCAGTGTAAGGCTTGTCACCGGTGAAATAATGTTCGTTGTCGATAAAATAGAACGTAACGCCATCATAAACGCATTCAAGCACGCCCACATATTGGCTCTGACCTGCAAAGTCCATGTAGAAATGCGTTTTGTACTGCATCATGTCTTTCCACTGCTGTTTCATGCAGGAATATTTAGGAAGAATTACTCTGACATCATAATACCTCTTGTCAAAGCACTTAGGCAGAGAGCCAACAACGTCAGCCAGACCGCCTGTCTTGATAAACGGAACACACTCCGAAGAAGCAAACAAAACTTTTTTCATATTCAAGTTATCCTTTCCAACTTAATTTCTTGAATTTTCAGGGCAATAATTATCGCTATTGCCAATGTGAACATAACAATTATAACACTTTTTGTTGAAAACGTCAAGAGCAAAACCTCGTTTGCACCATAAAAGCGCAGTGATGAAAAATTAATAATTAAAAGTAGACATAAGCCGCTTTGTGTGGTATAATAAAGTGTCAAAGTATAATTATCAGATATAGGAGAGTTAAAATGATAACAGTATCAAACGTAAGCCTTTCATTCGGTGGTCAGCTTCTTTTCAAGGACGTTGACCTTAAATTTACAAACGGCAACTGCTATGGCATAATCGGTGCAAACGGTGCAGGAAAGTCAACATTTCTGAAGATCCTCTGCGGTGAGATAGAGCCTACCACAGGCGAGGTAGTGATCTCAAAAGAGGACAGACTTTCAGTGCTTCGTCAGGATCACTTTGCATTTGACGAGTATACAGTTCTCGAAACTGTAATAATGGGCAATAAGCGACTTTATGAGATAATGAAAGAAAAGGACGAGCTTTATGCCAAGGAGGACTTCACCGAGGAGGACGGCGACAGAGCAGGTCAGCTTGAAAGCGAGTTCGCAGAATTAAACGGCTGGGAAGCCGAGTCTGACGCTTCAAAGCTCATTCAGGGTCTTGGTCTTTCCGAGGATATCCTCTATTCACAGATGTCCACCCTCTCAGGTAACGAAAAAGTCAAGGTGCTTCTTGCACAGGCACTTTTCGGCAATCCTGATATTATCATGCTGGACGAGCCTACAAACCACCTTGATATCGACGCTATAAGCTGGCTTGAGGACTTCCTCGCAGACTATTTCGGAACAGTCCTCGTCGTATCCCATGACAGACACTTCCTTAATAATGTTTGTACCCATATCGTGGATATCGACTATACAAAGATAAAAATGTATGTTGGTAACTACGAGTTCTGGTATGAGTCCTCACAGCTTATGCAGAGAATGATAAAGAACCAGAACAAGAAAGCCGAGGAAAAGATCAAGGAACTCCAGGAGTTCATCAACCGCTTCTCAGCAAACAAATCAAAGTCCAAGCAGGCTACCGCAAGAAGAAAGCTTCTTGATAAGCTCACAGTCGAAGAAATGCCTGCCTCATCAAGAAAATATCCTTTCATAGGCTTTAATATGGATAGAGAGCTTGGAAAAGACGTCCTCAAAGTCAACGGCATATCCAAAACAGTTGACGGAGTAAAGCTCCTCAATAATGTTTCCTTTACCCTCAGCCGTACCGATAAGGTCGCTTTCATCGGCGAGTCCGAGCAGGCTATCACAATGCTTTTCAAGATACTTGCAGAGGAAGAAGAGCCGGACGAGGGCAGCATTAAGTGGGGCGTTTCCACATCACGTTCATATTTCCCAATAGATAATTCAGCCTACTTCAACGATAATGACGAAAGCATAGTTGACTGGATAAGAAAATATTCCACTTCCGAAGTAACAGACACCTACCTCAGAGGTTTCCTTGGCAAAATGCTCTTCTCAGGGGACGAGATATATAAGCCTGTAAAAGTTCTCTCAGGCGGTGAAAAGGTAAGATGTATGTTCAGCCGTATGATGCTCTTCGGCTCAAACGTTATAATGCTTGACAGACCTACCAACCACCTCGATCTTGAGTCTATCACAGCCGTAAATAACGGACTTAGAGATTTCAAAGGCGTCGTAATTTTCGCATCTCATGACCACGAAATAGTTCAGACAGTTGCAAACAGAATAATCGAGATAACCCCCGACGGCTGTATCGACAGACAGGGAACATATGAGGAGTTCCTTGATTGGCGACGTGAGCGTGGCATGAAGTCATTTATAGAGTAATTTTATTATGGAGAAGTATCCAAAATGGCAAAAATGAAAAACGTGACCGTAAGAGGTTACAATATTGATGACGTTCCTGCAATGGCAGAGATATGGAACGAAGTTGTAAAAGAGGGCAATGCCTTCCCACAGAAAGAGACCCTCGACTATGAGGGTGCGAAAAAGTTTTTTGCATCACAAACATTCTGCGGTGTTGCAGAGTATGAGGGCGAAACTGTAGGAATGTATATCCTCCACCCTAATAACGTTGGCAGATGCGGACATATCGCAAACGCAAGCTATGCCGTAAAAAGCACCTGCCGTGGAAAAGGAGCAGGCAAGGTCATAGTCGAACATTGTCTTTTCATAGCAAAGCAGAAATGCTTTAAGGTGCTCCAGTTCAATGCCGTTGTTGCATCAAACATCAAGGCGGTAAAGCTTTACGAAAACCTCGGCTTTGTTAAGCTCGGCACTGTACCGAAGGGCTTTGAAAACAAAGAGGGCGTCTTTGAGGATATCATTCTTTTCTACCACACTCTTTGATTAGTGAGGAGTGAGGAATGAAGGTATCGCCTGCGGCGATGATATTTTTTTGAATATTGAATTTTTATAGATGTTGAAAGGAGAAAAAAGAATGTTAAAGGTAGCAAATATTTTTTCAAACGATATGGTGCTCCAGCGTGACAAGAACATAACAGTCTGGGGACTTGGGGACGAGGAAAGAACTGTCACAGTTACTCTTAACGGCGTGTCAGTCCAGACGCAGGTCTGCGACGGCAGGTGGACAGCCGTCCTCCCTCCAATGAGTGCAGGCGGAGAGTATGAAATGACAGTTTCAGACGGCTGTACAGAGAAAAAATTCTGCCGTATCATGATAGGCGAAGTGTGGTTCTGCGGCGGCCAGTCAAATATGGAGCTTGAACTTCAAAACGCAAAGGGCGGCAAAGAAGTCCTCGAAAACCTCACCCCTGATTGCAACGTAAGATTTTATTACACTCAAAAGCGTGGCAACCTTGACGAAATGTTCTATGAGGACGAAAACAATACCGCATGGTCGCAGGCTTCAAAGGATAATTCAAGGGCATGGAGTGCAGTCGGCTTTTTCTTTGGAAGAAAGCTTGCCAAAGACCTTGGCGTAACAGTAGGACTTATCGGCTGTAACTGGGGCGGCACATCAGCCTCCGCATGGGTAGACAGACCGACCCTTGAAAACAACGCTGAAATAAGAAGCTACATAGACGAGTATGAAAAACGTATTGAGGGCAAAACTGTCGAGGAGCAGATAAAAGAATACAGAGATTATCAGAAATTTGAGCGTGTGTGGGATAAAAAATACGGCGAGCTTCTGCAAAAAGACCCTACAATGAGCTGGGAGAAAGCCAACGAGATCCTTGGCGATAAGAATTGGCCGGGTCCAATAAACTGCGTAAACCCATTCCGCCCAACAGGACTTTTTGAGACCATGGTGTCAAGAGTTTGTCCTTATACAATAAAAGGCTTCCTCTATTATCAGGGCGAGTCAGACGACCATAAGCCAGACAGCTATTATACCCTCCTCACATCTCTTATCAAGCTTTGGAGAGAGAAGTGGGGCGACGATGAGCTTCCGTTCATAATCGTCCAGCTCCCAATGTTCAAATATGCCGCCGACCCTGATTATAAGCATTGGTGTAAAATAAGAGAAGCACAGATGAGAGCATATAAAACAGTGAAAAATACAGGAATAGCAGTTATCTCAGATTGCGGCGAGTTCAACGAGATCCACCCAAAGAATAAAGTACCCGTTGGCGAAAGACTTTGTCTGCAGGCAGAAAAGCTTTTCTACGGCATGGACGTAAAAGCATTCGGACCTATCTATAAGTCGCTGGAGTATAAAAACGGCGGTATAGAGCTTAGCTTTGACCATGCCGAAAATGGCTTTGTAGTAAAGGGCGAAGCACAGGGCTTTGAGATAGCAGGCAAGGACGAAGAGTTCGTAAAAGCTGATATCACCATAAACGGCAGTAAAATTTTCATCAAGTCAGACGCCGTTGAAAAACCTCTGTATGCAAGATATAACTGGTTCAACTATTGCGAGGTAACTATCTTCAACGAAACAGGCATACCACTCGCACCATTCAGAACAGAAAAATAATACAAGAACGTCCCCTGAATGGGGGCGTTTTTTGTTTTGCAGAAATCTGACACCCCGCTTTTTTTGCACTTCAACGTTTTTGATTTTTTTTACGAATTTTTTTGTAATTCGTAAAAATATGGGTAGGGGCGAACAATGTTCGCCCGTTTCGTTCACCGCAAACCACCTGCCTTGACCGTCGCCCCATAAAACGCATTCCCAACGTTAATAAAATATTTATAATTAAAACTCTTGGCAAAATCTCCGCTGTGTGGTATAATAGAAGATATATAAATGAATTTGGAAAGGCTGGTCTTATTAATGAGAGCTGTTGTTACGGTTATAGGTAAGGACGCTGTAGGTATCCTTGCAAAGGTAAGCACAAAGTGTGCAGAATATAATGCGAATGTTATCGAGGTCACTCAGTCAGTTTTGCAGGACCTCTTTGCTATGATAATGCTTGTTGACATCACAAAGCTCAACTCCGATTTTGCTACCATGGCAGACGGACTTACAGAGCTTGGTCAGACAATGGGTGTAAAGATCCATACCATGCACGAGGATATTTTTAACTGTATGCACCATATCTAAAGAGGAGATTTCTGTAAAATGATTAATACATATGACGTGTTGGAAACGATACGAATGATACAGGACGATTGTCTTGATATTCGTACTATCACAATGGGCATTTCTCTGCTTGATTGTATCGACAGCGATATAAACGTTGCCTGCGAGAATGTCTATAAGAAGATAACCGCAAAAGCCGCAAGGCTTGTTGAGGTGGGCGAGCAGATAGAAAAGGAGCTTGGAATCCCGATCATAAATAAGAGAATTTCCGTTACCCCTATCGCTATCGTGTCTGCTGCCTGCAAGTGTTCACCTGTTCCATTCGCACACGCTATGGACAGAGCCGCAAAGGACGTTGGCGTAAACCTTATCGGTGGATATACAGCCCTCGTTCCAAAGGGCTTCTCCGCAGGCGATATCGAGCTTATCAAGTCTATCCCAGAGGCACTCGCTACTACTGAGAGAGTATGTTCCTCTGTAAATATCGGTTCAACAAAAACAGGTATCAATCTGGACGCCTGCAAAATGATGGGTGGCGTTGTAAGAGAGTGTGCAGAAAGAACAGTTGACTCTGCCTGCTTTGGCGCAGCAAAACTCGTTGTTTTCTGTAACGCAGTTGAGGATAACCCGTTCATGGCAGGTGCTTTCCACGGAGTTGGCGAGCCTGATTGCATGATAAACGTGGGCGTATCAGGTCCTGGCGTTGTAAGAGCAGCCCTGAGAAAATATCCTGACGCTGATATCACAAAGATATCCGATGTTATCAAGGAGATCTCATATAAGATAACAAGAGTAGGTCAGCTCGTTGGAACTATCGCTTCCAAGCGTCTTGGCGTTCCATTCGGTATCGTTGACCTTTCACTCGCACCAACTCCAGCCGTAGGCGACTCTGTTGCCCATATCCTCGAGGAAATAGGTCTTGAAAAGTGCGGTACACATGGCACAACAGCAGCCCTCGCCCTGCTCAATGACGCAGTTAAAAAGGGCGGCGTAATGGCTTGCTCAAGAATAGGCGGACTTTCAGGTGCATTTATCCCTGTTTCTGAGGACGCAGGCATGATCGATGCCGCAAAGAGCGGTGCGCTCTGCATTGAAAAACTTGAAGCTATGACTGCTGTATGTTCAGTTGGTCTTGATATGATATGTATTCCGGGCGATACCCCAGCCGATACTATTTCCGCTATCATCGCAGACGAAGCTGCTATCGGTATGGTAAACAATAAGACCACCGCCGTAAGAGTTATCCCTGCTATTGGCAAGGGCGTTGGCGAAGAACTTGATTGGGGCGGACTTTTTGGCTGCGGACCTGTTATGCCGCTCAAAAAAGAGTCACCTTCCAAGTTCATCAATCGTGGCGGACAGATACCTGCACCACTCCATTCTCTCAAAAACTAAATTTACACGGCGGCAGAGCAATTCTGCCGCTGTTTTTGGTAAGGAGGAAAACAGATTGAAACGCTGTATGTTTGCAGACTTCACCTTTAAAATACCCTTTGAGGAGCGTATAAGACTTATAAAAGAGAACGGCTTTGACGGTGTAATGCTTGGCTTTTCTGACGGACTAAAATACACACAGTATGATATTGTACGAAATTTTGGACTGGAAATAGAAAACGTCCATTCACAGTTTGACCGCATGAACGCCCTTTGGACAATATGCCCAGAGAGCGAATATATCCTCCAACGAACACTTGAATGTGTAAGAGTGTGCGGTGAAAACGGCATAAAAACCATGATATGCCACCCCACTGACGGGCTTGTTCCGCCAGAAGTATCTCGTTTCGGTATAGAGAATTTCGCCAAGATAATACAGTGCGGAGAAGAAAACGGCGTCGATATCGCCTTTGAGAATATCCAGCTCCCGCAGTTTCTTGACGTGCTTTTTGACCGGTTTGGAAACCATGATAACGTGAAATTTTGCTATGACACAGGTCATGAGAATTGTTTCTCAAAGAATACCGATTGCCTGACGAAGTTTGGAAGCAAGCTTGCCTGCCTGCATATCCACGATAACGACGGCAACACCGACGGACACATGATACCGTTTGACGGCAACCTGAACTTTGAGAATTTTCTCAGAAAGCTCAAAAACCTCGACCACCAGCTACCATTGTCATTAGAGCTTTATATGTCAAAGTCCACCATGTACCAAAATGCTGCACCTGACAGCTTTGTAAGACGTGCGGCAGAAGCGGCAAAACAGCTTGAAAAGCTTTATAATTCTATATAAGTACAAATTTCTGTACAGATAGGAGAACCTATGAAAACTCTTATAGATATGCACACCCACACAGGCTTTTCCCCCGATGGTGAGGGAACTGTAGAACAGTCTTTAGCAAAAGCCAAAGAGCTTGGCTTGGCAGCATTTGCCATAACTGACCATTGCGATTGCAATTTCCGCTATAAAGCCGACCATTACGGTGATCCTGAAGCCCTGAAAGACGGCATGATGTACGGCTCGGGGGAGTATGCTCCCGCAAGCATAGTCGCCCAGTATGAAGCTTCCCAGCATCTGGAGGTTTTAAATTTTCTCTGCGGAATAGAGCTTGGTCAGCCTTTGCAGGATATAGAATTTGCCGAAGAGATAACCTCCGACAAACGCCTTGATTTTATCATCGGCTCACATCATCAGAATAAAGGCAAGGACGATTTTTATTGGATAGAGTACAAAAATATGGACTTGTCGCAAATCTATGCTCTTCTTGACGACTATTTCAAAGAAATGCTTGAAATGTGCAAATGGGGCAAGTTAGACGTTTTAGGACACCTCACCTATCCTCTGCGATATATCCAAGGAGATTGCGGTATACAAATAGACCTCGCCCCCTATGATGAGATAATAAGAGAAATTTTTTGTACACTTATCCAAAAAGGCAAGGGCATAGAGATAAATGTGTCGGGATTAAGGCAAAAATACGGCAAGCCCCTTCCGGACCTTGACTATGTGAAGCTCTACAAAGCCCTCGGCGGCGAGATATTGACCATAGGTTCAGACGCCCACTGCACCGCAGATATCGGCAGAGACATTTCCGCAGGCGTAGAAATGGCGCAGGCGGCAGGCTTTAAATATCTGACCTATTTCAAAAAGCACGAGCCGAAGTTTATCAAGATAGAAATATGATATCATATCAAAGCGCCGCAATTCTTGCTTTGCAGGGATAGGGCGTTTTGTTTTGCCGGTAACATTTAGCCTACCGATACATATAATTATATATAACTCTATCAGGCATAGTCCCACAGGAGGTATCCATATGAAAAAAACAGTTTTCCTCTGCGTCGGCGGTGACGCAAGACAAACATATACAGCTCAGACTCTCACTAAAATCGGCAGGGTCTATACTTACGGCATGGACGATAAAGGCGAGGACACTATCCCCCTCGCTCATCTCGATCAGCTCACCGAAAAGGCGGACGTTCTCGTACTTCCTCTCATGAAAGCTGACGGGCTGGATATCTCTTCTAGCCGTAATGTAAAGGTATCATGCAGTGACGTTTCAACGCATTTAAAGAAAAATGCACTTGTGGCAGGCGGTCTGCTCCGTCGTGATCAAATAGAATATTTCTCCTCTCTCGGCTTCGATGTTAAGGATTACTATAAGCGAGAGGAGCTTGTTATAAGAAATTGTATCCCCACGGCGGAGGGCGCTTTGCAAATAGCCATGCAGGAGCTTGCTGTCACCGTGAACGGTTCCACCGTCCTAGTTATTGGCTATGGCAGAGTAGCGAAAGCCTGCGCTAAGCTTTTTCGGGCTGTCGGCGCAGATGTGACTATATCCGCAAGAAAGCTTTCTGCGCTTGCAGAAGCCGAGGGCGCAGGCTATAAGGCGGAGCTTATCACAGCTCTTGCGGACAATATTTCGGGGTATACTATAATAATAAACACTGTCCCTGCCATGATACTTGATGAAAAGCTTTTGGGCGTAATGGATAAAAACTCTCTTATCATAGACCTTGCCTCCCGACCTGGCGGAGTAGATCATGAAACTGCCGCAAAGCTGAACAGGCGTGTGGTATGGGCATTGGGACTTCCAGCCAAAGCCGCACCTATGACTGCAGGAGAGATAATCGCCCGAACAGTCACGGACATTTTGAATGAAAGGGGAACAAAGAATGTCACTTGACGGCATACGAATAGGCTTTTGCATGACCGGCTCCTTCTGCACCTTTGAAAAGGCATTTGCCGCCGCAGAACGGCTTGTTCAGCAGGGCGCAAAGCTTGTGCCAATAATGTCTTTCAACGCCGCATCTATATCTACACGTTTTGGCACAGCGGAAGAAAACATCAAACGCCTTGAAACCATAGCAGGCCGCAAGGTCATACGCACCATAGAAGAAGCCGAGCCGATCGGACCGAAAAAGATGTGTGATATCATGGTAGTAGCACCCTGCACCTCAAACACGGCAGCAAAGCTTGCTCTTGGCTTGACGGACACTCCAGCCACCATGGCGGTAAAAAGTCACCTGAGAAATGCTCGTCCCGTGGTCATCGCCATATCGACAAATGACGCACTGGCAGGGTGTGCTAAAAACATAGGTTATCTGCAAAATCTGAGAAACTACTATTTCGTACCATATGCGCAGGACAACTGCGAAAAGAAGCCAAATTCCATAGTGGCTGAATTTGAACTCATACCCGAAACTATTCAGTCGGCTCTTGATGGGATACAGCTTCAGCCTATCATAAGGGTAAAATAACCAAAAGCTCTCCGATAAGACGGGTACTCGTAAAGAAGTTTTTATGATTTGAAGATAAGGTTGCGTAACCGCCTTGGTTACGCAGCCTTTCTCTTTTTGTCGTACTTCATACTGTCAGCAACCGCAGTCGATACTGCAACATCGAAGCGATAATAAATGTCAATCTGCTGTGTGCGGTGCCCACTGCTCTTTTCAGGAGCGTAAACAACTATCTTCTCGATAAGTTCATGCATGATCTCG
>ERZ780139.1212-NODE-1212-length-23394-cov-3.322807_pt1 | contig 23394 bp, 21 predicted proteins | sample MGYA00511476_ERZ780139 | MGnify/ENA primary metagenome ERZ780139 (study PRJEB29588, sample SAMEA2158190) | human gut metagenome | biome: human gut; feature: human-associated habitat; material: faeces | place: Denmark | collected 2008/2010 ... | reverse complement strand
AGGAATTTTTTCCAGAATGAAAAAATCCCGGAGCTATGTTCCGGGAGTTTGGGTTACTACATGGTATTCCGGTATGCCTGTGGGGACAGAGACCCCGGAAATTCAGACAGATTCTTTCTTGACTCAGCGTATGACTCTCATTATTCTTCGATTTCTAGCTGTCCCTTCATAGTTCAGACAGCTGGATGCGGCTTCAGCTGTTTTTTCAGCTGAAATAAGAGCTTACAAAGTCAAGCCGCAGCCCTAGAGAGTCTCCGCCCGGGAAAGGCGGGGACCAAAACGACCTGCGGGCGACCTTTTTCGGGCGACTCGCAGATATTTCTTCATTCTTCTGTCCGTAAGTCCGCTTCGATGCAGTTACGCCGAAGCAGATTTTGCTCAGGGAGCTCATTCATGTCTGATGCAAAAGTAGAAACAAACGCTGCTGAACAGGCGCCTCAGACACACGAGAACAAGCTGCCGGGAATTGGGGCGTTTATCGCCTTTCTTCTCGCTGTGATTATGTTCTCCGGTGTGTTTGCCAAGATGCCTGATGCCTACAAGTGGCTTTCCGCCCTTGACTTCTCGACCCTCGTCGGCAAGTTCGGCACAATCGTCGATAAGGCGAATCTCGTGGGTCACGGCGGCAACGGTGCCCGCGGCGGCTTCCTCTTCGGTCTTTCCCTCGTTCCGGGCGTGATGTTCGCTCTCGGCATGATTGAAGTCCTCGCTCACTACGGCGCTCTCCGTGCCGCTCAGTTCCTGATGACTCCGCTTCTCAAGCCGCTCCTTGGTCTTCCGGGTCTGACGGGCCTTGCCCTGATTACCGACCTTCAGTCGACTGACGCCGGCGCCGGTCTCACGAAGGGTCTCTATGACGACGGTCTGATCAACAGTAAGCAGCTTGTCACGATGTGCGCCTGGCAGTACGCGGGCGCTGGCTGCATCAGCAACTACATGACTACCGTGGTTGGCGGCCTCATCGCCTGGTTCCTCGTACCGATCTGGGTCCCGATGGTGGTTTTCCTCGTCCTGAAGTTTGTCGGCGCGATGCTTGTTCGCTTCGTGCTCTCGACCGTTTATAAGAAGGACTTCGCAAATGAGTAATAACAACGCAGCTCAGGCCGAAAAAGTTTCCCAGAATCCGTTTGATATCTTTATCGTCGGCTGCCGCAAGGGCTGGAATCTCGGCGTCTTCAACCTGATCCCGAACGTGCTGATGGCGTTCGTGCTCACCTACATGCTGACGATCTTCGGCGTGATGGATTGGATCGGCAATACCTGCGGCGGGTTCATGGCGGTCTTCGGTCTGCCGGGCAAGGCGATTCTCGTGCTCTGCGCCACGTGGCTCTCCTGCGGCGCTGGTGTCGGTGTCGCTGCCGCTCTTGCGACGGACGGTTCCCTGAACGCTCATGACATCACGATTCTGCTTCCCGCCCTCATTCTGATGGCGTCGCAGATCCAGTACATGGGCCGTCTCCTCGGCATCACGGACTGCCCGAAGAAGTACTGGCCGGTTCTGATGGTGAACTCGGTTCTGATGGCCTTCATCAGTATGGAAGTGATGCACTTCTTTATCTGATGAAGCTTCAGGATTCGCTCAGGTCCAGAGCGAATCACGAAAAGCCAGAAATGCCCGGCCCCTGAATCAGGTGGCCGGGCATTGTTTTTGTGCCCCTCCGCTCCATCTCTCCTACTCGGAGCGCGGCCGATAAAATACCGGCAGCACTTATATAAAACACCTGGAGGTATCGGCAAGATGTCACATGCATTGGTTTTCATTGCGGACGGTTTTGAGGAAATCGAGGCACTGACTTCCGTTGACCTGCTCCGCCGGGGCGGCGTAGACGTAAAAACGGTTTCCGTGGGCGGCGGAAATCTGAGAAAGGGAGCTCACGGTGTTCAGATTCTCTGCGATACGCTGCTCTCCTCTGCTGACTGGGATCAGGCCGATATGCTCGTCCTGCCGGGCGGGTGGCCGGGCGCGGAGAACCTCGGTCAGGATACGGTTCTCACGGGGAAACTGAAGGAATTCGCGGATGATCCGAAGAAATGGGTGGCCGCGATCTGTGCCGCGCCTTACGTGCTTGGCGGTCTCGGGCTGCTTCGCGGCAAGCGCGCGACCTGCTATCCGGGTTTTGAAAAGTACCTTGAGGGAGCCGAAGTGACCGGAGGCCGTGTTGAGCGCGACGGGCATATCATCACGGGCCGCGGGCCGGGCACAGCCTCAGATTTCGCACTTGAGCTTGTTGAGGTGCTTGAGGGGAAGGACAAGGCGGAAGACGTCCGCGACGGCCTCGCCGGCTGATCGGAACTCAGAAGAGAAAAGTCTCCGTTTTTTCGGTTTCGAGTTTATAATAAGGGTTTGCGCTACTAAGGTTTCTACTCATGATTCTTTTCTCTTCTTTTCGTATACGGGAAAGAGCTCTGCGGCATGCGGTCGCTGCAGGGCTTTTTCTCACCTGCCTTGCGACGCTTGGGACTTCTGGTGCCGCCTGGGCTTCCGGAATTGATGCCGTAAAGCTCCAGGTAAATGTCCCCTATGCCTTCCTGCCTTCGCTGAAAGGCGCGGAGGGGGCGGCGTTCGCTTCCGAAAAGAAAGAGGGAACTTTTCCAACCGGCCGCTACCTTGATCTTTCATTCGGGAGCGGCATGGCGCTTCGCGAGGGACTCGGAGACGGCCGATACCGACTCCTTGCGGTCACTGATGACGGTCCTACCTGTCATGGCCCCGGGCGAAAGACCCGTGATGGTCTGATTCCAACCCGCCTCTATCTGATTCCCGGGTATTCACCGCTTTTTGTAGAACTGACCCTTGACTCGAGGAGCCGGGTTCTGCAGGTGACCGGGATTCGCCGCGGGAGCCGGAATTCCCAGCCTTACAGCGGCATTCCCCCGAAAGCCGCGCGATCCCTTTCTCTCGACTTTCATGAAGAACCCGTTACCACCCGGTTTTCTCCGATTGAGCCGCGGGGGTCCGCGATTAATCCTCAGGGTCTTGCCGTCACATCTGACGGAACGATCTGGGTAGCTGACGCGTCGCTTCCTTCAGTGGTCCGTCTCTCAAACCGGGATTTTGGAGAAATATCTCGGGCCATCCCCGGAAAGGGGCTGCCCCGGTTTCTCGCCTGGAGCGCCATGGAGTCCGGTTTCCAGGGACTCGCCCAGCTGCCAAATGGGAAACTCGCAACCACTATCAAGCCGGAAAGAAGGGCGGATTACGCGGTGATTCTGCTCTCCGATCCGTCAGACTGGACGTCCCGAGCCTATGTTTATCCCAAGCCCTCTGATCTCGACCGGTTTTCTCTCAAAGCCTTTGCTTCCGTCGGAGATGGAACTCTGTTCGCGGTGGAGAGCGGTGAAACCGACCGGGGAAGGGCGGTTTCCCGCCTTGTCCGTATCAGCTTCAAGGGTGCGGATGATCTCTCGGAATTCCCGCTTCGGGGCGGCAGCATTGTGGATACGCCGCTTCGGTACCTGAAAAGCGAAGGCGTAACGCCGGTCCGCCGAGATTTCGTGGCGGATCTGATCAAAGCCGGTGTCGATAAGCCGATTTCAAGTCTTGTGCGGATTGATGACGAAACGCTTCTTGCCGTGAACGAATCGCACTATGGCGTGAGGTGCAGGGCGGCGGGCGGCGCGGCGCTGCCTTCGCTCAGGCTTTCACCGGACGGTGATCTGATGAAAAACGGCAAAGTGCTGCCGGATGAGGAACAGGCGGTGACGCTTCATCCAACGGGAAACAGCACAAACGCCTGGCTCCTGAAGTTTCCTAAACCGTTCACGGTTTCCCGTAACCGGTGAGGTAGGTAGACTCGGCAGAGCCCTTGCCGTCGATCCAGTCGTAAAGGTCTGAGAAGAGTTCCTTCCGGACAGAGATCGAACGACGGTCTTTTCTGATAAGACCGGCCGCTTCCCACTGGGAAAAAATTCTGCTGACAGAAACGCGGGACAGATTGACGACCTGGCCGTACTGGGAGTTATTAAGGAGCAGCGGAATCACGGTCCAGTCATCCCGTAGCGGAATCCCGTAACTCGTGATCAGTACCTTGAAAAGTGTCCGGAGTCGGAACTGCGGGTCAAGCGTGAAGTTCGCGACCATGCCCTCGATGTAACTCTCCTCTTTCGCGGTCACATCTGCGAGCACGGCTTTGCCGAACGCAGGGTCCTTGGACATCTCTTCGCTCAGAGTTCGGGGCGGCATGGCATACACCACACAGTCGCGCCAGGCGACCGTTTCCACATTCACGCGTTCATCAACCGCGGCTGAGATATCACACATGCTTCTCCCGGGAGGAATCAGGGAGAGGATTGAGCTTGACCCCTTAATGGCGCTCGCTATCCGGTAAACACAAAGGCCCCGGACGAGGAGAAAGGACTTCGGATTATCGCCTCCGGCCTTCAGCACCTGGTTTCGTTTCACCTTCTGAAGGACGCCCCGCCGTTCATATAAGGATGCAATCACGGGGGGCACGGCTGGCTGAACCCAGGGCAGGTTCTGAAATATCTGGCGCACGGGGATGCACTCCTTAAAAGGTCTGTGATTGGATGAATACCGAAAAATGTAACACGCTACCGCGTTCCTGTGATTTAGTGTAACTGCTGATACAGATTTTCTCTTACCATTTGGGGATAATTTTTAAGTTAAGCCTAGACAGAAAGAATTAGTTCTGTTTCAGGCCGAGTAACTAATACGACACATTCAAGTGGAGAGAGAAGAATGAAGTTACTGAAAACGATCATTGCCGCGACTCTGGCGGCTGCCTGTGTTCTCCCGGCTCAGGCCGCGGATAAGACGATGAGCACCGACATTGTGGTGCTCGGCGCCGGCTGCGGCGGCACCTCTGCCAGTGTGGCAGCCCAGGAACTCGGCGCCAAGGTGATTCTGCTTGAGAAGCAGGGCATCACCGGCGGTACCTGCAAATTCTCCGAAGGCATCATGGCTGTTGAGTCCAAGATGCAGCGTGACTGGAACTATGGTCTGACGAAGGATGATGCTTTCCAGCGCATCATGCGTTACGGCCACTGGCGCGGCAATGGCCGCGTGGTCCGTGCGTTCGTGGAAAAGACCGCGAGCACGATTGACTGGATGCAGGGCAACGGCGTGAAGTTTGAGAAGCTCTTCTCGAACTATCCGGATGGTCTCTACACCTGGCATATTTATGAAGGCCGCGGCGCAGGCTGGCTCGCCAAGTATCAGGACAAATTCGTGAAGAATGGCGGCACGCTGCTCCTGAATACCCCCGCCACCGATCTGATCCAGGGTTCTGACGGTGTTGTGCGCGGTGTGATTGCGAAGAACAAGGAAGGCGACAAGATCACCATCAACGCGAAGGCTGTGATTATCGCCACGGGCGGTTTCGGTGCTAACGAAGCGATGAAGAAGAAGTATCTCCGCTTCCCGGGTGTTGACGGCCTCGCTCAGACCGGCAAGACCGGCGACGGCATCCAGATGGCCTGGAAGGCCGGCGCCGCTGAAGACGGTGTTGAGGTTCAGGCTTCCTACCGTCCGGGCCCGAAGGGCGTGGGCACCACGAATCAGGTTGCCGCTTCCGCCAAGCAGCCGCACCTCTGGCTGAATCCGGAAGGCGATCGCTTTGTTGACGAAACCGTCATGCTCGAGTGGCCGTTTGCCGGCAACGCTCTGGAACGCAACGGCGGCAAGATGTGGGTTGTGTACGATCAGGCGACGCTTGACTACATGAAGAATGAAGGTATCGACCTCGGCGTCGGCGTGATGGTTCCGGTCGCGACGAAGCTCACGAAGTTCGATTCCGAGTGGGATGCCGCTGAAAAGGCCGGCTGGGCCAAGAAGGCGAATACGCTTGACGAACTCGCCAAGATGACCGGTATGCACGCTGATGTTCTGAAGAAGAACGTCGCTGAGTACAACCATTGGGCTGATATCCGTCACGACGGTCTCTTCGCCAAGAATCCGAAGTACATCCGTCACGTGAACAAGGCTCCGTACTACGCGATCCAGCTTGTTGCCACGTCTCTCGGCACGCTCGGCGGCATCAAGATCGACGACAAGTGGGAAGTGGTCCGCAAGGATGATTCCCCGATCAAGGGCCTCTACGCTGCCGGCAACGACGCGGGCGGTATGTATGGCGACAGCTACGATCTGCTGATGGCTGGCTCCACCATTGCCTGGGCTGTGAACGGCGGCCGTATCGCGGCTGAAAACGCTGTGAAGTACATCGGCCTCAAGAAGTAAAAGCCTCAGATTCCCGCTCCGGGATTCCCGGAGCAGTGAGTATGAAAAAGAGAAGCCCGGAGAGCGATCTCCGGGCTTTCTGTTTTAAGCAGCCTCAAAGCGGTAGGTCGGTGATCAGGCGTCGATCTGGCAGATCCGGAGTGCTTTCAGAGCGTTTTCGTGATTCTCGGGGGTCGTTCCGGCGCAGAGCTCGGGCCTCACCTCGATCGCTGTTTCCGGAGCGGCGGCCTTCGCGATCAGCGCGTTGCTGATCACACAGATATCGGTGCAGACACCCGTGAAAATAATGCGGTCATAAGTCTTCAGACGGCTGCCGAGTTCCAGGCTTCCGAAAGTGGGTTTCTGGATCGTGCGATCAGCGGATGCGAATGGCTTCAGCTCCTCGCAGATATCCCAGCCGCGGCTGCCCTTAATGCAGTGAGGAACTGGAAGATGCCGTCCTTCCTGCGTTTCGAGATAGTTTTCAGGATGCGTGTCCTGAGTGAAGAAGACATCGGCGGGCGAAGAGGATGCCGCGTTTTCCGCGAGAAAGTCCCGGATGCGGGGCAGAACCTCCGCGGCCTCCCGGGTTCCGAGAGAGCCCGTAACGAAATCGTTCTGCATATCAATCACGACGATAGCGGTCTTCATGGCCATCTCCATCTTCTTTAGAAAACGCGATCCGCCGGTGCGGATCAGAGTTCGGCGGACGGGTCAATAGCCTGCACGCACTTGAACTGCAGCCATACTGAGGCGCCTTTGGTCAGTTTGCCGGACGCGTCCTCGACTCCCCAGGAAATCGTCTGATCGAGCGGCTGGATCCCCATGCCGCGCTTCGCGCAGAAGTTTTCCGCATGCTGCACAGTGGCTTCCTTCACCCGCATCGGATTCTTTTCGAAGGGCCAGGTTTCGGTTCGCTCGTAGATTTCGCCAAGAACCTGCTTCTGCTGAACCTGGGTATCCAGTTCAACACCCGGGTATGCGCACCCGGAGAGCAGAGCGGCAGCAGCTGCCAGGACGGGAATCAGCGTCTTTTTCATTGGTGTTTTTTCCTCAGAGAATGGCGTCAGTCTTACTTATTGAATCCGTCAAACTTCAGAAGATTGTCGTAGTCGATCATGTGGCACTGATCGAGCTTATTCACGCGGACAATCTTGTTATCAGGAAGGGACGTGAAGATGGCGCTGCAGCTGTAGCGGCCCAGATTCTGTCCCCAGGAGAAATTCGCCTGATACTGTTTTCCCGGCTCAGGGACAAAGCGGAAGCCCGCGCGGCAGAGCGCGCCGGTGTCCTGAGGCATATCGTCATCAGGTCCGAGTTTGATCTTCGGCGCGCTGCCGGGGACCCGATCATACGGGAGCGAGTACTGGATCTCGATTTCCTGACCGGCCGGGATACGGATTTCAGCCCAGCGGTTTTTATCCGGGAAACGGGCAGTGGCGGATGAAGGCGGGAGCCCAAGTGACTTGCCCTGGTTCGGAAGATCAGCAGGAGCTTTTTTCGTGATGCCGTCGAGATAGTAGAGCACCTGGTTATGCTTCCCGTCCCAGGTGTAACAGAAGTCGGCGTCGTCCTTGGTCACTGTTCTGACGGCAATCATGCCTTCACCGCCGACTCGCATCAGTGCGGTTTTTCCCTCTGTCGGTTCCACATAGTGATTCGGGGGAGGGGTAACAGCGCAGCCGCCGAGAAGTGCTGCGGAAAGAGCGGCAAAGGCCGCTTTGGAAAGACGCATCCGGATCAAGTCAGAGCTCCTAAAAAACCGACCCCTCCCATGGAAAGGAGGGGTTTCGCTCCGGCTATTTTAACCGGGGGCAGGGCACTGTGGCCGCTGTCCCCGGGGGAGATGCGGGAGAGTTGAGGCAAAGATCAGGCGACTTCGTAGCCGGCGTCGACGATTGCCTTCTTCAGAGCATCCTCGGAAACACCGGTGCCGCAGGCAACGGTGGCTTTGGCGCCTTCGAGGTCCACATCAGCCGACGTCACACCGGCGACACCTTCAAGCGCCTTTTTGACACGCGCCTGGCAGTGACCGCACATCATGCCCTTCACGGGAAGCGTGACAGTCCTGCCTTCAAGGGGGGAAGCGCCGTATCCGGCGGCTTCCACTGCCTTCACGAGGGCGTCTGCCGTGACGGAGTCATCCGCTTTCACGCAGGCCTTCGCGCCTTCGAGATCGACTTCCGCGGAGGACACACCCGGCACCTTTTCGAGAGCTTCCTTCACGTGAGCCTGGCAGTGCTTGCAGGACATACCGGTGACAGCGAGATTCAAGGTTTTCATATCAGCCATTTCAGTTGAGTTCCTTTCTTCAGGAGTTTCAGGTTCAAGAACAGGGCAAGCTTTGGGCTCTGCCTGGATTGCTTCAGAGGCGGCAGCCATAGGGGCGGCCGGAGACTCGGAATTCTGGAAAGCGCTCTTAAAGAAGCGAAGCCGGAGCGCATTGGTTACTACGCAGACACTCGAGAGACTCATGGCTGCGGCGGACACCATCGGGTTCAGGATAATTCCGAACGGATAGAAGAGTCCGGCCGCGATCGGAATGCCAAGCGTGTTGTAGATAAAGGCCCAGAACAGATTCTGGTGAATATTCCGGATGACCGCCTGGGAGAGCCGGCGGGCGTCCGCAAGCCCGGTGAGACGGTTCTGCGAGAGCACGATGTCAGCTGACCCGAGCGCCACATCAGTGCCAGTGCCGATCGCGATGCCGACATCCGCCGCGGCCAGTGCCGGAGCATCGTTAATACCGTCCCCTACCATGGCGACAAGGTTACCCCCCTTGCGGAATTCCTCAAGTATCCGGGCTTTGTCTTCAGGTTTCAGACCCGCGCGGACTTCGTCGATTCCGGCCTGGCGCGCGATAGCGCGGGCCGTCAGCTCCTGATCACCGGTCAGCATCACAAGGTGCAGTCCGGCTTCGTGAAGAGCGGCCATCGCTTCTTTCGCGTCGGGTTTCAGAGGATCCTGCAGGGCAATAGCGCCGAGAATCCGCTTCCCAAGCGAGAACCAGAGCACGGTCTTTCCTTCAAGGGAGAGCTTTTCAGAAAGCGCGTTTTCCTTCTCACCGAGCCCCGGTCCGAGTTCGGACATCAGACGGGCATTGCCGGCCAGAAGCAGTTCACCGTTCGCGGTGGCACGGATTCCGGCCCCCGGCAGCTGCATGAAGTCTGTGAGCGGGAGAGTCGGAAGTCCAACATCAGCGGCGCGTTCAATGATCGGGCGGCCGAGAGGATGTTCGGAAAGCTTTTCAATAGAGGATGCGAGCTGCAGGAGTTCATTCCGGTCAGAACTGTCAGAAGGAATGAGATCGGTGATCACGGGCTTGGCCTGTGTGAGCGTGCCGGTCTTATCAAGCAGCATGGTCTTCACGCGGTCCATCAGTTCGAGTGACTTCGCATCCTTCACCAGAATTCCAAGGCGGGCGGCGCGCCCCGTACCGACCATGATGGCGGTAGGCGTGGCGAGACCGAGCGAGCACGGGCAGGCGATCACGAGAACCGAGATTGCCATCGTGACAGCGAAGGAAAGATCCTTGCCGAGAACCAGCCACACGATCAGGGTTACCAGGGCGATACCGATCACGATCGGAACAAAAATGGCAGCGACCTGATCCGCAAGGCGCGCGATCGGAGCCTTGGTTGACGTGGCTTCCTGGACAAGCGCGATGATCCGGGAGAGGGTTGAATCCTTGCCGACCCGGGTGACCTCCACCGTCAGATGACCGGATTTCGCGATTGATGCTCCAGTCACTTCCTTGCCAGGAGTTTTCTCAACCGGCAGCGATTCACCAGTAACAACGGACTCGTCCACCCAGGCGAGACCGGTCTTCACACGGCCGTCAGCCGGAATGGTTTCACCAGCTTTGACGGCGAGGAGATCCCCCACCTGCACGGAGTCGATCGGCACAGTCACTTCAGCGCCGTTACGGATCACCGTGGCAATCGAGGGGCGGAGCTTCGCAAGCGCTGTGACAGCTTCCGTTGCCTTTGACTTGGCGCGGGACTCCATATATTTGCCGACAGAAACGAGTGTCGGCACCATGGCAGCCGAGTCAAGGTAAAGGTTTCCGAAGAGTCTTCTCACTTCTTCCGTGTTTCCGTCCGCTGAAGCAAAAGCCATCAGATAGAGCGACACCAGACCGAAGAGGTACGCGGTTCCCGAACCGATCGCAACGAGCGCGTCCATATTGGGATGCCCATTGAAGAGGGAACGGAATCCTGTGATATAGAAGTGCCTCTGAATCAGAAGCACAGCGCTGGCCAGAATAAAGAGCGTGAGCGTGACAGGTACCGCTCCGCGGGCTCCGGAGAGCGAAGCCGGGAGCCATCCCTGCATAGAGGCGACAGAAAGCGCCATCAGGATTACGGAGATCACAGCAGACCAGATCAGCGCTTTCCAGCGGGAGGCGGCTTCTTCAGCGGCTTTTTTCTCCTGACTTGTTTTTGCTTCAGGTTCCACGCCTTCCGGGGTGGCGCCGTACCCAATCTGAGCAATCCGGCTGCAGATGGCGTCGTTCGTGACCTTGGTCTCGTCGTACTCAGTCGTAAGAGTGTTCGCGAGCAGATTTACGACAGCGCTCTGCACGCCGTCCATTTTTCCTACTGTCCGCTCAATAGCGGCCTGACATGCGGCGCAGCTCATGCCAGTGACATTGAACCTTTGTTTTTTCACTTTCAGGGTTCCTATCAATTTTCGTGTAATGGACATTTTAGAACTTAATGCTAAAATAGCAATAATGATTCAAATGAAACAAAGTATCCTAAGAGATATCAATAATGACTCTGAATGCGAAAAATGACAAGTACGGATGCCCGGTGTGCGAGAAGATCGCCCGGGAGGAAGGGCTGATGAATGATGAGGATGACACGCCTTACTGCCCGGTTGAAAAGACGCTGTCGCTGATCGGCGGGAAATACAAGGCGCTGATTCTCTGGCGGCTGATGGAAGGGCCCATGCGTTTTTCCCAGCTGGCAAGAATCGTGACCGGAGCAACGCCCCGCACGCTGACGCGGCAGCTCCGTGAGCTCGAAGAGGATCATCTGGTGCACCGTCATGTGTATGCCGAGGTACCGGTCCGTGTGGAGTACTCACTTACCCCGCAGGGTGAAAGCATTTATCCGATTCTCGCGTCGATGTACCGCTGGGGTAGCGGCTACCTGAAGGCCCATGGCAAGAAGGTTGGCTGCGCCATGAAGCCGCCCGCGGGTATGGAAACCGAAGAAGAGGATGAGGCCGCGGCCGCGGCCGCCTGATCCCCGATGTCCGGGCGTCTCCCTTTTAGCGGAAGCAATGGGATACACTCTTGATACGTAATTTTCAGGAGTAAAGGCATGAAACTCGGTGTCATCGGCGCGGGCAATATGGGCCGCGCGATCCTTTCAGGGATTCTCGCGTCCGGTCTGATCACAAAGGACGATATTGTGGCGTCCAATCGGACTGAAGCCGACCGTGATAAGACAGAGAAGCTCGGTGTCAATGTAACGGGCGACAACGCGGACGTCGCGCGCGCTGAGTGCGTGATTCTCGCGGTGAAGCCGGCTAAGCTCGCTGATGTGATTCATGAGATTGCCCCGGTCGTTAAAACCGATACGCTGATTGTCAGCGTGGCTGCCGGTCAGTCTATCGCGCTGATTGAATCGCTTTTCGGAAAGCCGGTTCAGGTGGTCCGTGCGATGCCGAATACGCCGGCTCTCGTTCGTGAAGGAATGACCGCGCTCTGCGCGAATAACCTGGTGTCTGAGGAGTCGTTCGCATGGGTTCAGGCCCTTTTCGCGACCTGCGGCCGTGTCGAAGTGATTCCCGAATCCCTGATGGGGGCAGCCGGTACTGTGAGCGGCGCTTCTCCTGCCTGGGTTTATATGCTGATTGAGGCGATGGCGGACGGCGCGGTGCGTGATGGAATGCCGCGCGCGCAGGCCTATAAATTTGCGGCTCAGGCGGTTCAGGGTGCTGCGAAGATGGTGCTTGAAAGCGGGCTTCATCCCGGTGAGCTGAAGGATCAGGTGACGAGCCCCGGCGGCACGACGATCGAAGCGGTGCGTGTTCTTGAAGAGCGCGGATTCCGCGGCGCTGTGATTGACGCGATGGGAGCCTGTACGGCGAAGAACGGCTGCATTGCCGCAAAGGCAGCCTCTACTGTGGCGACGAAAAAAGAAGCCCAGGCGCAGGAACCCGGCGCGCTTTCCAATCTCTTCCGCGCGCTGAAGGGCTGAATTGCGGGGACAGACTGATCTTTGATCAGAAGGAACAAACCGGACCGGTATCAGATCGGTCCGGTTTTTTGTTGAGGGATCGGCAGACCGGTCATTCTTCCTCTGGAGGCTCCACAAGGACTGAGCCGGAAGTGAGTTCCGTCAGATCCTTGGTCAGCGCCGGGATGGCGTCACGGGGAATCGCGAGAACGTATTCGGCGTCCATGCCGAAACTGGATTCCGAGATGCTGGCCCGATACTGCGGAAGAAGCCTGAGAAACTGCGTGACGTAGCGATGCTCGATCGTGACGCCGAGCGGTACGGTGACGAGCCTTTCCGCGGTGGGAAGCGTTTCAAGTGCAAGCTTCACGGTTCCCTGATACGCGCGGATAAGACCGCCGGTTCCGAGAAGGATGCCGCCGAAGTAACGGGTTACAACGACTGCGATTTCGCCGACTCCGCAGTGGAGCAGCACAGTCAGCATTGGGCGGCCGGCCGTGCCGTGAGGCTCGCCGTCGTCACTCATTCCGACCTGGGCAGTGGCGCCGGGAGCGCCCGCGGCGTACGCCCAGCAGTTATGCCTCGCGTCTGAGAATTCCTCCCGTATCTGATCAATAAAGGCTTTTGCCTCTTCAGGAGATGTGACTTGGGCCGCTGTGCAGATAAAGCGGCTGCGCTTGATGGTCTGCTCAACCCGATGAAACTGACCGGGTGCAAGATCCGGCACCGGATAGAGAAAATCATTCGGCATAAATGAGAATGAGTATTAATTGCAAGTGTAAAGAATTGTTTCTGGGTTCCTGCCAGTCTTGTATTTTTCTTAATTCCGAGTAAAGTACTCAAGTATTGAAAGGGCGCCAATTCTGGTTCTCTGGCTCCCTTCTCATGGTTTGCTTCTGGCAAGTCTCCTATATATTTTAAGCCTTCAGCCGCTCCCGGCCGAAGGCTTTTTTTTACCCTGAAACTGCGGAGAAGCCTGAATTACGCGGATTTCAGCGATGCAGTTTGAGGCGTTCCACGTAGTAGGAAATCGAGGAAAGCGTCATCAGGGCGTAGCCGAGCAGCTCCGTGCTTTCTTCTGAAAGGCGCTTCGCGATGTACTTCGGGCCTTCCTCTGAAATGAAGAGAGACCAGAGGTGCCCCGAACCGTAAATACGGGAATAGACGAGGAGCATGCCGAGACCGGCAATCATGGCGACAAAGGATTGAGAGCGGACAAAGTGAGCAACGCCTTCAAGCGTCTCCGAGAGACCGCGCTTCGAAATGCGCCAGAAGAGAATGACAAGGAAAACCGCGAGAACGATCTGCCAGGCGCTCTTGGAAATGAAGTCAAAATAAGCGTCCTGCTCACGGATAAAGAGCGAGGTCATAAAACCCGCCATCAGCAGGATACCGCCCCGCTCTTCGGGGATACGTTTAGCAAGACTGTAGAAACTGCCCATCGAGATCAGCAGTACGACGTCCTGCACCCATTCAATTGCGGTTTCAGACTCAACACCGTAGCGGGACTGCCAGAAACAGGCCGCAAGGCAGAGCAGATAAATGAGGGCCCCGGCCAGCACGGCGAGAACGCCGTAGCCGAAGGTTTTGAGGTTTTGCTTATCTCGAGGCGTGAGTGTCATGATTGATGAACCTGTTTCTTCTTTATTTTTTTAGCGGATAGAGGTTCTGTCCGTTTTTTTCCGAGGCGGTACATTAGCAAAATTTCCAGGTTTGTGAAATTCCTGTGAAGGTATCCGAACTGAAATAAGGGAAAACGGGGTACACGAAAAAGTGATGACGCTTTGCGCCTAAGGGAGTCATCCGGCGGTATCCTCTAAGGAAAAATTCCGTTACAGATTAAGAAATAGTCTGTTTCCTCCTTCAGACTACGTTTTTTGGGATATTCCATGGAAGGATTTATTACTCAGGCGAGCAACTTTGTCTGGTCGCCCGCGCTGGTCGCACTTTGTCTTCTTGGCGGCCTTTGGTTTTCGGTCCGGGGCCGTTTTCTGCAGCTGAGGCTGATTGGCGAAATGGTTCGGCTTCTTTTTCAGAAGAAAGTTGGCGAAGTCGGTATTTCTAGCTTCCAGGCACTCACAATGACGCTCGCCGGCCGAGTCGGCACCGGCAATATCGCGGGTGTTGCCACGGCCATCTGTTTCGGCGGTCCGGGGGCGCTTTTCTGGATGTGGGTTGTGGCCTTCCTCGGAGCATCCTCCGCCTTTGTTGAATCTACCCTTGGTCAGGTTTTCAAGGTCAATATCGACGGCGAATACCGCGGCGGTCCGGCTTACTATATCGAGAAGGGCCTGCACAGCAAACCCTTTGCCGTACTGTTCGCCGTGGTGACAGTGCTTGCCGCAGGGTTCCTCTGCCCGGGCGTTCAGGGCAACTCAATCACGAGCGCCTTTACGCACGCCTTCGGACTGAACACAGCGGTCACAACGGTTTTTGTGATCTCGCTTCTCTGCTTCATTATTTTCGGCGGCATTACCCGTATCGCGCAGTTCACGGTCGTGGTGGTTCCGTTCATGGCTCAGATCTATATCGTTGCGGCTCTCATTATCGTCGGCGTGAATATCGATAAGTTCCCCGAGATGCTGCATCTGGTTTTCTCGTCCGCTTTCGGCGTAAATTCGATGTTCGGCGCAATGCTGGGCACTGCGGTGACCTGGGGCGTGAAGCGCGGCCTGTACTCGAATGAAGCCGGCCAGGGCACCGGTCCTCACGCGTCGTCTGCCGCTGCTGTTTCCCATCCGGCGAAGCAGGGTCTCGTGCAGGCGTTTTCGGTTTATATCGATACGCTCTTTGTCTGCTCAGCTACCGGGTTCATGATTCTTCTCACGGGCTGCTACAACGTGATCGGTCCGAACGGGCAGACAATTGTGAATAATCTGCCGGGCGTGGAAGTGGGGCCGGCTTACACGCAGGCTGCTGTCGAAACGCTGATGCCGGGCTGGGGTTCTCCGTTTGTGGCACTCGCGCTTTTCTTCTTCGCTTTTACGACGATCGTTGCTTATTACTATCAGGCGGAGACGAATATTGTTTACCTTTTCCGCGGTCCGAAGCGGGGCGCTGCGATCTTCGTGCTTCGCGTTATCTTCCTCGTGGGGACTGCCTACAGCTCGATGAAGAGCGCAGATCTCGCCTGGGCTATGGGTGATATCGGCATCGGCATGATGGCCTGGGTGAACTTCATCGCGATTCTGCTGCTTCAGGGAATCGCCTTCAAGTGCCTCCGGGATTATGAGGAACAGAAACACCTGGGGCTTGATCCGACATTTGATCCGGCAAAGCTGGGGATCACGAATGCCGAATACTGGACAGAATCGCAGCGTGAAACCAATACGATTCTCGAAAAATCTTCCGGTGTCGATAACCGTGTGCTTTCCACCCTGCAGGAGAAGCGTGAACTCGAAGCTGCGAAGAAGGGGAAGAGAACCGGCCTCTTTATTGATAATGACGGAGATGACTAAGGAAACCTTCATCTATCGTCCGTAGAAAAAAGCGTTCGTCATTGGAAGACGAACGCTTTTTTCGTTTTCTCCGGCACATAGTCAGTACCGGAGAAAAGCGTCTGCGCTAGTACGAGACCTGGCAGGTGAGCCCCCGGACCCGGACACGCTCAGCGATCGCGTCAAGCTCTTCATGCGTCGCTTTCTGCAGGTCATGCGCCGGAGTATCGCGGTCAATCGTATAGATCGTGACGAGTCTCGGTCCTATCTTATCCACGGCGTCCAACCAGGGACCGACATACTTTTCATCAACGTTATCGACCCGCTTGCCGTCGAAAGATCCGTGAAGGAACATCGTCTGAATGATGGCGCGGTTTCCGAAGCACTCCATCGCCTCGAGGATCTTATCGAGATGCAGGGCGGCATTCGGTCGATCAACCCGCTCAATGTATTCCTCATCCACGGTGTCTAGCTTCAGTTCTGCGTTATCAACCTTGAGAAGCGCGTCAAAGATGGGCTGACGCGTGATAAGGAAGGCGTTTGTCAGGACAGAGACCTTCGCCTTCGGGCAGTACTCATCCCGGAGCTTCAGTACGTCATCCACGATTTCAGGGAATTCAGGGTGGCCGGTCGGCTCGCCGTTCCCAGAGAAGGTGAGCGTATCGGGAAGCTTTCCCTCGGCTTTCATTTCCTCGAGTTTTTCCCTGAGCATCGTTCGGATCAGTCCCCGGCTCGGTATCTTCTGATGCGAACGTGTGTCAGCGTTGAAACCGATCTCGCAGTAAATGCAGTCAAAGGAACAGATCTTGCCGTCCCCCGGGCAGACATTGATACCAAGCGAAATGCCGAGGCGGCGGCTGTGAACAGGGCCGAAAATGGGTGATGGGAAAATTATCGTAGACATGTTTTTTATAGGTTAGGGTCTTTGTTCCATTGTAGCCGCGGGAGTGAAAGCAGTCGGGGAAGCCTTGCGGAGCATCGGGAACATCATTCGTAGTGCGGAATATCCGGAACTCAGGGGGCCAAGCGAGTAAAATATAGCGATTTCGGCTCCCCCTCAATTTTTGAGGGCTGGGGCCTTCTCCGGAATCTGAGAGAGCTTATAAGCATGGCGCGTATTCCCTTTGGAACAACCTGGTGGGGCAAAAAGTGGCTCGATTCACTGACGCTCCTCGACTACGAAAACCGGCTGCCCCGCGGCCGGAGTTACTTTTCGACGGGTCATGTTCTCTCCAGTGAATTCGATCCGAAAGAACTCCTTTTCACAGCAAAGGTTCAGGGATCGCAGCTGAGACCTTATACCGTGAAAATCCGTTTCCCCCGGGTGGACCGGGATGCGGCTGCCCGCTTCACGGATCTTGTCGCCAAGGATCCGGAATTTATTTCTTCTCTTGTCGATGACAGGCTGGAGCCCCGCGTCGCGGATGTCGCTGAGGCCGCCGGGCTCAGGCTTTTTCCGGAATCCTGGCGCGAATTCGGTCTTACCTGCACCTGCCCGGATTTCGCGGTGCCCTGCAAGCACATTGCGGCGGCCTTTCTTGCCATCGTCCGCGAAATCGACGCCGATCCCCTGAAAGTGCTGAGTTTCCAGGGTTTTGACCTGAAAAAGGCGCTGAAGGAGCGGGGAGTTGATCTGGAGCGGGCCGAGGGGTTTGAGCTTCCGGACGCCCGGTCACTGCTTCGCTGGAAGGCAAAGCCTGAAGAGGCGGTGGCACCGAAGCAGGGCGGAGTGAAAGACGCGGAAACCGCGTTTTCGGCTGTTCCGCTCTATCTGGTGAAACCGCTCTCCGCAACTCTTTTGAAACTTCTGCCGGAAGAAACCGCGCTGTTTCCGGGCGGACGCGATTGGCTGAAGAAAGTCTGGAACCGGATTTCAAAGCGCGCGTCAAACGCCTGGTCTCTCCGCGGAAGCCATGCGAATGTCTGGGATCGTATTGACAAGGGGCCGCTCGGTTCCTGGGGACCGGTCGTGCCGAAGGTACAGATGTTCGACGATTCGCTCGACTTCGTGCGGCCTTATTCTGAAGGCATGACACCCCGGCCGCTTTCTGAAAAGCGGGCCTCCGGGTGGCTTTTTGACGCCATGCTGGAGCTGGGAAATGAAGAGGCGAGAAATCACTCGGTCGGGCTCTCTGTCTGGTATCAGCTGATCACTATAGCGTTGGCTCTCATGAAAAACGGGGCTGTGGTGCCGGTGCTCGTGCGTCATCCGGAAGCAGAAAAGCCCGCCTGCACGCTGGTCTGGGAACCGGCTCTCGCGGCGGATTCCGTACGGAGTGTCGTGCTCGAAGGCGCCGCAGCGCTCGAGTCGCTCGGCGTCCGGCTGATCACGCTTCCCGAGCATGAGGAGTCAACACCTGAAGGGCGGTTCCTCGCCATTCTTACGGTTCTTATCACAGCCTTCGCGGATCACATGCAGGCGGTTGACGCGGCTGCCCGCGGGAAGCTTGTCACCGGACTCTTCGGCGACCGCTACCGGTGTCTTGAAGAAGGGGCATGCGACTCTGAAATCCACACGCTGAGCCGTTACCTCCGTCCGCTCTCCTTCTATCAGCTTCCGACCGACTGGGTGCCGGTTGTGGTTGTGAGGAGCCGGAACCGGGAGACGATCCAGCTGAATCTTGGAATTCTGCCCGCGAAGCATGAGGCCGGGGAAAAACCGATTCTGCTGAAGGCGATTCTGACCGATCCGGAGTATGAGCGGGACCGTTATGCGGTGATCGCGGGTTTCCAGATGCTGACGAGCGCCTGCCCTGAGCTTGCCGAAGTCCTGAAGAGTCAGGGGAAACCGTTCTCGATGGTGCCGGAGGATCTGAAGCCGTTCCTCTTTGAGGCCCGCCCGGCTCTTGAGCTGCTGGGCGTGCAGGTGCTGCTGCCGAAGCGGCTGAGGAATATTTTCCGCCCGCAGCTGACAGCTGAAATATCAGGCACCGCGAAGAGTTCCGCCGGTCGTTTCCTTACAAAAGAGATGCTCGCGGACTTCAGCTGGAAGGTCTCTATCGGAAGCCGGGAACTCACTGAAGCGGAAGCGCTACAGCTCTTTGAAAAGAAGGGCGAGATTGTTCAGCTGGATGATGAATACGTGTGGCTTGATCCGGCGGAGATCGAGGCGATTGAAAAGCGCCTGAAGCAGAAGCGTAAGCCCGGGTACCTTGAGCGTCTGAGAGGGGCTCTTACCGGAGAAATCGAAGGCGCCGGCGTACAGGTATCGGGCGACATCATGGAGAAGCTGCGTGAGATCAGCCGCGAGAAAGAGATTCCGGTGCCGGATGATATCCGGGCGGAACTCCGCCCGTATCAGAAGCGAGGCTACTCCTGGCTTATGAAGAATTTCCGCCTGGGGCTGGGATCCCTGATTGCGGATGATATGGGGCTCGGAAAGACACTTCAGGTGATCACGGCGCTCGATGAGCTGAAGCGTGAGGGCGAACTGAAAACCGGGAAAGTGATCGCAGTCGTTCCTGCCACTCTTCTCACAAACTGGGTGAGAGAGATCCGGAAGTTTGCTCCGAATCTGACAGCCGAGATTTATCACGGATCGGACCGGAGACTGGGTGACCCGGATAAGCGCCCGGATGTGCTTCTCACGACCTACGGTACGCTGAGACGGGATTCCGAGCAGCTGTCAAAACTCTCGTGGCGTGTCATGGTGCTGGATGAAGTCCAGGCCGTGAAGAATACGGGTACCGGCGCTTATGCCGCTGCCTCTTCCTTCCCGGCTGACCGCGTGATCGCCATGACTGGCACACCGGTCGAGAACCGTTTGATGGAATACTGGTCTATTTTCTCGATTGTTCAGCCAGGACTTCTTGGCACGGCGTCTGACTTCCGTGAGAATTTTTCGGTTCCGATCGAGAACGAACATGATCCCCGGGCGGCCGAGGCTTTCAGAAAGCTTGTCGCCCCCTTCATGCTTCGCCGTATGAAGACCGATAAGGCGATTATCAGCGATCTGCCGGACTGCATCGTGCAGGACGTCATGACGACGCTGCTCCCCGAGCAGGCTTATCTCTATCAGGAAGCCCTCACGAGGAATCTCGACGCGATCAGCCGCGCCGAGGCGAACAGCCGCGATAAGCAGGTGAAGCGCCGCGCGCTGGTTCTCAAGCTCATCACGGAGCTGAAGCAGATCTGCAACTCTCCATCTCAGTACAACAAACAGTGGTCTGAGACGCCGGACAGCGCCAAAGCGGAAACGCTTTTTGAGCTGCTCGATGAATGCCGGGAAAATGGGCGGAAGGTTCTCGTCTTCACGCAGTACCGGGAGATGGGTGAGCTTCTGCAGGGGTGGATCGCGAAAAAGACCGGTCGGAAACCTGAGTTCCTGCACGGCGGGGTGAGTGTCGCGCGCCGCGCGGTGATGGTGGATGACTTCCAGAATAATCCTGACAGCCATATCCTTCTGGTGTCACTCAAAGCGGGCGGTACCGGCCTTAATCTCACCGCAGCCTCCGTCGTAATCCATTACGATCTGTGGTGGAACCCTGCGGTAGAGAGCCAGGCCAGTGACCGCGCCTGGCGTATCGGTCAGCAGCGCGATGTGCTGGTTTACCGTTTCGTCACCGAGGGAACGTTTGAAGAACGAATCAACGAAATGCTGACGGAAAAGCGCCGAATAACGGATCTCGCCGTGTCGAGCGGCGAAAACTGGGTGGGTGATATGAGCACGAGCGAACTGCGCGCGCTCTTCAGTCTATCCTAGCGGATTCAGGCGCAGACTCCGGCGCAAAGGAGAATCTGATGAAAACGTTGAAGACTGCGGCCGTCTGCGCCGCCCTGATGATGACGCTTGCGGGGGCTTCGGCACAGGCATTTGCTGCCGGGACTTCCTCCCAGGCGCTCGGCGAATGTCTTTACCGGAACGCGACGCCTGACCAGAAGACCCAGCTGATTCAGTGGGCCTATGTGACGATCGGGAAGACGGATGCCGCCAAGAGCATCCAATCGATTCCTCAGGCCAAAACCCAGGCGGTGACGCAGAAAATGAAGAGCACGCTGACGACGCTTCTTCTTCATTCCTGCCCGAAGGAAGCGGCTCAGGTGCTTCTGACGGATCCGAAGAACGGTTCCATTGACGCCATGGAAACAGTGACCTCGCTTATGCTGCGGGAAAAGGTCCGGAATCAGGTCGGCAACGTCCTGGATCTGCAGTCCGCGGGCGGAGCGGCGAGCAAGGCGGGCGAGCTTCTGAAGGGCGTCGGCTCTTTCTTCGGTAAGTAACATCCGGCATCCGGACAAAAAACAGCCTCCGGAATCAATAACCGGGGGCTGTTCAGACGGGAGGATCATTTCCTCCTCGTACAGAATTACTTGCGGGCCTTCGCCTTGCGGGCAGGAGCCTTCTTCTTCGGTGCGTTGACAGCAGCCTTGAAAGCGGCGCCCGGGATGAACTTCGGCACATTGGTCGCGGCGATCTTGATCGGAGCGCCGGTGCTCGGATTGCGTCCCGTACGGGCGGGGCGGGCCTGGAGCTTAAACGTACCGAAGCCGACCAGCGTCAGCTTCTCATCGGCCTTGACGGTTTCAACAACGGCATCGAGAACGGTCTGCAGAACGCGAGCGGCTTTGGCCTTCGGAAGTTCTTCGGCAGCTGCGATCTTTTCAACGAGCTCTTGACGATTCATAAGCGGTTCTCCTTTAACCGGCAGCTTTGGGCCAACGCCCGGCCGGCTGATTTTTAGAAAAAATACAAAATGAACCAGGGCCGCGGGACGCTCGAGAGATCAACATCGACTTTAAGCTGTCAGCCGTAAGCGGATCGCCTGAAATCAGCGGTTTCCGCCCGGAAAGCGGTCCACACCGAAAAACGCAGGTGTTGAATTGATGTTAGCTGAAAAAACCGCAATTGGACACAGAAAAACCTCAGAAACACCTGCTAAATAAGGGTTTTAGCTGGAAAAACAGCAAAAAAATGCCCTGCGTCAAAAGTAATCCGGTGTTTGACCGAGAATAATGCCCGCAGACCGCCTAGAAAAGGGCGGCGACAAGCGCCGAGTCTTCAGGGTAGCGAGCGGAAAGCTTCTGTGCTTCACTGCGCTCGGAAGGGGAAGCGACAGCCTCAAGCGCTCCGATCATGTCACGTCCGAGTTCTCCGTCAGTCTGCTCCTGAGCCCGAAGGGTCAGGGCGAGGGCTGAGGCGATGTTCTGCTCCACGCCATCGCCCCGCTGCAGGGCAGAGGCAAGGAAAAGAAGCGCATTCGGATTGCCCTGGGAGGCGGAGGCCTTTGCCCAGCAGCAGCGCGATGCGGCCAAGGCGCAGGCGGACAAGATCCTGTCCGATGCCAAGGACGCCGCCGAGAGCGAGCGCCAGAAGATCGTGGCCGAAGCCAACCGCGAGGCGGTGGCTATTGCCGAGGACGCCATGGAGAAGCTGATGGCCGCCCAGACGGCCCAGGCCTATGACGCCTTCGTGAATGCCGCGAAGGAGGAACAGAATGAACACTGATGCACGCCTGACGGCGAAACTGCTCAGCGCTTGTCCGCCGGACAGCGCGCAGAAAGAGAAGCTGGAGGATGTGCTGTCGAAAAAGTACGGCAAGGCCGTCGAGCTGGTCTGGCAGGAGGACCGCACCGCACAGGGCGGCTTCCGCATCGAGCTGGGCAGCGAGGTCATCGACTGGACGGCGGAGGGCCGGCTGGAGCAGCTGAAGGAACGGCTGACCGGACTGAAGAGTGAGGGCTCCGTCATCCCCCTGATCCGGGACGCGGTGAAGAGCTGGGTGCCGGAGGTATGCGCCCGCGAGGTGGGCAGCGTACTGACCGTGGCGGACGGGATCGCCTACGTGGAGGGCCTGGAGGGCGCTACCTACGGCGAGATCCTGCTGTTTGAAGGCGGCATCCGGGGCATGGTGCAGGAGTTGCGCTCCGGCCGTATCGGCTGCATCCTGTTCGGCCGCGTGGAGGAGGTCAGCGAGGGCACGGCGGTGTACCGCACCGGCAAGACCGCCGGTATCGGCGTGTCCGACGGCATGATCGGCCGCGTGGTGGACGCCCTGGGCGCGCCCATCGACGGCGGCGGAGACATCCGGGTGGATGAATACCGCATGATCGAGAGCCCGGCACCCGGCATTATTGACCGCCAGCCGGTGAATACCCCCATGCAGACAGGCATTCTATCCATCGACTCCATGTTCCCCATCGGTCGGGGCCAGCGTGAGCTGATCATCGGCGACCGCCAGACCGGCAAGACCGCTATCGCCATCGACACCATCCTGAACCAGAAGGGGAAGGATATGATCTGCATCTACGTGGCCATCGGCCAGAAGGCCAGCTCCGTGGCACAGATCGCCGAGCTGCTGCGGAAGCACGACGCCATGCGCTACACCATCGTCGTGTGCGCCGGCGCGGGCGAGTCCGCGTCCATGCAGTACATCGCGCCCTATGCCGGCGCGGCCATCGGCGAATATTTCATGAACAAGGGCAAGGACGTGCTGATCGTGTACGACGATCTGAGCAAGCACGCCATCGCTTACCGTGCGCTGAGCCTGCTGCTGGGGCGGTCCCCCGGACGCGAGGCGTATCCCGGCGACGTGTTCTATCTGCACTCCCGTCTGCTGGAGCGCGCGGCGCGGCTCAGCGACGAGCGCGGCGG
>ERZ780139.1209-NODE-1209-length-23403-cov-3.703444_pt1 | contig 23403 bp, 19 predicted proteins | sample MGYA00511476_ERZ780139 | MGnify/ENA primary metagenome ERZ780139 (study PRJEB29588, sample SAMEA2158190) | human gut metagenome | biome: human gut; feature: human-associated habitat; material: faeces | place: Denmark | collected 2008/2010 ... | reverse complement strand
CATTAAGCACATGGATAGCAAGAGAACCAGCGCATAGTATAAAAAATTGATGATCGGATGATAACCCGAAAAAGCGTCTTTGTTCTTCATCAGCCGCCCACCGCAGAGCCGCCGCCAATATCCTTACCCAGCTCGCAGGTGTACTCCCATTCCACAACATCGCCGTTTTGCAGCTGATACCGGCTGCATCCGTAATTGGGAAACCAGCCGTTGACCTTGTACATCCAACCGGAAGTGTTACCAACGTCAAACTCATAGAGATTATTGATTCCTTCGATATAGGCGGAATTGTAGACCGGCGTGTTCTCAAATTCCATGTGGATCTTCTGTTGCTTGCAGGTGCGCTGTAGGATGTTAAAAACGCTCTCGCCCTCATAAAATGTGACGGTCATTGGTTCCAGAATCCAGCCGTCCTCCGGCACCAGCTCACGCTTTTCCTTATTACAAAGGTCCATATTGTCAAGGATTGTCGCGCAGGAGATGGAGAGGGTGCAGGTGTATTCCGCATCGCCAATTTCCACGTCCTCCGGCTCGACCGGGATGGGCTTTCCCTCCGGCACGGGGTCCGTCTGGTACTTGTCCTTGCCCGTGCCGGTATCGATCAGCATGCCGCCCACGAACGGATCGTGATGGAGAAAATGAAAAAAGCCCTGAACGAGGGGCGCAAACCGGCAACCCAGATGCTGCTGATTCCCGAAATCGTCGAATTGGACGCTTGCGACAAACAACGCCTGCTGGAAAATGCGGAAAATCTTGACCAGCTGGGATTGTCGGTGGAAGAGTTCGGCCCTTCGGCGGTAATTGTCCGGGAAATTCCGGCCTTAATCAAAGACTGCGACACACAAAAGCTGGTTCATGATTTGGCCGAACAGATAGCGGAATGGGGCAGCGATTTCGCTTTGACGGAAAAACTGAACCATATCGTCGCCACTATGGCCTGCCACGGTTCCGTACGGGCAGGGCGCAGCCTCAACCTGGCGGAAATGAACCACTTGCTGCGGGAAATGGAACAAACCCCCAATTCCGGCCAGTGCAATCACGGTCGTCCGACCTATATCGAATTGAAATTAAAGGATATCGACAAACTGTTCCACCGATAACAACGGTTTGTTGTGTTATTTTTTTATCAAAACTTCGTTTTGTTGTTTTTTTCGCTTGACTTTCCGCCGCGGATTTTGTAAAAGTCTTTTCAAGACAATGGCGAAAGTAGCTCAGTTGGTTAGAGTACCGGTTTGTGGTACCGGGTGTCGTGAGTTCGAGTCTCATCTTTCGCCCCAGATAAAAAAGCCCTCATCCGTGAGGGCTTTTTTTTGCCATAAGCGTATCTTTGTCCGGACGAGAGAAATCGGGAGATTCGCGAAAGCTTTGAGAACCGGGTTTACAATATTATTGAATGTAGTATAATTTTTTTATTTTACAGAGAGGTGGATAACATGACCGTAAGAAACACACTTTTAACCGCAGCCAAAGCCAAAAAATTTGACAAAGACGGATTTTCGGAAAAACTGGAAAATATTTCGGGGCTTAACGAAAAACAGTGGAAGGAAAATTGCCGGGCTCTGATAAAACAAATGGATAAACTGATTAAGGGGAAAAACATCTCTGCCGGCAAACATATTGCAAAATATGAAAAGATATTAAACGAACTGGAACAGAAATCCGCCTTGAACAAAAGGCAGGAAAAAGAGCTTGCAAAATTAAGAAAAGAACGGCAGGAAGAACAAAATTTCCATTCACTTGATGATGCCGTTGAACTTTTAACCGCAGAAGGCTACAGTGTAACCAAAAATGACGGTAGCAGCTGTTTGACCAATGAAGGAATTCTGAACGTCTTAAGCTACAGATATGACAGAATAAAAGACGAAAAAAAGAAGAGGGAACTTGAGGAAAAAATAAAAACGCATTTTCCTTCTTTGTTTGAAACAGCAGGAAACAAAACAGAAGAAACAGATAAAAACATTCGGTAAAAAGCGAAAAGTCGACCCCGGCAAAAACGGCTTTGCCGGGGTCGAACGAATGCAATTACGGCTTATATACCGTTTTGAAATAGTCCGGCATTTCATCAAACGGACATTGTCGGCAGATTTCCAGACTGCTGTTTACGTCAAGCGGCACCCGCATATTATCGGCACGGATTTTTTCGGCAATCAGACGATGGTTTTTCTGAATAAAGCAGTGTCTTCTCGGCAGCGTAAAAGCTTCGTTCATTCGCAGCCAAACGGTTTCGAGCGGCTCCCGCACAACATTACCGAAACTGAGAGGCGTAAAGTCGCAGGGACAGACTTCTCCAGCATTGTCAATGAACATATGCTGAGTTCCGGCGCCGCAGCCGAACAGTTCCGGACTCTCTATCTGATTAAACGCGCATACTTTGGTTCGCGGAGAGCGGCTGTTGATCTGCCGGTGAAAAGCCCGCAGCGTTTTGACGTCTTCGGCCGAAATAACCGTTTCATCATTGTCAAGCAGCTTTCCGCAAGGCATTGCCTCAACAATCCGATATTCGTTTACTTTCAGTTTGACCGCCAGTTGATAAATATTGCGATAATCTTCCGTCTGCATAAAACGGGGAGTGGCTACAGAAGAAACCATTGTATACAAACCGGCGCCTTTAGCCGCCTTCACGGCGCTCATCACCTCATCAAAGGCCGTTTTCCGGCCGCGAAGCCGGTTATGGATCTCCGGTTCGGAACTGTCAAGACTGAAGCATATTGCCCATAATCCCTCTTTTTTCAATTTCCGCGCCCGTTCCTCGTCAAGCCCGCAACCGGTTGTGAACAATATAACGGCCGCACCGCCGGTTGCCGCGCGTTTTATCAGATCGGCAATGTTTTTATGCTGCAGCGGTTCGCCGCCGGTAAATCCGATGATGCTTGCGCCCAACCGGCACAAATCGTCAATGAGAACAAGCTGCCGGGAGGTCGGCAGATCGGGTTTTACGTGGCCTTTGAAACTGCAATGCCAGCAGTTATAGGGGCATTCCTTGGTGACGGCGATATAAGCGGATACCGGCGAAAGCTTCCGGCCGGACAAAAGGTTGGTAAACATCCGCTCATACGCGCGGCCGGGGAAGGGAGGCAAAAAGGAATTGACAACATACTTTCCGTCATGACGGGAAATACACTCCGAAGAAAGCAGTTCACGGGCAAAAGCGAAGGTTGAGGTTTTCAATTTCCGGTTATCGTCAATTTCCTGCCAAACGGCGGAAGGCAGGCGCTTTTTGCCCCGTTTGCGCAATTCCTGCAAAACGGAAAGCGGCGGCCGGGTTATTTGCGGGGTGGCCATAATCCGCAGCAGCATAATTATCTGTTTTAATTTTCCAAGCATTCATTTTTTCCTGTAAATACCGATAATGTGACGATGACAGAGTTCCGCGGTGCTCTTTTTCAGTTCCTTTTTGAAAAGATCCGTATCCAATACTTTTTCAAAACCGGCCATAATGCCCGTTTTGAACAACCAGTCGGAAAAATCTTCTTCCCGGAGATGGATTTTCATGCTGTCCTTATGTTGATAAAGCGTTTCAAACCGCTTATCGTCAACGAAGGAAAAGTCTTTGGGAAACTTCGGCCACAACAGTTTTTTCACCTTTTGCGGATAATTGTACATGGTACGTCGGAAAGCGTCAAAGACTCTGGGCAAAGTATCTGCCGTATTGACGATGAAGGCGAAAACGCCTTTCGCTTCCAAAACGCGGCAGGCTTCTTCGGCAATCCGTTTCGGATCGGAATAGCCGATTGCCCATGCCGAGCAGATCATCGCCCGGCTTTCTGCCGGAAGTTTCCGCAGATAATCCAGCATGTCGGCATGAACAAATTGTGTTTGCGGCATTTTTTTAGCGGCCTGTTTCAACATGCCGGCAGAGATGTCAACCCCCGTGACCGGGTTATCATAGCGTTTTGTCAGCCATTCGGTTGAAAAGCCCGTTCCGCATCCGAGATCGACAATCGGTTTGTCCGATTGCAGCGGCGGCAGTCTGTCGAGAAAGTTTTGCGTACATGGCTTGATATGGCAAAGCCAGTTGTCGTCGTAATTTTCCGCAACATTGTCATAACCTTCCGCATAATCCTTTTGACCGAGGAATCCGCAGGTAAAAATTTTGCAGAACAAAACGGCGTTTAAGCGCAGACAGCTCAAATACCTGTTCATCAGATCGGTCCGCAGGCGGCGGTAAAGATAATAAAGGATAAAGCGATCAATATTTTTTTCATTTTCTTCTCCCGAAAGTGTTGACGATAAGCAGCGTAATCTGGTTTGAAATCACCAGCTGAAAATAGGCGGTAACGATAATTGCCGGCAGCGAAAAAATAAAGAACGAGAGAACATCGATTGAAACTTTACCGGAAAGCGAAGTTATTGCAAAATTTGCCAGCAAACCGACCCACTCCTTGAACAAAAAGAAAAGAAGACCGAAAAACAGAATCAGGAATAAAAAGGAAACAAAATACCAAAACCTGTTATAATCATTATCAGCGGTCTGTACCTTATGACGGATATTGTAGCGAACAATCCAAATGAGAAGCACAATTTTTGGCAGTAGCTTGATAAAGAGAGAATATTTCCAGGTCGGATAATAAAAAAGTTCATTCTGATCAAATTCAAAAAACAAACTGCCCAGCAACACCAGTCCGCAAAAAATCAGAATAATCAAAGGAGCCAGCCGGAAAGAAGGAAAACGCCGGTACCGAAAACAACGGTCAAAATCCTGCGAAACCTGTTTTAACGTAGCCATGTCGCTTCTCCTCAGCAAATGATATGTATGATGTTAACGCAGATGGTTGAAAATTCAACCCGATAAACTCTTTATCAACAAATGCCCGGTAAAAAGGAACCAGCCTGAGTAAAGGCGGGGTTTCATACGCGGGTATACCCTCTCAAGGTGCCGGCAAATGCCTTCAGGGTACATGACGGTTTGACGGGGCAAAGATTACTTGACTCTCCGTAAACGGGGCAAGATCCATAGTTACTGACTTTGCTTTGCATCTTCTTTAAGTTGATTTCGTATATACCCGGCTGTCTTTGGGATATTCTTTCCGGTAATATCGACATAGTCCCCTGAATACTGCTCTGATTTTCAGACGACGGCCGCCGCAAAACGCCTTTCTGTGCTATTTCGGGGCAAAGACAACATGGTGTTTTGGAATTTCACGTCGTGCGTGCCATTAAAACTCCTTTACTTTTCTATACGACTGTTGCCGAACCGTCTTCTTTACAATAAAAGGAGTTTTTCATTCGCAAGCTGTAAGCTCTTTAGAACCATGTGCCAGGCACGTGATTTTGGGTATATAAAAAACCGCTCTTTTGCCGTCGGCAAAAAAGCGGTGCATGTTGATCTGCGTTAATGAATGGAAACAGCGGATTGCTTTTCTTCCGTCAGTTCTTTAAGCTGAGAGAGCAGGGCCTGAACGACTCTCTGGTTGAGGTTGTGCTCCTTCGCGTACGCGATTAACTCGTCGAACCGTTTGTTTTTCAACAGTTCCAGTTGTTCATTGATTTTCAGATACTTCATTGCAAAAAAATTTTAGAATAATTGTTTAAGAGAACATCACTTAACACAAGTTGCTGTTTGAAGCAAGTGCAAATTCCCTATTCGTAAAACTTTTTCATCTCCTGCTGCCTTTTCATCAGATACTGATTGTAAAGGTCTTTTTCCGTCAGCAGAGGTTTGTTTTTGCTTGCTTCAATACCGTGCAATTTTCCGTCCCGGCCTATTTCCAAACCGTTTTGCTGCAATTCCCTGTCAAAATTTTGCAGGAATTTGTCGCCGTTCGGAACCGTCCGTCCGTCTTTCCGTTTTTCCAAAATCACCTGCCGCACCAACATTTTGCCGAGCAATTGCGACGATTGGAAACGTTCACTGTTATCGTCCGCGGCCAACCCGCGGTGACGGCAGCGGGCTTTATGCACGGCATCAATGTCGCGATCGTCAATTCTTTTGTCACCGTTGAAAATTAAAGAGGAGAGGTTGCCGTTGTTGTCGATGGCGAAACTGAGATCGTAAGAACCGAAGTCATAGCCGCGGGCGGAAGGCTGCTTTTGCGGCGACAGCAAAACTTCCGACATTTTTACCGCTTCGTCTTTGTCTATTCCCGATTCCTTGAAAACCTGAACCAGATCGCCCGGAGAAATTTGTCCCTGCGGGTCAAGCTTCTGCAAGTAAGCTTCCAGGAATATGTCCGCTTGTTTGTCGTCGGCATTGATGGCAGACAACGCGGAAGCCAGTTGCTTGGGACTGAAATAGGCTTTCGGCGTTTCTTTTCGATTCTGTTCGGACGTGTTTTGAGCCTGCACCGTCATCGACGAGAGCAGGACAACGCCTGCGATCAACGTCATTTGACGCCATTTGTGACTGAGTTTGTCTTTGAGATCCATCGGCGTTTCCTTATAAATAAAACTGTTGATATTTTACTTCATTTTTTATCGAAAAGCAATCCGGAATATTCCCTGCGCCGCAAAATCCGCTGTTTCCTAAGTCATGATACGGCCTGTTAAACGGTCGGCATGCTTCATCACGCCACTTATAATGACGACCGGCGTTTTCATAATGTTGTTACTATCAGCCAATCTCTCTATAAAACGATGTCGGCCTGCGAATACGGACGTTTTGCCACTGCAGCGATTGCAGGTTCCGGATACTTCACGGTATGCCGCCGACAAGAATCCCGGAAAAGCGGATAATCCGTCATCTCCCGAGCGTACAAGTTGCGGAAATACGCGGATAATTAAGCTCCGACCAGCGGACGAGCCCGCCGTGCAGGGAACGACAGTCATATCCTTTGTCCCTCAGGATACGGGCATAGAAGTACGCCTTTTCGCCATAGTCGCAAACCAAAACAATTTGTTTGTCCTGCATCTGTTCCGACCGTTCGTCCATCGTTTTGAGCAGCGTGTTTTCTTCAATATTGATGCTGCACGGTATATGACCGCCGGCAAAAAGCTCTTTGTTTCGGATGTCGATGATGATTGCTTTTGCGTTTGTTTCGCTTTTTTCTCCGTCGTTCAGCCTATGCTGCAGACTGGCGGCACCGCAGCCAAAAACAAGTTTGATCGTTCCCGAGGCGGAAATTTCCGTTTGCGGCCGGCGAGGCTTTTGAAAATCAATGCGGGCAGACAAGAGTTCCTGATGAAAGATTTTGGGAAAACGTTTGCGCGGGAGATATTTAAAATATTCGTCCAAATACAGAAAAGGCAAGTCACAGGCCAATATAACGCAATTTATTTCAGGGCGGCCGTTCTTCAGACCGGCAAAATCGTTTTTCAGTTTTTCCCGACGCAGATATTTCAACAGTCCTGCAAGCGCAAGCCCGGTACTCGGACCGGCAAGGATTCCGGCGCGACACAACCGCATGCTTTGGTCATAGGCGTGGACTGTCCCTTCTTCGACAACGTCATCTGTCTGCTGCCGCCAGTCAAAATCTATCATTTTTAACAAATTTAAGGTCCTCGGACCGGGAACAGGATTGTTTGGTTTCCTTGCCACACCTATGCACCGGGCTTCGGTTTTCTTCTTTAATGCCCGTGCAATGCCGCACAGGCTTCCCGTGGTGCCGAGAGAGGTGCAGAAAATACGGATGTCGTTGTTTAATTGTTTCAGGATTTGCTGTCCGCAAAATTCATAATGTCCGCCCGGATTATCCGGGTTGGCATATTGATTGAGGTTTTTCCAGCCGGAGCGGTGAGCCGTCTTTTCGGCAATGCGGATTCCGCTTTCATCCGAATGCGGGTCGGGGCAGATCGGTTCTTTATTAACCCATATTTCCGTACCGGCCAGTAAAAGCATCTGCACCTTTTCCCGGTTGGTTTCGTGCGAAATGACGGCTCTCGTCTTCTCATAACCAAAACAGCGGCTCAAGACGGACAATGAAAATGCCATATTTCCGGAAGAAGATTCTGCCAATCGGCGTTTGGGTTGGACGTCGTTTTTCAACATCTCATATGCCGGAACGGATTTTACGTTCATCAAAGGAAGAAAGGTCTGCATTTTGATATAAATATGAATTCCGTCAGCCAAAAACGGATTAAGAGAAGAGGGTAATTCGACAAGAGGTGTCAAATGATTTTCAGGATTAAGAAAATCATTTATGGCGGTCAAACCGCCGTAAACATTTAAATTATTCATTTTTCTTTCTGATTTAAATTATTGATACGACAAAATTTTACATAATTTAAATCAGGTATGGAGGCGCCTGACCGAAATAGGCGAAAAAACACGGCTTATAAACCGATAAAACGTTCGTTTCCGGCATTGGCAGATAAACAACGAAAGCTTGTTCCGGTTCAATCTCGTCGGGAACACCCGCACTGCCGGACTGATCCAGGAACCGACATTGCTCGCAGTTTGAATCGTGTACAAAAAAATGCCCCGAATCATACAAATGATTTAAGGAAAAAAACTGAAGCGCCAGAAACAGGACAATAGCGGTTATATAAAAGCATTTTTTCATAAAATCAGACTATACCCGCACCGACGCAGTGTCAACAATATAAATTCTGCCGCCTCCGGCCCTTCCGGGTTCAATCCCCTCAGCATTGATTGTGTGGAAAATTTGGAGCGGGTAACGGGAATCGAACCCGCATTAAAAGCTTGGGAAGCTCTCATTCTACCATTGAATTATACCCGCGAAAGGTATTCTATTTATATTCTTACTGTCGTAAAAAGCAACAGAAAAATGTTGTTTCCGATATTTTTTCAACAGTTTTGTTATTTCTCTGCCCTGATCGTTTCTGAGCTTTTATATATAGAGAGATTCCGCTGCCGAACCGTTTTCAGTTTATGCTGACGGGTAGTAAAAAAGAAAACGGCTAAACGGATTTTTGCAGGGCAGATTTTTTTACCGTTTTTCCTGTTGTAAAAAAAACTCCCGGCCTAACCGGGGGATCGGTATATAAAAAAGCCGCCGGCAAAAGCGGGCGGCTTTTTCTTTTTGCGGCAGCTCAGTCGACCAAGCCCAGCAAACGGTATTTGACCCGTATGTCGTAATCTTTGCCGTAGCTGTCAATCAGTGCGGCGGCAGCTTCCTGCGTCAGGTCCAGATTGAGCCGGCCGGCAATGATATCCGTTTCCTCGGCCGACAGCTTGCGCGGTTCGGCATCTTTGCCGGCAACGGCGATAATATGCTGCGTTTCCCGATCAATCTGCTTCGGCGTCCGGGCGGCGTCGTTGAACAGCTCCAGCATCTGCGACTGGGACAAACCGGCAAAGCTCTGGCTGCGGGTCAACGGTTCCGTGGTTACGACTTTAAGATTATAACGGCCGGCGGCTTCACTGATGTCGTCTCCGCTTTCCAGGTCGTGCATCACGTCGTTGATCAGTTCCTGAGTGATGGCGGATTTTTCGTTTTCCCTCCACATTTTTTTGATTTTGGGCAACGCCGTTTCAATCGACTGCGGATGACTGTCGGTAATGTTGTCGACTTTGACGAAGACAAAGCCTTCGTCGGTTTCCACCGCCTGTGAAATTTCGCCTTTGTTATAGGAAAATACGGCGTCTATGAAATCCGAACCGGTAAGGACCGAAGCGTACGAACCGGGCAGGGAAGCGGCTTCGCCGTTCTCTTTCATGCCTTTGATGCGATAGGTTTTGACGCCCATGTCTTCGGCGATTTCTTCAAGCGAACTGCCGGCTCCGATTTTGTCTTCAATGCCGTTTATGATGTCATAAGCGACCTCATAAACCTTCTCGTTGGCAATCGTCTGCGCAATTTGCTTTTTTACCTTGCTTTCGTCTTCCTTGGAGCCGGCTTTAATGTCGGTTGCTTTCATGATATGCCAGCCGAGTTCGGACTGTATCGGACCAACCGCCTCGTTCTTCGCCGCGGCAAACACTTTCGCCCCGGTGTCGCCGATCAGCATATCTTCGGAAACATATTCAAGATTGGTTTCCTCGTCCGTCTGCCCGGCTTTTTCACGTGCCACCTGATAAAAGTCGGCGCCGTTGTCGAGGGCGGCTTTGGCCGCCTTTGCATCTTCTTCGTTTTCAAACAGCATTTGCAGAACGTTGCGGGTTTCCGGCGTAACGAATTGACTCAGGTTGCTTTTGTAATATTCGTCGATCTCGTCTTCGGTGACTTCAATGTGTTTGGCAATGTCTTCGGTCGAGAGCACGACAAATTCGGCGTCACGGGTTTCCGGCTCGACAAATTCCGTGCCGAAGTCGTTGTAATACTGGTTGATTTCCTCTTCCGAAATTTCCCGGTCAATCACCGCGTCCCTGTCGTCGACGGATATGTATTTGAAAACTTTCCGCTGGGCTTCGGCTGCGGCCGCATATTTTTTCAGAACTGCCGGAACGTTGAAACCGGACGCCGGATTCTGCACCAGATACTGCTTTTTCAGATCGCTGCGGATGGTGTCTACATATTGCTGTTCGCTCCAGTTGGACTGGGAAAGGAAATAGTTCAGCCGCTCTCTGCTGAACTGACCGTCATCGTCCAGGAACTGAACCTGCGAGAAAATAATGTTGCGTACCAGAGCGTCGCTGACGGAAACTTTGTTTTTCGCCGCCGTTTCTTCGGTGATCATGGAATTCAAGTCCCGCTGCACCAGTCCGGCCAGCATCTGATTGCGGATTTCGTCGGTAATTTCAATGTCGCCGAACAGTTTCTGCGCGGTTCGGATTTCCTGATCCAGCTGCTGGTTGACATCAAGCTGGCTCACCGTGCGGTCGTTGACTTTGATCACCGCCCGATTGCCGGCAGCGCCGTTGATGTAGCCTGAAATTCCGAATAAAGACATGAAACTGAGCGCGGTCAGCACCAAAATGCTCTTTGCGACCCACGAATCCTGCGCCTTGCGTAACTTGGTAATCATTTTAAATTATGTCCTGCAATATTATTTTATTAAACCGATCAGTAGAATATAATAGATTTCTTAATATATGCAATTGCAAAATATTAATGTTGAAAAGTTTTTTTTAGTATGCTAATTTTGCGGCAACATTAAAACATCTTAAGGAAAAAATAATGGCTAGAAAAATCATGATTGCCGGCAACTGGAAAATGAACGGCCTCTCCGAAGACGGAGTTGCGCTGGCCAGAGAAGTTGCCGCCGAAGTAAAGAAACTGGGCAAACCGGCATGCGAATTTCTTGTTTGTCCGCCGTTTACGCTGCTTTATCAGGTTAAAAAAGCGCTGCGCGGTGCCAAGGTCGCGCTCGGTGCGCAAGATGCCCATTTTGCGGTCAAGGGCGCTCACACCGGCGACATCAGCCCGGCCATGCTGACGGATATCGGCTGCACTTACGTTATTCTCGGCCATTCCGAACGCCGCGCCGACCACTTTGAAACCAGCGAGCTGGTTGCCCAAAAAGCGGCTGCCGCTTACGAGAACGGTTTAAAAACAATTATTTGCATCGGCGAAACGGAAAAACAGCGCGACGAAGGCAAGACCATTGAAGTCTGCGCCGAACAGATTATGGGTTCGGTGCCGGAAAACGCCGACGCCGCCAACACCGTCATCGCCTATGAGCCGGTTTGGGCCATCGGCACCGGCAAAACCCCGACTCCCGAAGACGTTGAAGAAGTCCATGCGGCCGTCCGCAAAGTGTTGGCGAAAAAGCTCGGCAAAGGCGTTGCCAACAAAATGCGTATTCTTTACGGAGGTTCGGTCAAACCTTCCAACGCCAAGGAATTTCTGTCGCTGCCCGATGTCGACGGTGCCCTGATCGGCGGCGCCAGCCTGAAAGCGCAGGATTTCCTGGCAATTGCCAAATCCGTTTGTTAACAGATTTTCAATAAGGATCAAAATAGAATGAGTACGGTTTTATTAGTTGTTCATCTGCTGGTTGCCATTTTTCTGGTTGCCCTGATTTTGCTGCAGCGTTCCGGCGGCGGCGCCCTTGACGGGCTCGGCGGCGGTTCGGGCGCCGGCAATTTCCTGACCGCCCGCGGCACCGGCAATCTGCTGACCCGTCTGACGGCGATTATGGCCACGCTGTTTTTTCTGACCAGCCTGTCGCTTTCCCTTTATTACAAGGATCACGGCAACACCGTCGGCCGGTCCATTCTCGACAAGCCGGCGGCGGAAGCTTCCGTCCCCGCCGAAGCGGCTCCTGCGGCACCGAGCGCTCCGGTAGCGGAAAAATAAATGCGCGGCAATGCGGCGATCAAAAGGCACCTTTTTAACGAAGGTGCCTTTGTCACTTTAAAATACGGAAAACTTTTTATATTTACGGGAATTTTTAAACCATGACTGAGAACTTGAACCGGAAAACGAAATTCATTTTTATCACCGGCGGCGTCGTGTCGTCTTTGGGCAAAGGACTGGCTTCCGCCTCGCTGGCAGCGGTGCTGCAGGCAAGGGGCTTCAAGGTCCGCCTGCGCAAGCTGGATCCCTACCTTAACGTTGACCCCGGCACCATGAACCCGTGTCAGCACGGTGAGGTTTTCGTAACCGACGACGGTACCGAAGCCGATCTGGATTTGGGACATTACGAACGTTTTTCCGGCATTCCCGCCACCCGGCACGACAGCGTGACTTCCGGCAAAATTTACCAGCGGGTGCTCGACAGGGAACGCCGCGGCGACTACCTCGGCGCCACCATTCAGGTAATTCCGCACGTGACCAACGAAATCAAAAGCTTTATCCTTTCCGACCTGACGGACGAAGATTTTGTCTTGTGCGAAATCGGGGGAACCGTCGGCGACATTGAAGGGCAGCCTTATCTGGAAACGATCCGCCAGCTGGCATATGAACTCGGGCGCGAACGGACGATGTTTGTACATCTGACGCTGCTGCCCTATATTCCGACCGCCGGAGAACTGAAAACCAAACCGACCCAGCATTCGGTCAAACAATTGCAGGAATACGGCATTCAGCCCGATATTCTGCTGTGCCGTTCGCAAGTGGAAATTCCCCAAAACGAAAAACGCAAAATCGCGCAGTTCTGCAACGTGCGCGAGGAGAGGGTGATCGCCGCGCTCGACGCCCGGTCCATTTACCACGTGCCGACGGCCTATTCCCGGGAAGGGCTGGATGCGGAAGTCTGCAAATATTTCGGGCTGGACGCCCCGGCAGCGGATCTGGACAAGTGGCGGCAAATTACCGAAGTGATGGAAAATCCGGAAGGAGAAGTGCGGATCGCCGTCGTCGGCAAATATCAGCTGCTCGAAGCCTACAAATCTTTAAACGAAGCGCTCGCCCACGGCGGCATTGCCAACCGTTTCAAAGTCAAAATCAAATGGGTGGATGCCGAAGACGTGGAAAAAGACGGCGCCGCCGAACATCTTTCGGACGTCAGCGGCATTCTGGTGCCGGGAGGTTTCGGCAGCCGCGGCACCGAAGGCAAAATTGCCGCCGTCCGCTATGCCCGGGAAAACAGCATTCCCTGGTTCGGCATTTGTTTCGGCATGCAAATGGCGGTAATCGAAACCATGCGCAACATAGCCGGCATTAAAAACGCCGGCAGCACGGAACTGGATCCCGAATGCGAAGCCGTGGTCGGGCTGATGACGGAGTGGGACAAGGACGGCGCGCGGGAAATCCGCAGCCAAAACGGCGACATGGGCGGCACCATGCGGCTCGGCGCCTATCCCTGCGTGCTTGCACCCGGCTCAAAAGCCGCCGCAATATACGGCTGCGGCGAAATCAGCGAAAGGCATCGGCACCGTTATGAGGTAAATATCAAATATGAGTCTTTACTTCGCAAATCAGGTATGCTAATAACCGGTAAATCTCCGGACGGCAAACTTCCGGAAATAGTCGAGCGGCCGGAGCATCCGTGGTTTGTCGGCGTGCAGTTTCATCCGGAACTGAAGTCCAAGCCGTTTGCCCCGCACCCGTTGTTTGTGGCTTTCGTGAAAGCCGCAATTGACAACAGCCGCCTTTTGTAATTAAATCGGAGAATCATTTAACCAAAAGAAAGCATTATGAAAAAGAAAATACTGACTATTGCATTTTTGGCGCTGTTTGCGCTCCCGGCCCGGGCCGGAACAATCGGCGATTTTTTCGGCCGGGCGTTTGAAAACGCAAAATATGCCTTAAGCTGCGGCAACAACGATCTTTACGTTCCCGTCCGTACCTGGCACAACCGCCTGTTTTACGATCAGGAGCATATTGACAAATACAACGAGGAGCCGTGGGGTATCGGTTTCGGCCGCAGTTTTTGGGAAGGCAACGAATGGCACGGCGTTTACGCCATGGCCTTCAAAGATTCCAACTTCTATTTGGAAACGATTGCCGGCTATGCCTATCTCTACAACTGGGACCTGGACAATTCCGGCGACTGGAAAGTCGGCGTCGGTTACACGCTCAGCCTGACCCAGCGGGAAGAATACATGTATATCCCGGTTCCGCTGCCGCTGCCGATTGCCAGCCTGACATACCAGCGTCTGTCATTGCAGGCAGCCTACATTCCCGGCGTCAAAAACGACGGCAACGTTCTGTTCGCATGGTTGAAATGGACTTTTTAACCCCAAGATAAAAGGAAAAACTGATGGAAAACCAAAAAACGATCAAAATCGGAAACTTTGAAATCGGCAACAAACTGCCGCTGGCAATCATTGCCGGTCCCTGCCAGATCGAAAGCCGGCAGCATGCCATCGACATTGCCGGCGCCATGGTGGAAATGACCAAAGAGCTCGGCGTTAACTATATTTTCAAAGCTTCCTATGACAAGGCCAACCGCACCTCGCTGAGATCGCCGCGCGGCGTCGGCATTGAAGAAGGCATGAAAACCTTTGACGAAATCAAAAAACTGTACGGCTGCCCGATTTTGACCGACGTTCATGAAAGAGAACAATGCGCAATTGCCGCCGAACATGTCGATATGCTGCAAATTCCCGCCTTTTTGTGCCGGCAGACGGATCTGGTAATCGCTGCCGCTCAGACCGGTAAAATCATCAATATTAAAAAAGGGCAGTTTTTGGCACCTTGGGACATGAAAAACCTGGTCATGAAATCGGTTGACAGCGGCAATCCGAACGTCTGTCTGACGGAACGGGGTACCTGTTTCGGCTACAATACGCTGGTGACCGACATGCGCGCTTTTCCGCAAATGGCCAAAGACACCGGTTGTCCGATCATCTTTGACGCCACCCACTCGGTTCAACAGCCGGGCGGACTCGGCGGATGTTCCGGCGGTCAGCGGGAGTTTGCGCCGGTGCTGGCACGGGCCGCGGTTGCCGTCGGCGTGGCCGCCGTCTTTATGGAAACACACGAAAATCCGGACAAAGCGCTCTCGGATGGCCCCAACTCAATTGCTTTAAAGGATATGAAGCGGGTCATTTCCGAACTGATGGCTTATGACAAGATTACCAAAACCATTATTTCTGACTATTAGTCCTTTGTTTCCAAAGAAAAAAGCCCCGGATCGAAAAGACCGGGGCTTTTAAGACGCATGGAGGCGGAAATCAGGAAGTTTTCGGCGGTTGTCGTTCGTCGGAAGATGACGTCAAAATCCCTTCCAACACCCAATAAACGAAAGCATTGGTCAAAAACAAAACAATAATTTCGGCCGCATAAGACATCAGGGAGGAATGTTCGGTCAAAATCAGCAAATCCATGATCGTAAGAGAAGCGCCGACGAAAACGTAAAAACAACCGCTTTTTTCGTCTTTGCCTCCCGACCAGCAAAAATAAGCGATAATTGCGATAACTATCAGCAGAATTAACAGTCTGGTAACGGTTGAGGCTTGCAGATAACGAACAAGATCGGCCAAAACTGCCGTTCCGGCAAGGTTGGCGGCAAACAATGAAAACCTTTTCATATGCAGAATAATTTTAAAATTGTTACGTAATCATTTTTTATCGTATGGTTTTTATTGCAATAAGTCAACCGGATAGTTATGATAAAAATCAACAACGGGGAATACAAATGCAGTTTAAAGACGAAGGATACATTGCCGCCATCCGCCGTTACGGGGAAAATTCTTTGATTGTCAACGTGATAACCAAAGAACACGGACTGATCGGCGGGTTTGTCAAAGGCGGCGGCAGCAAAAAGAACGCCGGCATCTACCAACCCGGCAACCGGATTTTCGTCGACGCTTATGCGCGGATCGAAGAAAATATGCTCAGCTTAAAAACGGAGCTGTTGGCGCCGACGGCCGTCAGCTTTATGAATTCGCCCGCCAAACTGGCGGCGCTTTCGTCCCTGTGTTCCCTGTGCGCCGCCTGTCTGCCGGAAAAGGAAAATCTGGAAAGGTTTTACTATTATATCGAGAGTTTTTTTGATCTGGTAGATGAAGAAAACTGGCTTACTCATTATTGTTTCTTTGAATTTTATCTGCTTGAATATCTCGGCATCGGACTGGACTTAAGCGAGTGCGCCGTCACCGGGAGCCGGGAAAACCTGGCATATGTTTCGCCCAAAAGCGGCCGCGCCGTATGCCGGGAGTTCGGCGCGCCGTATGCCGCCCGGCTATATCGCTACCCGCATTTCATTGTGGATAAAAACTATTTTCCGAACCGCGGAGAAATGGCCGACTTGCTGAAAATGACCGGCTTTTTCCTCACCAAGAACTTTTTTCAAATACACGGCTTGAAATTCCCGCAAAACCGTGCTAACTTGCTGGCAAATCTGGACTTATAAGAGAAAAAATGCAGGAAAACGAAGAAAAAATAAAAGACGTACAGCTGGCCGAAGAACTCAGCAAACGTTACCTCTCATATGCGATGTCGACCATTGTTTCCCGTTCGCTGCCGGACGTCCGCGACGGTTTGAAACCGGTTCACCGCCGGCTGCTATACGCCATGCGCCAGCTTCATCTTGACCCGAAATCAGGTTTTAAGAAATGCGCCCGCGTGGTCGGCGACGTCATCGGTAAATACCATCCTCACGGCGACAGTGCCGTATACGGCGCCATGGTTCGGCTGGCGCAGGATTTTTCCGTCCGTTATCCGTTGGTCGACGGGCAGGGCAACTTCGGCAACATCGACGGCGACGGCGCGGCCGCCATGCGTTACACGGAAGCCCGGCTGACCGAATTTGCAATTGCAATGATGGAAGGGTTAAACGACAACGCCGTCGACTTCATGGAAACCTATGACGGAGAGGAAAGCGAACCGGTTGTCATGCCCTCAATGGTGCCGAATCTGTTGTGCAACGGTTCTGCCGGCATTGCCGTCGGCATGGCCACCAACATCCCGCCGCACAATTTGAGTGAAGTCTGCGACGCGCTGCTGTACCTGATCGAAAATCCCGAATGCGAAATCGAACCCTTGGTGCGAAAAATAAAAGGCCCCGATTTTCCGACCGGCGGATACATTATTGATAAGTTTGAAAACATTTTGGACGCGTACCGCCAGGGGAAGGGCGTTTTCCGCATCCGTGCCAAATGGGAAAAAGAAGACCTGGGACACGGGCAATATCAGATCGTCATCACCGAAATTCCCTATATGGTGCCCAAAGCCAAACTGGTGGAAAAAATCGCTTCTCTGCTCTTGGAAAAGAAAATTCCGCTGTTAAGCGACATCCGCGACGAATCTTCGCACGACATCCGCATTGTGCTGGAACCCAAAAGCCGCCTGGTCGACGCCGGGTTGCTGATGGAGCATTTGTTTAAGCAAACGGATCTTGAAAGCCGTTTCAATCTCAACATGAACGTTCTTGATTCCGACGGCGTTCCGCGGGTGATGTCAATCAAAGAAGTTTTGCGCGAATTCTTAAATCATCGTCATACGGTATTGATCCGGCGTACAAATTACCGGCTGGAAAAAATCAATTACCGTTTGGAAATTTTAAGCGGTTATCTGATTGCCTACCTCAACCTTGACCGGATTATTCAAATTATCCGCGAGGAAGACGATCCCAAAGCCGTCATGATGAAAGAGTTCAAACTGACAGACAACCAGTCGGAAGCCATTTTGAACATGAAGCTTCGTTCGCTGCGTAAACTGGAAGAAAGCCAGATTCGTGAAGAATATGACGAATTGTCCGAAGAAAAAGCGGGATTGGAAGAGCTGCTCGGCGACGAAGGCAAACGCTGGCTGGCGATTGCGGCCGAAATCAGGCAGATGAAGGAAAAATTCGGCAAAAAAACCGCGCTCGGTCGTCGTCGTACGGAGTTTTCCGAAGTGGCGGAAGAAATCGAAGTTCCGCTGGAAGCGCTGATCGAAAAAGAACCGATCACCGTTATTTTGTCGCAAAAAGGGTGGATACGCAGTCTGAAAGGACACGTCAGCCTCACCGACGAGTTCAAGTTCAAAGACGACGACGCGCTGCAAATTGCACTCCATGCACAAACGACCGATAAGCTGGTGATTATGGACAGTTCCGGCAAATTCTTCAACGTTGCAGCCAACGAAATCCCGAGCGGAAGAGGGTTCGGACAACCGCTGCGGCTGATGATCGACGTCGCCAACAACGACGAAGTCGTTTCCATGTTCGTTTTTGAACCGAAAGCCTCATATCTGATTGCGTCAAAACGCGGTTACGGCTTTATCATCGACGAAAACCACATCATTGCCCAAACCCGCAACGGACGTAAAATCATGAACGTTTCCGAAGGAGACGCGGCCATGTTCTGCCTGAAAGTTACCGGTGACATGGTGGCCATCGTCGGCGACAACCGCAAACTGCTGGTCTTCAAAAGCGAGGAAATACCGACTTTGGCCAGGGGACGCGGTGTGGGGCTGCAAAAGTACAAAGACGGAGGATTGTCGGACATTCAATTCTTCAACGAAGCGGACGGTTTCAGTTTTAACCGTTCCGGCGGCGTCAGCACGGAAAAAGAACTTCTGACATGGCTCGGTCATCGCGCCCAAGTCGGCAAACTGGTTCCGTTCGGCTTTCCGAAGAACAATAAGTTTTTCAACCAAAACAACGAACAGTAACAGCAAGCGAAACAAATGCATAAATTTCCGCAAGTTGACGCAGGCGGTTAGCCGTTCCGAACCTCAACCGTCCGGCCGAAAAGCTTCGCAAGCTTACGGCTGGGCCGGAGCCGGCATCTGCCCGCTTACGCATGCGTCCAATCATAAAGACATTCTGTTACTTTTCGCGGGATGTTTTTTGCAAACGGAAAACTTAAGCCGCTTTATACGGAAAACTTTATTGCCGACAAAGAGGGAAAAGCGCGCCAAACTGTCTTGATTTAAATATCACATTGTTTTTGCAGGAAGATTTTGGAAAGAGATTTTACAGAGACATCCGCGGAGAATATACAAAACATAAAAGGATACGGATCATCAGAGCCATGACATACTCGGTGACAACATGGACAGCCTTAAAGAAAAAATCGATATGAAAGAAAGAAAATGCGGACTGCGCCCGGCGCGGGCATAAAGCGACATTCGTCCTGTATAAGTTTTAGTCCTCATTCCGCCGCCGGTTCAAATTGAAGTACGGCGGCAGAGAATTTTGACATTCTGATTACCGGTACGCAGCCGGAAAAGCGGCAAGCCGCTGTTATCGTTATCGGTATAACGTTTTGCAATATCCTTCTTTAATTTCAATTCGGTACAGTTGCTCGCCCACGGATTCCCTGGCCGGCATCGGCAATTTGTTCGCCCCAAATACAAACTGAGAAACGTGCCGATTAAAACCGACGCATTGGCGCGGTTTTCGTCAAAAAAATATCATATAATCAGTTAAGACAGTCACTGCTTGGAAAAAATCTTTTCGTACGCATTAAGCGATTTGTCTGCTTACACACATTGCACCGGCATTTGCCGACGACGCCTCAACAAAAATCTTAGGGACGGGCGTTTAATAACGGAAAGTACAAGAGAATTATCTTGAAGTTTCGACAGCAGACAAAACAGATGCCGGATAAAAACATCGGTTTTTCTGTCGGAACGGGAATATCGCACTTTAAGAAAAAAACTTGGTTTTGTCTTAACAATTTTACAAAACCATGACAAAACAACTCCGCTTTCAGCACTGGAAAATATACCGCCGGAACTTGCCGGGCAGGGAATAATGACCGGGTAAACAAGCCGTATTCGCTTTTCTTTTATGTTTTTAAAACGTCTGCATAAGCAGGAAGATGCAGGCATTCCGGCGCAGTCGTAAGCTTGCGAAGTTTTTAGGCCGGGCGATTGAGGTTTGGAACAGCTAATACCGCTTGCGCAAGCCGGTGGAAAATATTTAACGTGGCAGATTGACAATCCAGCCTTTGAACAATCAAACAGGCGGGAAAAATTTTCCGGCCGTCTGATAAAAAAAACTTTCTTAGAAAATTTTACAGAAGAAATGCTCAACGCAAAAAAGAAATACAACAGGAAAGCGCAAATTGATTCCGTTGCCGGTATTTTTTTTGATAAAGAAAAGAAAAAACATCGTTTTTTCAAACAATTGTGTGATGTTCCGGAAACAAGAAAGCGCCCTTTTCCATTATATATATTTGTCGCATAATATGTATTATGTATAGTTATTGTTTTATAGGCAGCGGATTGATAAACAAAAGAAAAATATTGAAACAAGCGCCAAAAACAGCGTTCAGAACAAGGACAAAATTATTTCTAAGTGCAAAATTAAACTTGTTTTGTTTTCCGGACTGCCAGCCGTACTTCCAGACATTTTCGGCATGATAAGGAAAACGGATTCCTGAAAAACTTACGACAAGGAAAAATGACGTCTGCTACTTGATGTTTCTTAGGCTCAACCGAGACAAATATACTTTTTGAATACCGTTTTTTATGATTCGAACGTCTGCGTCAGCAGATAGATGTAGACATACTAGCCCAGCCGTAAGGCTTGCGTAGCTTCGGGCTGGACGAACGAAGTGCGGAATGGTTAATACAACTTGCGTCAGCTAGTGGAAGTTTATTTAATTTTTTCAAATCGTGGTTTTCTGCCTTTTGTTTTATTCCACATTTTGCCCGATCTGCGCTAAAATTTCCCTGCGAAACGATAAGCGGAAGCGCAAAGCTTGTCTTCTCTAAGTTTTTTAATGCCGAAACCTGATAATAACGGCAGTTTTTATAATGTTTACAAATTGTACCGGTTTCCGACAAGATAAAAATTCCCGATCTGACGACTCATAAAAGCTCTGAAGATATATTCGTGTCAAATTGAGCTTTTAGCTTCTTGTGCATGCGCGCTGCGGCAAAGGGACCATGGTTTTGCACGTAAAAAACTTTTTTGTCGTTGTAATAACGATCCGTCAACAGTTTTTAAAATAAGTATTCGTAAGCTGAGTACAGGCATTTGGTCGTCCGAAAAAAAATCAAACGCCGTACTGCGCCGCGTCTGCTCAGATTGCGGCAACAATCAGTTTTCGCGTATATGCCTGCTTCGGATGCTCAAAAATATCCTCGCGGCTTCCTGTTTCAACCGCTTTACCGTCTTTCATGACCATAATTCGGTCCGACATTGCCCGTACGGCATTCATGTCATGCGAGATAAAAATATAACTCAAGTTTCTTTTTTGTTGAATTTCCAACAACAATTTTATAATTTGCGCTTGAATCGTTACGTCGAGCGCGGACGTCGGCTCGTCCAAAATCAGCAATTGCGGTTTCAGAATCAAAGCTCTGGCAATGGCAATTCTCTGCCTTTGTCCGCCGGAAAATTCATGCGGATATTTAGCCAGATCAGAGACTTGCAGTCCCGTTTCCGCCAAAACCTGCAAAACCCGTTCCTGCCGCTCTTCCCGGCTCAGATGCGGATAGTGTACAAGCAGCCCTTCGCTGACGATTTCCTCAATATTCATCCGCGGATTCAGGGAATTGTACGGATCCTGAAAGACTATTTGAATGTTTTTGCTCAAATTGCGCCGTTCTTTTGCCGTCAAAAATTGCAATTTTCTGTCGTTGAAACTGATATTGCCCTGAAAAGGCGTCAAGCCGACAATTGCCGATCCCAGAGTGGTTTTACCCGAACCGGATTCGCCGACAACTCCCAGCGTCGTTCCCTGAGGCAGTTCAAAAGAAACGCCGTCGACCGCTCTCAGCTCCTCAACCGTTTTTCCCCACAGATTTTTCTTCAGCGGAAAAGTAACCCGGACGTTTTCCGCGCGGAGCAAAACTTTTCCCTCTTTGTTTTGCTTTTTCAGCAACATATGCGCATTAATCAAATCTTTTGTATAAGCATGGGAAGGATTTTCAAAAATCCGTTTGACCGTTCCCTCTTCTACCACCCGTCCGTCTTTCATCACCAGCACGCGATCGGCGATTTTTCTGATTACAGCCAGATCATGGCTGATAAACATAACGGACATATTCAGCTTTTTCTTCAGTTCATTCAATAGGTTGATGATCTGTTCCTGAACAGTTACGTCAAGCGCGGTCGTCGGTTCGTCCGCAATCAGAATATCCGGCCGGTTGGCAATTGCCATGGCAATCATCACCCGCTGCCGCTGACCGCCCGAGAGTTCAAACGGATAGGACTTCATCCGTTTTTCCGCGTTTTGAATGCCGGTTAATTTCAACAGCCGCAAAACTTCTTTTTCCGCCTCTTTTTCGTTAAAACCGCGATGCAAAATCAGACTTTCGGCAATCTGTTTTTCAATCGTGTGCAGCGGGTTGAGCGAGGACATCGGTTCCTGAAAAATATACGCGATGCGGTTTCCCCTGATTTTTCGGTAGTTTTCGTCATCCAGCCCGGCCAGTTCCCGCCCTTCGAACCTGATTGACGTTTGTTTTCCCAGTTTGGCTTTGGGGTATGGCAGCAGCCCCAGCACGGAAAGCGCGGTAACGGATTTTCCCGAGCCGGACTCGCCGACAATTCCCAGCACTTCTCCCGGCGCAAGGGAAAAAGACACGTCCTCGACTGCCTGATTACATCCGTTCTCGCCGGTGCTAAACGAGACTGACAGATTTTTGACTTCCAACATGGCTTTCATCGGCGGTTTTTCCTTGTATCCAAAGCGTCCCGTACGCCTTCGCCGACAAAAATCAGCAGCGTCAGCAAAACGGACAGGACGACGAAGATGGAAATGCCGATCCACGGCGCCTGCAAATTATCCTTGCCCTGTCGCACCAGATCCCCCAGCGACGGATATTCGTGCGACAATCCAAGCCCGAGAAAATCAAGCGCCGTCAGCGCGACCACGGCTTCCGATAAAATGAACGGAATGAAGGTAACGGCGGAAACCAGAGCGTTGGGCAGAATATGCCGGTATATGATTCGCAGATTGCCGACCCCGAGCACCCTCGCCGCCTTGACGAATTCAAAATTCCTGGTGCGCATGAACTCCGCCCGCACCATTCCCGTCAGCGAAGTCCAGGAAAAGAAGAGCAGAATTGCCAGCAGCGTCCAGAAAGACGGCAGGAAAATACTCGAAACGATAATCAGGATAAAAAGCTGCGGCAAAGATTCCCAAATTTCGATAAACCGCTGCATCAAAATATCCAGCCGGCCGCCGAAATAGCCTTGCACCGCACCGGCGGCAACACCGATCAGCGAGGAAAAAAACGTAAGCAGAAAAGCAAACGCCATGGACAGTCGCAGTCCGTACAAAATGCGCGCCAGAATATCCCGGCCCTCATCATCGGTACCGAGCCAGTGCCGCCGCGACGGCGCGGACGG
>ERZ780139.1197-NODE-1197-length-23671-cov-3.300982_pt1 | contig 23671 bp, 21 predicted proteins | sample MGYA00511476_ERZ780139 | MGnify/ENA primary metagenome ERZ780139 (study PRJEB29588, sample SAMEA2158190) | human gut metagenome | biome: human gut; feature: human-associated habitat; material: faeces | place: Denmark | collected 2008/2010 ... | reverse complement strand
GGCCAGGGACGCGAAAATGCGAAAGCATACCTGCGCGAGCATCCGGAAATCATGGATGAGATCGAGCACAAAGTGCGCGTGGCTTACGGCCTGATCAAGGAAGAAGCGCCGGAAGGCACAGAAGAAACAGCAGCAGTTCCGGAAACCGAAGGAGACGACGAATAAATGTTTGTGACAGAGATTCGTCCTCTGAATAAAAAGAAATCACGGATCCTCTTCGATGACGGAGAGGATCTGGTTCTTTATAACGGGGAAATCCGCGCTTCCCGCATCAAAGAGCAGGAGGAGCTTCCCGATGAGGTTTACGAAAAGCTGGCAGGGGAAGTGCTGACGAAAAGGGCCAAACACCGCGCGATGTATCTGCTGCTCGGACAGATGCGGACGAAAAAAGAGCTGGAAGATAAGTTACGAAAAGACGGCTATCCCGAGAGAGCCATTGAAGAGGCTGTCTCGTACGTGGAGAGCTTTCACTATATCGACGACCGCGCATACGTGGAGCAGTATCTTGCGGGCAGCGGTGCGAAAAAAGGGAAAAAGGCAGTCCTCTATGCGCTGGCGCAGAAAGGCGTGGACCGGGAACTGGTGGAATCCGTCCTGGAAGAGCAGGAGGATGCCCGCGATGAGTATGAACTTGCAAAAAGTGCCGCCTTCGCAAAGCTCGGCACGCCGCACCGGCTGGATGAAAAAGAGTACCGCCGTGCCGCCGGTTTTCTGATGCGGAAGGGATTCGGCAGTTCCGAAATCCGTCGGGCACTGGAAGAATACCAAGATTCCGCTGACGAAGAATTCTAAATATTTCCGGCGATTCCGCCACATGCCGCGAAATTATGTGCAATAAATTACATGAATATTTTTAAAACATTGACAAATTTGTGAAAACAGTATAAAATTGTAGTGTTGTAAATGTGCAATGAAAACTAAATAAGGAGGTGCTCCGGTAATGGGTACAGGTATTACAATTCTGCTGGTATTCATTGCTGTAGTAGTCACGTTGCTTATTGCGGTTCCTGTTACCAGGAAAATTGCTGTGGACAATAAAATCAAGCAGGATGCTGAGAAAATTGGCACAGCGGAAGAAAAGGCGAGAAACATCATAGATGAAGCACTGAAAACTGCCGAAACTAAGAAACGGGAAGCCCTGCTGGAGGCGAAGGAGGAGTCTCTTCGTACGAAGAATGAAGTAGAAAAAGAGACCCGAGAGCGCAGAGCGGAACTGCAGAAATATGAGAAGCGCGTTTTATCGAAAGAAGAATCTGTAGATAAAAAAGCGGACGTATTGGAGCGTCGTGAAAACGAAATTGCAGCAAAAGAGGCAAGCGTCAGAAAGAAAGAAAAGGAAGTAGACGGTCTACACGAAAAAGGAGTACAGGAACTGGAAAGAATTTCCGGTTTTACCTCCGAGGAAGCAAAAGAGTATCTGTTAAAATCTGTGGAAGACGAAGTAAAAATCGACACAGCAAAGCTCTACAAAGAGCTGGAGAGCAGAGCAAAAGAGGAAGCAGGCCGTAAGGCAAAAGAGTATGTGGTAACAGCTATTCAGAAATGTGCTGTCGATCACGTATCCGAGAGTACCATCTCCGTGGTACAGCTTCCGAGCGACGAAATGAAAGGCCGCATCATTGGCCGTGAAGGACGAAACATCCGTACACTCGAAACCATGACAGGCGTTGACCTGATCATCGACGATACACCGGAAGCAGTCGTTCTTTCCTCATTCGATCCGATCCGCCGTGAGGTGGCAAGAATTGCTCTGGAAAAACTGATCGTAGACGGAAGAATCCATCCGGCCCGCATCGAAGAGATGGTAGAAAAGGCCCGCAAAGAAGTAGAACAGAATATTCGCGAGGAAGGCGAGGCAGCCGCACTGGAAGTCGGTGTACACGGACTTCATCCGGAGCTGATCCGTCTCCTTGGAAGAATGAAATTCCGTTCCAGCTACGGACAGAATGCATTAAAGCATTCGATCGAGGTAGCACAGCTTTCCGGTCTCCTCGCAGGAGAGGTAGGATGCGATGTCCGCATGGCAAAACGTGCCGGGCTGCTTCATGATATCGGTAAATCCATCGACCATGAGGTAGAAGGATCTCACATTCAGATCGGTGCAGATCTCTGCAAAAAGTACAAAGAATCTCAGATTGTGATCAACACAGTAGAATCACATCACGGGGATGTAGAGCCCCAGTCTCTGATTGCATGTATCGTTCAGGCAGCGGATGCAATTTCCGCAGCAAGACCGGGTGCAAGAAGAGAAACACTCGAAACATATACCAACAGATTAAAACAGTTGGAAGACATCACGAATTCGTTCAAGGGTGTCGAAAAATCTTTTGCTATTCAGGCTGGTAGAGAAGTCCGCATCATGGTTGTTCCTGAGCAGGTATCCGATTCTGAAATGGTACTGCTCGCAAGGGATATCTCGAAACAGATCGAAGCTGAACTGGAATACCCGGGACAGATCAAGGTCAATGTTATCCGCGAGAGCCGTGTAACGGATTACGCGAAATAAAAGACTTTCTACGAAACAATTTAATAACGAAATCAAAAAGAGGCTGTGGACATGAGCAATCATGTTCCACAGCCTTTTCAGTGTGTATAAGAACAGTAAATTTCAAAAGAATTTATACGTGCCGTATCCGGTTCGAGCGCATTTTCTGAGGTGTAGAGCCATACAGCTTTTTGAAGGTCCGCATAAAAATTTTGTAATTCGACAGCCCGTTTTTCTCCATCAGTACCGTGATCGTTTCGTCGGAATTCTGTAAATCTTCGTATAGGTGCATCGTGCGCACATCGTTCAGATATTCGAGAAAGGTCTGTCCGGTATACTTTTTAAAGAGCCGGCAGAAATACTCCTTCGAGAGCGCCAGGGAATCCGCGGCTGTTTCGAGGCTTAACGGTTCCGGGTAATGCACTTTCACCCAGTTCATAACGTGTGTCACGCGCTGCAGATCGCGCTGTGAACCCGTGAGGGATGCCGAAGGGATCTGGTGGGAATACGACCGGCAGAGATGGTACAGAAATTCGTACAGTCGTGAGGTAAAGAGAAGCTGGTATGAATCGGAAGGATTCTGCCGGATCTCGTTCATCTCCGAGAGCAGTGCGCGGAGCGGAGCCGGTTGTTCCGAGCAGGGAATGATCGTGTCGAAACGCATCGTATCAAAGTCCGGCAGATATTGGCGCATCTGGCTTGCGGAAATCTGCAGCAGAAGATATGTACAGGTGTTGGAGCGCGTCATATGGAGGTCGCCGGAGTTGATGATAATCAGATCGCCCTCGTTTAACTGATACTCCGTTGCCTGGACAATCGCGGAAAACTGTCCCCTGATCAGATAGAGAATTTCCACATATTCGTGCCAGTGCGCCGGAAAAACAAAAGCGGGCGCATCCTGCAGCTCAAAACGGACGTGCAGCAGATCGGTTTCGTGTATTGTTTCGTAAAAGCAGGATTCCATAAGTACCTCCAGGATGTGATAGAAATATACGTCAATTATAATCAAAAAAGATAAGAATATTGTACCAGAAATTGGGCGAAATATCAATATCAACCAGAGAAAGGACAAGAAAGGAACTAGAAGTTACACGAAAAAGGGAAGATAATGGAAACATTAGCACGAAACAAAGTTTGGGAGGAACAAGACATGAAAGCAAAGGTAAGAACCTTTAACGGAACTACATCTCCGGAAGTAACCCAGCGTGAAACAGATCACCGCAAACTTGTCCGCGAGGCAGCAGCAGAGGGATTCGTTCTTCTGGAAAACAAAGATCATTTCCTGCCGCTGGCAAAGGGCAGCAAGGTAGGTCTTTACGGAGCAGGTGCGATCCGCACCATCAAAGGAGGCACCGGTTCCGGCGATGTCAATGAGCGTGACAGCGTCAATATTTTCCAGGGCATGAAAAATGCAGGCTACGACGTAACAAGCAGTGAATGGCTGGAGGATTACGATAAACTCTACGTACAGGCAAGACTGGACTGGAAAAATGAGATTTTCACAAAATTGAACGGAGACGACACAAAATTCTTTGATGCTTACTCTGCAACCCCGTTCTTTATGCCATCCGGAAACCCGATCGATGAAGAGAAAGCAGCAGCCGACGGTGCAGACACCGCATTCTTCGTTCTGGCACGTATCGCAGGAGAGAACAAAGACCGTTTTGATACGGAGGGTGACTACTTCATCTCCAAAGAAGAGAAAGCTATTCTGGCACAGGTTTCCAGATGCTATAAAAACATTGTTCTTGTTATCAACACCGGCGGCCTGATGGATCTGGCATTCGTAGAAGAATTTGACAATATCCGCTCTATTTTACAGTACGTACAGGCAGGCCAGGAAGGCGGAAATGCATTTGCCGATGTTGTAAGCGGCGATGTAACCCCATCCGGAAAAATGACAGATACCTGGGCAAAAGATTACTATGATTATCCGGGTGCAGAGGTTTACAGCTACAAGAGCGGCGACCTCATGAAAGAAAAATACGAAGAGGGTATCTTCGTTGGATACCGTTACTTCGATACCTTTGAAGTACCAGTCCGTTACTCCTTCGGTTACGGTATGTCCTACACCGATTTCGAGATCAGAACCAATGACATCAAAGTAAGCGGCCGCGGCATGATGAATCCGAAAGTAAGCGTGACTGTTACCGTCACCAACACCGGCGATACTTATGCAGGAAAAGAAGTTGTACAGATCTACGCTTCCTGCCCGCAGGGCAGACTGGTGAAAGAGTTCCGCCGTCTGGCAGGCTTTGGAAAGACAAAACTGTTGGCTCCGAAGGAATCCCAGACGATGACCATCACCTTCCCGCTGTATCAGCTGACTTCCTATGAGGAAGAAAGTGCATCCTGGATTCTGGAGCCGGGCATGTATGGTATCTGGATTGGAAATGATCTGAATACATCTGTTCTCTCCGGCGCTCTGGAGCTGGACGAGAAAGCAGTCATGACAGCGTGTGAAAATATCTGCCCGCTGAAAGAGGAATTAAACGAGATTTCCCCTGATGCAGAAAAAGTACAGGCAAGAGAAGCTGCATGGCAGAACGAAGTAAGAGAAAAGAGAATGAGCGTGATCGAGCTCAAAGCATCTGAGATCCCAACTGAGAAAGTAGATTATCAGCCGGTACCGGAAGAACTTCCGGGAAAAGCAGGAAAGATTGTAGATTCCCTTTCTGTGGATCAGCTGGCATTCCTTGCAACCGGTGATCCGGGAAGAGCACAGGGCAACGCGCTGGGCTCAGCAGGAATTTCTGTTCCGGGTGCAGCAGCGGAGACATCCCCGTGCGCTTCGGAGGAGCCGTGGAATGTAACCACGATTGCTCTGGTCGACGGACCTGCAGGTCTTCGTCTGAAGAGAGAATATCAGGTAGACAACGGAGAGATCGTAGCGAGCGATTTCCTGGCGGCCCTGGAAGGCGGATTCTTCAGCAAACCGCAGGAAAAACGCGGAACAACCTATTATCAGTTCTGTACCGCAATCCCGGTCGGAACACTTCTGGCACAGAGCTGGGATGTAGAACTGATCAAGAGAGTCGGCGAAATGATCGGCCATGAGATGGAACTGTTCAACGTAACACTGTGGCTGGCACCTGGTATGAACATCCACAGAAATCCGCTCTGCGGAAGAAACTTTGAATACTATTCCGAGGATCCGCTGCTTGCCGGTATGATGGCGGCTGCCATGACACTCGGTGTACAGAGGGTACCGGGCTGCGGAACTACGATCAAACACTTTGCATGCAACAACCAGGAGGACAATCGTATGGGCTCCGATTCTATCCTGTCCGAGCGTGCCCTGCGTGAGATCTATCTGAAAGGCTTTGAAATCGCAGTCAAAGATGCACAGCCGATGTCCATTATGACATCTTACAACCTGATCAACGGTGTACACGCTGCAAACTGCTACGATACCTGCACGAAAGCAGCGAGAGATGAGTGGGGATTTGCAGGAGCTATCATGACCGACTGGACAACCACCAACGTACAGATCCAGGGCGAGTGTACCGCAGCGGGCTGCATGAGAGCCGGAAATGACATGGTAATGCCGGGTCTGCCGGAGGATCACGAGAACATCAAAAAAGAACTTGCAGATGGAACTCTGACGATGGCAGAACTGAAACGCTGCATCTATAACACGGTAAATATCGTACTGCAGTCCAATATGTACGAGGGCGCAGTCAGCTACCTTGATCAGTTCGATGATCTGGATACCTATCTTGTCGTGAAATAAAAGAAGTGAAAAATATCTTATGGGGATATACAAAAAGCAGGGTTTGAAATGAACGGACATTTCGGTGCGTGAGACATTGGGGGACCCTGAAAAGAGGAAAGAAGTGCCATTCGCAGATGGGGGTTTGCGGAGCAGGCACTTCTTTTACGTATATTGTCTATGAACCGTGAATACATTGACAGTAAGGCAGAAAATAAGGAGGCGCAAAAAGCAAATGAGAGAACGGGATGAGAATGCATATATTCGTTTTTTTGCCCTCTGGTTTGCGGCCGGTATGACCCTCGGTGTACTGCTGCTGCTTACGGCATCCCACACGGGAATGAAGGAGGGAAATAGCGTCCGCCTCTTTCAGGCGGAGGCGTTTTTTGGAAGAAAAATTTCCGCAAAGGCCTGCTTTTCCTATCTTCTAAAGGTACGGTTGGCACCGGCATTTGCGGGACTTCTCTTTGGATTGACGGCAATCGGTGCGTATTTTGCCACTGCTGCCGTTTGGGCATATGGTTTTCTGTGTGGCGTCTTTCTCTCGGCTGCCTATCTGCAGAACGGAATGGCAGGTCTTTTATTCTTTTTTCTGGCTCTTTTTCCGCAGATTTTCCTCTACCTTGCCGCGTTATTTCTGATGGCTGCTGCGTGCAGCCGGATGGCAGAGACGAATCACCTTGCCGGCGGCATACAGAAAAAGGAATATTTTTGCTTTGGCGTGCGCTACTTCTTTGCACTGATCCTGCTTCTGTGGGGTATTCTGCTTGAGAGTTATGTCAATCCGTGGTTTCTTGCGAAAATCCTGTAAAAACGGTCGGAAAAGGGAATTGCATTTTTGAAAAAACGTGTATATAATTAAAAGCATTGTTACCCTTTATCGGGCAGTGAGAGGGAGAAAAAAGCAAAAAGGAAAAAAGCTATGCAGGAAACGATACAGTCATTTACGGACTATCTACAGACGGAAAAGAAAGCGTCAAAAAATACAGAAGTCTCCTATCAGCGCGATCTTCGAAAGCTGGCAGTTTTTTTGAAGGAGCACGGAATAGAAAAACCGGAGCAGATGAATGCAACGGTTTTAAATTCTTATTTATTATATCTGGAGCGGGAACACTTCTCCCCGGCAACGATCTCGCGCAGCATTGCGGCGATTCATATGTTTTGCCAATATGCATGTCAGGAGGGAAAAATGGTATCCGACCCGTCAAAAGCATTGCAGCCACCGAGGGTTGAACGGAAAATGCCGGAGATCCTTTCCATCGCAGAGGTCGATCTGCTGCTTCGCCAGCCCAAAACCGACACGCCAAAGGGTATCCGCGATAAAGCAATGCTGGAAATGCTGTATGCGACCGGTATCCGTGTCAGTGAGTTGATCCATTTGAAAACACAGGATGTCAATCTTATGATGGGCTATATCACCTGCCGCGATGAAAAGGAGCGGATCGTTCCGTTCGGCGGACCGGCGAAAAAGGCGTTGGAGCAGTATCTGGGCAGTGCGCGCGCAGTCCTGATGCATGGACGGGAGGACAATGTACTGTTTGTCAACTGTTCCGGAGGTCCGATGAGCCGCCAGGGATTCTGGAAAATCCTGAAATCCTATGCGAAATCCGCAGGCATTACGGCGGATATTACGCCGCATACCCTGCGTCATTCGTTTGCAACCCATCTGCTGCAAAACGGTGCGGACTTAAAGAGTGTCCAGGAGATGATGGGACACGCCGATATTTCGACGACGCAGATGTATCTCCACCTTGGTGTGAATAAAATCAGGGACGTGTACCAGAAGACACATCCGAGAAAGTAAAGGTGGAACAGAAAAGTAAAACGATAGAAAAACCTCCGCCGCAGACTGGTGAAAAACTGCAGCGAAGGTTTTTGATGTTTTTAGGGTGTTGAGAAAATTTAGCACTCCTCAGCGATATCATAAATCAGGCGTTCGGTCTGATCCCAGCCAAGGCACGGGTCAGTGATGGATTTACCATAGACATGATTTCCGCATCCGATTTTCTGATTGCCAGGCTCCAGATAGCTTTCGATCATAACACCTTTTACGAGACCTTCGATATCCTTGTTGCATCGTCTTGTGTGCAGAACGTCTTTGACGATACGGATCTGCTGCTCGTATTTCTTTCCGGAGTTGGAATGGTTGGCATCGATGATGGTAGCCGGGTTTACGAGATGTGTTTCGTTGTATTTCTCCAGCAGAAGCTGAATGTCCTCGTAGTGATAGTTCGGCACGGAGTTGCCGTGCTTGTTGGTCGCACCGCGGAGAATGGTGTGCGCCAGCGGATTTCCGCTTGTCTTTACCTCCCAGGTACGGTAAATAAAGGAGTGGGAGCCCTGTGCGGCAATGACGGAGTTGATCATAACAGAAAGATCACCGCTGGTCGGGTTTTTCATGCCGGCCGGAATGTCGATGCCGGAAACAGTCAGACGGTGCTCCTGGTTTTCTACGGAACGTGCGCCGACCGCAACATAGGAGAGAATATCGGACAGATAGCTCCAGTTGGACGGATACAGCATTTCGTCTGCGGAAGTCAGATCAGTCTCTTCTACTACACGCATATGCATTTTACGCATGGCGATCAGGCCGTGCAGCAGGTCCGGCTTTCCTTCCGGGTCCGGCTGATGAACGATACCTTTGTAGCCTTCACCTGTGGTACGCGGTTTGTTGGTATAGACACGTGGGATGATGATCAGTTTGTCGGATACTTTGTCGGCAACCTTTGCCAGACGGTGATTGTACTCCAGAACAGCGTCTTCGTTGTCTGCGGAGCAAGGTCCTACGATAACAAGAAATTTATCGGAATCCCCGGTAAAGACTTTTGCGATTTCAGCGTCACGCTGTTTTTTGATTTCGGTTGCGCGGGCGCTTAAGGGATATTGTTCCCGGATCTCTGTTGGGGTGGGAAGTTTTCTTACAAATTCAAGGCTCATTTTCGTTCTCCTTTATCTTAGATGCACTTCTTTTCTAGCTGCGGACAGAGGAGCGTTCTTGTGTGCCCCGTCGCAAACTATCTATAAATTATAATACATAACGCGAAGATTGTCGATATTTTTTCGGTGAAAATTCTGTTTCTCTTAAAAAAGATAGAAAAAAGGTATCAATGAACAGCAAATCCGTTTGCAGATTCCCGATGCAGGAACAAAAGTGCCATTGTCATAATGGTAAGTTCACTTGCAAGAATACCATAGAGATAGCCACGGATGCCGAAAACCGGGACGAGAAAAAGAATTGCAAGAATACGAATTACATCTCCGGCAAGGTTCTGGAAAAAAACGAGAGAAGTTTTTCCAAGGCCGTTTAAAATGCTTCCAAGTGTCGTTTCCAGATAGAGAAAAGGACTTAAAAATGAAAGGATACGCAGAAAAACGCCGACTTCTTCGTTTTGAAAAAGGAAACGTCCAAGCCACGGACCGAAAAAGAAAAAGGCAAAAACAGCGGAAGTGCCAAGCAGCACACAGAAAGAAATTGTATAACGGATCGTGCCTGATATTTGCTCCGGCGTACCGTCGGCCTGCTGTTTTGCTACGCCGGGCAGAAGCATGACGGACACCGCGTGGGTGATGGCAGATGGAAAAAAGATCATCGGAAGTGCCATACCGGTGAGAATGCCATACTGCGAGAGCGCTGCTTTCCGGGAAAGACCGGAGGTGACCAGACAGCCGGGGAGCAGAGCACTTTCAATGCTGTGGAGGACATTCAGAAGAATACGGTTCAGCGTAAGCGGAAGATTCAAAACGGCAAGCTCTCGGAAGGTATCGTACCAGAGGGTCTTTTCTTTGAAAAAAACAGAAATCGTGCGGTGTTTCTGAGGGGACCTGCTGTGCGAGACGGACAGGCAGGCCATCAGAAAGAGACACGAAAAGAGTTCGCCGGCGGCAGTACCGAATGCAGCGACAGCGGCAGAGGGGAGGCTTGTGGAAAGACAGAAAAGCCAGGCAAGGTAGGAAGCGCCCATGCGCACGAACTGTTCCAAAAGCTGGCAAAAAGAAGGCAGTGCCGTCTGATTCTGGCCAAGATACCATGCCGAGAGACAGTTGTGGATCCCGGAGGGGAGAATGCCGAGTGATAAAATCCGGAGGAGCAGAATCGTCCGCGGCTCAAAAAGAAGCCGTGTTCCGATGAAATCCGCGCTGAAAAAGAGAAAGATGGAGGCGGAGAAGGAAAGTATCACTACAATGCCGCATCCGGCCGCCAGACAGATCTTTGCCCGTCTGGAATCCTTTTTGGCAAGGTACGATGCGACAAAGCGCGAGAGCACCGTCTGCATGCCGCCTGCGCCAAGGGAGAGCATCAGTGCGTAGAGTGGTGTGGCGAGCTGGTAGATACCAAAGGCTTCCGCACCGATCCGGCGCGACAGGAATATTCTATAGAGAAATCCAAGAATTCTGCAGATGATCCCGGACGCGGTCAGGATCAGTGTGCCAAGAAGAAGCGTGTTCTTTCTTGTGATTTTCAGCATGGGATAGACTCCTTTCACGGCATTGCGCAGATAGTCTAAAATATGCGAAAAAACTCCTTGACAGAACCCCGTGATAGGTGCTATTCTGAGTGAGAAATAAATCCGATTAAAACTGTCGGAATTGGAAAACGACAGCACAGGAAAAAGGAGAACCAGGAATGAAATTATCGACCAAAGGAAGATATGGTCTGCGTGCCATGATCGATCTGGCGAGTCACGAAGAAGAGGGTGCAGTGTCCATTGCCAGCATTTCAGAACGCCAGAATATCTCAGAGAGCTATCTGGAGCAGCTGGTGCGTCCGCTTCGAAAAGCCGGATTCATTGAGAGTGTGCGGGGAGCAGGCGGTGGATATGTACTTGCAAAACCGGCAGATTCCATTTCGGTAGGAGATGTTCTCCGTGTGCTGGAGGGCGGACTCGAGGCAGTCACGTGCTCGGTCAATGAAGGCCTGGGCGGCTGCGATGCGGCCGATTTCTGCGTCACGCGTTTTGTGTGGCAGAGGATCAATGAGGGAATTACGAACGCTGTGGATTCCATCAGCCTCGGAGAGCTGGTTCAGCAGAGCCGGCAATTAGAGAAAAACAGAAACAGCGATAGAAATGACAAGGAGTGAACAACAATGATTTATCTGGACAATGCGGCAACAACAAAAACAGCCCCGGAAGTTGTCGAGGCCATGCTTCCTTATTTCAGCGAATACTACGGAAATCCATCCAGTATTTATGCAATTGCAGGAAAAAGCAAAGAAGCCATCACCAAAGGAAGAGAGCAGATCGCAAACGTGCTCGGCGCAAAACCGGAGGAAATTTATTTTACAGCCGGCGGCAGCGAGTCCGATAACTGGGCGTTAAAAGCTACCTTTGAAGCATATAAAAATAAAGGAAACCACATTATCACCACAAAAATCGAGCATCATGCCATTCTTCACACCTGCGAGTATCTGGAAAAAGAGCGCGGTGCGAAAGTGACTTATGTCGGCGTCGATGAAAACGGCGTTGTCAATCTGGATGAGCTCGAGGCAGCCATCACACCGGAGACTATTCTGATTTCCGTTATGACAGCAAACAACGAAATCGGAACGATCCAGCCGATCAAAGAGATCGGAAGAATCGCAAAAGAGCACAATATCTTATTCCACACGGACGCCGTACAGGCATTCGGCCAGATTCCGATCAATGTGGATGAGTGCAACATCGATATGCTGAGCTCCAGCGGCCACAAAATCAACGGACCGAAAGGAATCGGCTTCCTTTACATCCGGAAAGGTGTAAAAATCCGCTCCTTCGTACACGGCGGCGCCCAGGAGAGAAAACGCCGCGCCGGAACAGAAAACGTACCGGGTATCGTAGGATACGGCGTTGCAGCAGAGCGCGCAGCAAGAACCATGGCAGAGCGTACCGCAAAAGAAATCGAAGTACGTGATTACCTCATCAACCGTATTTTAACCGAGATTCCGAACTGCCGTCTGAACGGCGATCCGGTAAAACGTCTGCCGAACAACTGCAACATCAGCTTTGAATTCATCGAGGGAGAGTCCCTTCTGATCATGCTGGATATGAAAGGCATCTGCGCATCCAGCGGTTCTGCATGTACTTCCGGATCCCTGGATCCGTCCCATGTACTGCTGGCCATCGGACTGCCGCACGAGAAAGCACACGGTTCCTTACGTCTGACTTTAAGTGAGGAGATCACAAAAGAGGACGTTGATTTCGTTGTAGAGCAGATCAAAGCAATCGTAGACCGTCTGCGCAGCATGTCCCCGCTGTATGAGGATTACATCAAAAAACAGCAGGGTAAATAAGTTTTAAAAAATAAGACAGTCCGTTCAGAAAGCCGGTACAGAAAAATTCAGGTAAAAGCTGTGCCGGAGGAGGACTGCTTTGAAATAGTTCAGGAGGAAGAATAACAATGTACAGTGAAAAAGTAATGGATCATTTCCAGCATCCGAGAAATGTAGGAGAAATTGAGAACGCAAGCGGTGTAGGTACCGTTGGAAATGCAAAATGCGGCGATATCATGAGAATGTATCTTGACATCGACGATAACGGAATCATTCAGGACTGCAAATTCAAAACCTTCGGCTGCGGCGCCGCAGTTGCAACCAGCAGTATGGCAACCGAGCTGGTAAAAGGAAAAACCATCCAGGAAGCTCTGGAAGTAACCAACAAAGCCGTTATGGAAGCACTCGACGGACTTCCGCCGGTCAAAGTTCACTGTTCTCTGCTTGCAGAAGAAGCAATTCACGCTGCACTCTGGGATTACGCAGAGAAACACCACATCAAGATCGAAGGTCTTGCAAAACCGAAGTCTGATATCAGCGAGGGCGAGGAAGAGGAAGAATACTAAGTATGGGAAAAAAGAAAGTAGTCGTTGGAATGTCCGGCGGCGTAGATTCCTCGGTGGCAGCGTATCTCCTGAAAAAAGCAGGATACGATGTCATCGGGGTGACCATGCAGATCTGGCAGGATGAGGCCGAGACAGTCCAGGAGGAAAACGGGGGCTGTTGCGGCCTTTCTGCTGTTGATGATGCAAGGCGCGTGGCACAGGTGCTGGACATTCCGTATTATGTCATGAACTTCAAAAAAGAGTTCCGTGAGAACGTCATGGACTATTTTACGAACGAATATCTCTGCGGCAGAACACCGAACCCGTGTATCGCCTGCAACCGCTATGTGAAATGGGAAGCGTTGCTTCAGCGCAGTCTTTCCATTGGAGCGGACTACATTGCGACCGGACATTATGCAAGAATCGAACAGCTTGCCAATGGACGGTATGCGATTGCAAATTCGGTAACAGCGGCAAAAGACCAGACGTATGCACTGTATAATCTGACCCAGGAGCAGCTTTCACATACGCTGATGCCGGTCGGAGACTACACAAAAGATCAGATTCGTGAGATTGCAGCCAAAATCGGTCTTCCGGTAGCAAAAAAGAAGGATTCCCAGGAAATCTGCTTCGTGCCGGATCAGGATTACGCTTCCTTTATCCAGAACGAGACAGGAATCGTGGCACCGAAAGGCAATTTCGTGAATACAAAGGGTGAAATCCTCGGTACCCATGAGGGGATTACCCATTACACCGTAGGACAGCGCCGCGGACTCGGCCTTCCGATGGGACACCGCGTGTTCGTACTGGAAATCCGTCCGGAGACGAACGAGGTTGTGGTCGGCGAAAATGAAGAGGTTTTCGCAAAAGTAGTAAAAGCAAACAAAGTAAACTATATGGCAATTCCGCCGCTGGAACTTGGAGAAGAGCTCTCCTGCACCGCAAAAATCCGGTACGGGCACAAAGGCTCCCCGTGCGTGATCAAACGGACCGGGGAAGATGAGATTACATGTACCTTTCCGGACGGCGTGCGTGCTCCGACACCGGGACAGGCTGTTGTCTTCTACGTGGACGGCTGTGTCGGCGGAGGCGGAACGATTACGGAGGCCGAAAGATGAAAATAGCGGACTGTCATATGCACAGTTTCTTTTCAAGTGACAGCGAAGCACCAACAGAAGAGATGGTAAAACGGGCAGTCGAGCTGGGACTTCCGGCAATCTGCCTGACGGATCACTACGATATGGATTACAGTATCGGCGAGTTCCAGCTCGATACACCGGCATATGCGGCAAAAATCCGGGAACTGCAGGAAAAATACCGCGACAGAATCGATATCCGATTCGGCGTGGAACTGGGACTGCAGCTCCACTTAAAAGAACGGATGGAAGAGTATGTAAATGCGTGGCCGTTCGACTATGTGATCGGCTCCATGCATGTCATTGACGGAAAAGATCCCTATTATGAGGATGCTTTCCCGGACTGGACAGCAGAAGAACTGTACCGGGCGTATTTTCGGGCTACAGCAGAAAATATCCGTTCCTTCCACAATTTTCAGACGCTTGGTCATCTGGATTATGTGGTACGCTACTGCAGAGAAAAGGGAAAAGATTACAGCTACCGCGCATTTGCGGACGAGATCGATACCATTTTAAAAGAGCTGATTCAGTACGATATCGCGCTGGAAATCAACACCGGCGGCTACAAGGCAGGCCTTGGCGTGCCGAATCCGACGCCGGATGTCATCAGAAGATACCGGGAACTGGGCGGCGAAAAGATCACCTTCGGTGCCGATGCCCACAAACCGGAACATATAGCGTTTCATTTCGCGGACGCGGCAGCTATCGCGCAGGAAGCCGGATTCCGGTACTACGTGCGGTTTAAAGAGAAGAAGCCGGAATATCTGCCGATCCAATAGAAAACGCGCAGGAAAAGCCGGAAAAAAGCCCCAGAAAGGCTGGATTCCGGCTTCTTCTGCAATAGACGGATCTTTCGAAATTTTGCAGAAATACGGATTGGCATCCGGCTTCTTCACAAATTTTAGAAATAATTTCGTATTTTCTTGAAAATAGAACTTGAATTTTCCGACGAAATTAGGTATTATACAGATAAGGTTGATGTTTCTTTAACAAAGTACAGAGACTCAAAATTAAAATTCACTTTTTAGGAGGAATTGAAAATCATGGCAGTAAAAGTAGCAATCAATGGTTTTGGCCGTATCGGACGTCTTGCATTCAGACAGATGTTTGGAGCAGAAGGTTATGAAGTAGTAGCAATCAACGATTTAACATCCCCGAAGATGTTAGCTCATCTGTTAAAATATGATTCTTCTCAGGGAAAATATGCTCTGGCTGATACCGTAACATCCGATGAAGATTCCATCACAGTAGATGGCAAAAACATCAAAATCTATGCTTTCCCGGATGCTAACAACTGCCCATGGGGAGAGCTTGGCGTAGACGTAGTTCTGGAGTGCTCCGGATTCTACACCTCCAAAGCAAAAGCTCAGGCACACATCAATGCAGGCGCTCGTAAAGTAGTTATCTCCGCTCCGGCTGGTAACGACCTTCCGACCATCGTTTACAATGTAAACCATGAGACCCTGACAGCAGACGATAACATCATCTCCGCTGCATCCTGCACCACAAACTGCCTTGCACCTATGGCAAAAGCTCTGAACGAACTGGCTCCGATCAAATCCGGTATCATGGTTACTATCCATGCTTACACTGGAGATCAGATGACTCTGGACGGACCGCAGAGAAAAGGCGATCTGAGAAGATCCCGTGCAGCTGCAGTTAACATCGTTCCAAACAGCACAGGTGCTGCAAAAGCAATCGGCCTTGTTATTCCGGAACTGAACGGCAAACTGATCGGTTCTGCACAGCGTGTTCCAACCCCAACCGGTTCTACCACAATCCTTACAGCAGTTGTAGAAGGAACTGTAACTGTTGACGAGATCAACGCAAAAATGAAAGCATCTGCAACCGAGTCCTTCGGATACAACACAGATGAAATCGTATCCAGCGACATCGTTGGTATGAGATATGGTTCTCTGTTCGATGCAACTCAGACCATGGTTCTTCCGCTGGACAACGGAACAACAGAGGTACAGGTTGTTTCTTGGTATGATAACGAGAACTCCTACACAAGCCAGATGGTTCGTACCATCAAATACTTCAGCGAGTTAGCATAATTTAACAAACTGAACGGCAAAATTTCAGAGCCCAAAGGGTCCGGTCTGTTAAGGACCGGGCCCTTTTTGCGAATGCGGCGGAAAAATACGGCACAAAAACAGCCCTTTTCCGTGTGCAAAAATTATAAACTGCATTTTTAAATAAGGACCGCGATGCCGCAAAAACAAAGAAACGGCGCGGCAGATGCAGTTGGATATATGGAGGGAAACGCCCATGTTAAACAAAAAAACCGTAGATGATATCAACGTAAAAGGAAAAAGAGTCCTTGTAAGATGCGACTTCAACGTTCCGCTGATCGATGGAAAAATCACAGATGAGAACCGTCTGGTAGCTGCTCTTCCGACGATCAAAAAACTGATCGCTGACGGCGGGAATTCTCTGCTCTCATCTTGGAAAACCGAAAGGAGAACCAAAACCAGAGCTTTCTCTTGCACCGGTTGCAGTTCGCCTTTCCGAGCTTCTCGGACAGGAAGTTAAATTTGCAGCAGATCCTGAGGTTGTAGGACCGAACGCAAAAGCAGCTGTTGAGGCTATGAAAGACGGAGATGTAATCCTTCTGGAGAACACCCGTTATCGTGCAGAAGAGACCAAAAACGGTGAGGAGTTCAGCAAAGAACTGGCTTCCCTGTGTGACGTATTCGTAAACGATGCATTTGGAACCGCACACCGTGCTCATTGCTCCAATGTTGGTGTCACCAAATATGTTGACACTGCTGTTGTTGGTTACCTGATGGAGAAAGAGATCGCATTTCTTGGAAATGCTGTCAACAATCCGGAGCGTCCGTTTGTTGCCATCCTTGGCGGATCCAAAGTATCCAGCAAGATTTCTGTTATCGACAACCTGATCGATAAAGTTGATGTCCTGATCATCGGCGGTGGTATGGCTTATACCTTCGCAAAAGCAGCAGGCGGCACCGTTGGTGATTCTCTGCTTGAGATGGATTATCTGGATTATGCAAACAAAATGAAAGAAAAAGCAGCAGCAAAAGGCGTGAAACTGCTTCTTCCGGTAGACAACGTTGTTGCAGATGCATTCTCAAACGACGCAAATACACAGGTTGTTCCTGCAGGACAGATTCCGGATGGCTGGGAAGGTCTGGATATCGGACCGGAAACGGCAAAACTGTTCGCTGACGCTGTTAAAACTGCTAAAACCGTTGTATGGAACGGACCGATGGGATGCTTCGAGATGCCGAATTTCGCAGCAGGAACCAAAGCAGTTGCAGCAGCACTGGCTGAAACAGATGCAGTTACGATCATCGGCGGCGGAGATTCCGCAGCAGCTGTAAACCAGCTTGGATATGGCGATAAGATGACTCATATCTCCACTGGCGGTGGCGCTTCCCTGGAATTCCTGGAAGGAAAAGAACTGCCGGGCGTTGCAGCAGCAAACGACAAATAAAACAACGATTCAGAGCCATGCAAAATTTCCGAGAAAAGTATGAGTCATGCTTGCATGAACGAGTACTTTTCAACGAAATTTTATATGGCGAGAAGCAACATTGAGATGTTGCGTAAGTAGAATCGAGATTGGGTTCTGAGTACTTACAAAAACAATAACAGCAAATGACGGAAATGGTAACACAGACATAAAGAAAAACCATGTAAACTGGCATAAAGTTACGAAGTGAAAAAGAAATACGACAGGAGAGAAAGGTATGTACAAAAAACTATCCACAGGATGGCTGAAGCATCTGGATTTCATGATTCTTGACATGATCTGTCTTCAGCTTGCTTTTGTTATGGGCTATTTTCTGAGACATCACAGTCTGAATCCGTATGAAAATGCCATTTACCGAAATGAAGCCATCGTATTCGCGCTGATCCAGTTGCTGATCATGTTCTTTGATGATTCCTTCAAGAACGTTCTGAAGCGCGGTTATCTGGCAGAAAGCGGAAAAACAATTAAAAACATGGTATACATCATCGTTCTTGGTGTGTTCTATTTGTTCCTCATTCAGGAAGGGGATCAGTTTTCCAGAGCGACGATTATTCTGACCGGCTTGCTTTATGGCATCATTTCCTATCTGGTGCGTGCAGTATGGAAAGTAGTTCTGAAAAAACGCGGCGAAGGAGAACATAACGGCCGCTCCCTGCTGATCCTGACAACCGAAAAACAGTCACAGTCCGTTGTGAAAAACATGCTGGATTTTGAATACAGCGGTGTTCACCCAAAGGGCATTGTTCTTGTGGATCAGGATGGAACCGGACGCAGCGTTCATGGAGTACCGGTTGTATCCAGCCTTTCAGATGTAGCCGAATACGTCTGCCGTGAGTGGTTCGACGAAGTGCTGATTGCCCTACCGGCAGGCAGAGAAATTCCGCAAAAAATCTTTGATGCCTTTACCGAAATGGAAATTACCATCCATGTGAAAATTGCAGACGTGAACGAGATGCAGGGCAAAAACCAGATCGTAGAGCATATGGGCAATTACACCGTGATCACAACCTGCATCAATATGGCAAGCGCCGGTCAGCTTGTGCTGAAACGAATCATGGATATTTGCGGCGGCCTCGTCGGCTGCCTTATGACAGGAATCATTTTCCTGTTTGTTGCCCCGGCAATCTATATCAAATCGCCGGGTCCGATCTTCTTTTCCCAGTACCGTGTCGGAAAGAACGGAAGAAAATTTAAGATTTACAAGTTTCGAAGCATGTATATGGATGCAGAGGAGCGCAAAAAAGAACTGATGAAACAGAACCGTGTCAGCGATGGTCTCATGTTCAAAATGGAGAATGACCCACGTGTCATCGGCAGCGAAAAAGGTTCCGGCAAGGGAATCGGAAACTTCATCCGCAAAACCTCGCTGGACGAATTCCCACAGTTCTTCAATGTGTTAAAAGGTGATATGAGTCTCATCGGAACACGTCCGCCGACAGTGGATGAGTGGGAAAAATACGAGCTGCATCACCGTGCAAGACTGGCAATCAAGCCGGGTCTGACAGGTATGTGGCAGGTGAGCGGTCGAAGTGAGATTACGGACTTCGAAGAGGTTGTAAAGCTGGATACCAAGTATATCTCGGAATGGTCGTTTTTGCTGGATATCAGGATTCTGTTTAAGACAGTGCTGATTGTGCTGGGGCAGAAGGGGTCGATGTGAGAAGAGATGGAAACGGTCGAAAAGTTTATATGAAATTATCTACTGCGCTGAAAAACGTAGATGTGTTGCGGTTGAGGGAACGGTGTGGTGGAATGGGGATAGACTTGAAAATATTGGCAAAAAGATTTAGAAAGAGAAAAATAGAGATGCCCCGAGGGAGGCAAGGAGAGAGGTATTCCTTGGCATGAGATCAAAAAAATAGCAATTATTTGGATTCATGCTTGGTAATCACCGAATTTTAAAAACATTATGGATGGGAGAAAAACGATATGTATGATTATTTAATTGTTGGAGCGGGACTTTATGGTGCAATTTTTGCTCATGAAGCGAAAAAGGCCGGAAAATCGGTATTAGTGGTTGATAAAAGACCAAATATCGCCGGAAATATCTATACCGAGAAACAAGAGGGAATCAACGTACATAAATATGGTGCTCACATTTTTCACACAAACAATAAAAAAGTGTGGGAATATATCACACAGTTTGCGGAATTTAACCGTTTTACAAACTCTCCAGTTGCCAATTATAAAGGGGAACTGTATTCTATGCCATTCAATATGTATACTTTTAATAAAATGTGGGGCGTTGTAACACCAGAAGAAGCTGCTGTAAAAATTGAAGAGCAGAAAAAAGAAATTACCGGCGAGCCGCAGAATCTGGAAGAGCAGGCAATTTCCCTTGTGGGACGGGATATCTATGAAAAGCTGGTAAAAGGTTATACCGAAAAACAGTGGGGACGTGACTGCAAGGAACTGCCGGCATTCATCATCAAACGTCTGCCAGTCAGATTAACCTTTGACAACAATTATTTTAACGCATTATACCAGGGAATTCCGATGGGTGGATATACTAAGATGGTAGAAAAAATCTTAGACGGTATCGAAGTTCGCCTGAACACTGATTATCTGGAGGACAAAGAGAAATTAGATGCCTTAGCAGAAAAAGTTGTTTATACCGGTCCGATCGATGCTTATTTCAACTATAAATTAGGAACGCTGGAATACAGATCTGTCCGTTTTGAAAATGAGACACTGAACATCCCGAATTTCCAGGGAAATGCGGCAGTAAACTACACCGACCGCGAAACTCCATGGACCAGAATCATTGAGCACAAATGGTTTGAATTCGGAAAAGATGAAGACGGCAACGAACTGTCGAAGACGATCATTAGCCGAGAATACAGTTCCGAATGGAAACCGGGAGATGAACCGTATTATCCAGTCAACGATGTGAAAAACGGCGCGTTATACGCAGAATACAAGAAATTGGCAGAGTTGGAAAGCAAAGTAATCTTCGGCGGCCGACTTGGTGAATATAAATATTACGATATGGATCAAGTTATCGCAGCAGTATTGGATAAATGTGAAAGGGAAATAAAGTAAATGGAATATACCGCAAAAATTATAGTCGCAGCTCACAAGCCGTATACAATGCCCGATGATAAGATGTATCTTCCGATCCACGTAGGAGCTGCTGGCAAAGAGAGTATTGGATATCAAAGAGATGATGAGGGTGAGAATATTTCCAGTCTTAATCCGTATTTTTGCGAGTTGACAGGACTTTATTGGGCATGGAAGAATTTGCCGGAGGATTATATAGGTCTTGTACACTATCGACGTCATTTTGCTATGGATGGCAAAACAATTGAGTATGAACAGCTAAAACCTTATCTTGGAAAAATAAAAATTTTCACGCCTAAAAAGCGCTGGTATGTAATCGAAACATTGCAATCTCACTATGAGCATACTCATTATTCGGATCATATAAAAGAAACAAAAGAAAGTATTCTGGAAAAATATCCAGAATACGAGAAGGCGTTTGATAAAGTTTTAAAACGGCGCTGGGGATATATGTTTAATATGATGATTGCAGAACGCGGCATTCTAAATGATTACTGCTCCTGGCTATTTGACGTGTTGTTTTCTGTCTTTGAAAAGATAGATAGCAATAATTATAGTGCATTTGAAAAACGCTATGTTGGAAGAATAAGCGAGTTGCTTTTTAATGTATGGCTTGAAAAGGCTGTAGACGATGGGCGTATTAAAAAGAATGAAATATTGGAATTGGATTTTGATGTCGAGGAGAATATGATCGTAAAAATTCCTGCATTCTTAAAAGCAAAGTTTCTAGGCAAAAAGTATGAGAGGAGTTTTTAAATGACTGATAAAGGTGCAACTGCCACTCCTAAATTCTCTGTCATCATTCCTGCCTATAATGCAGAAAAATTTATCCATATTGCTATTCAAAGTGTTCAAGAACAAACGATAAATGAGTGGGAACTTATCATTGTCGAAAATGGATCTACTGATAATACAACTGCTGTTTGTGAAAAATTTTTAAATGATAAAAGGATAAAACTTCTTCATAGTGAAAAAGGAGTATCATCGGCAAGAAATAAAGGCATTAGTGTCGCAACAGGTACATGGATTGTTTTTCTGGATGCGGACGATCAACTTTTAAGCGATGCACTTCAAAAATATATGGAAATCGAGAAAGAATGTTCACCAGACCTGATGATTGGTGAATATGAAGATAAAACTGTTACGTATACTGGTGAAAAAAAATTTTATCAAGGCAACAACTTGAACGATTTTTTGCGTATCAGTTTGGAGAATCCGACTCAAAAATGTAATGCCACGGCAGTTGCTTTCAAAAATTCTGTGATACAGCAGCAAGGTATTTATTTTGAAAATCAGATCAGATATGCAGAAGATAGTGTTTTCTTCCTTGAAGTATTGAAATATTCAAAAAAGGTGGCGACTATCTTTGCCCCCGTATATAGAGTGATTTATTATTCTCACTCTGCTGTACGTTCTGGAAATCGAAAACTAGACACGGAATACCTTCCAGCAATTAACAAAATTTGTACAATACTTGATGTATCAGATCCTTTTATAAAAAATGAATGGTACATATTTATATTAAATCAACTGTTGGTAATTTTTGTAAATGATATTTTTGCCAGAAAAGAATCTGTTTCCATACAGATTAAGGACGCAAGAAAACTTATAGAAATTCCAGAATATAAAGAAGCTATAGTAAATGCAGATATTTCTAAAATACAAAGAATGAAAAAAATTGTTTTTAGAATGATGAAAATGCGTTTTATGCCGGGAATACTCTTGGCAGTACGTATACGGCAGAAACAGAACAAAAAGAAGGAAAATAACTTTTATGTATAAGGTACTAGTATTTGGAATTACTGAAAATCCGGGTGGCGTTGAAGCATTTCTTGTCAACTATTATCGAAAAATAGACCGAACTAAAATTCAATTTGATTTTTTGTGCAATACACATAATAAGGTTGCCTATGAAAATGAACTAAAATCACTTGGCGGCCAAGTAATCCATATTGCAATGAGAAGCAAAGAACCAATAAAATACCGTCAGGAATTAAAACAGTTCATGGAGCAACATGCATCCGAATATCAAGCAGTATGGGTGAATGTATGCAGTCTTGGTAATATAGATTATTTGAAAGTGGCGAAAAAATATGGAATACAGAAAAGAATTATCCATAGTCATAACTCACAGAATATGGATAATCGTATCAGAAAAATTCTTCATATGATTAATCGACGGAAAATAGATCAATATGCAACTGATTTTTGGGCTTGTTCTGATGATGCGGCGAAATGGTTTTATAAAGACGCGTTGCAATCAAAAGTTGTCATTATAAAAAATGCAATTGAGCTAGAAAATGTGGGCTTTTCAAAAGAAAAAAGAGAGGTTCTTCGCAACAAATATGGAATTTCAGATAAATTTGTTATTGGTAATGTTGGACGATTACATTTTCAAAAAAACCAGATGTTTGCATTAGAAATAATGAAATATCTTTCCAAGAAAATTCCCGATTCCGTATTAATGCTTGTGGGACAGGGCGAAGATGAAAAAAAACTTAGACAACGCGCAGAAGAACTGAATATTAAAGAAAAAATCATTTTTACTGGAGTACAATCTGACATAGGTGGATACCTCAGTGCTTTTGATTTGTTTTTATTTCCATCCGTTTTTGAAGGCTTAGGTATAGCTGGTTTAGAAGCACAAGCTAATGGTTTGACAGTGATTTCTTCAGATGATGTTATTCCGGAAGAATTGAAATTAACCCAAAACTTTCACTTTAAAAGGCTGGAGGATGGTGCAGAAGGCTGGGCAAACGAGATTGAAAAGTTGAGTTCAGATATAAAGCGAACAGATAAAAATGAAATTGAAAAACGCTTTACAGAAGCTGGATATAATATTAACACAGAAATAAAGCGGTTGGAAAAATTGCTTATGGAGAAGAAAAAATAAATGAATACATTTCAAATAGCAGAAATATCGGGTAAAAAGGCACATGCAGGAAGTTGTGGTTGAAGAGGCGAATGAAGGAGAGAAAGAATAGTGG
>ERZ780139.1195-NODE-1195-length-23695-cov-5.806768_pt1 | contig 23695 bp, 20 predicted proteins | sample MGYA00511476_ERZ780139 | MGnify/ENA primary metagenome ERZ780139 (study PRJEB29588, sample SAMEA2158190) | human gut metagenome | biome: human gut; feature: human-associated habitat; material: faeces | place: Denmark | collected 2008/2010 ... | reverse complement strand
GCTTTTTGCTGGCGTTTTGTTGCTTCCAGCTTCTTGCGGGTGGCTTCGTATTCCGTTTCTATCTGTTCCAACTGTATGGGAGTGGCTGCATTTCTTTGCACCAGGTTCTGGTAGCGTTGGCGGTCTTTCTCCAGTTTGGCAAGACGGATTTCAATTTCAGAGATGGAAGCGTCGTACACGGAAGCGGTGGTCTGTGTGGTTTGCAGTGTGGCTCCGATTACGGTAGCGCCGGCCAGTGCGTCTTTCAGTGCGGCTTCGGCTTCCATTACGCGTATCTTATATTCGCGGTCGTCCAATACAAGGAGCGTATCGCCTTTATGTACCTCTTGATGTTCGGTAAAATAAATCTTCTTGATATAGCCTGATGCGCGTAGGTTGATAGGGGATATGTACTGCTCTATCTGTGCGTCATTACTGGTTTCTGTGCGATTGTAGCCGAGGAAGAGACAGGCAACTTCCACTATTCCCCAAACAACGATTGCCGCTCCCAACAAGCTGACTGCGATTTGCCAGCGACGTAGCTTACGAAGTTTTTTAGCTTTCTCCTGATGTGTGTTCGATGCGTTATTTTTTTCTATTGCTTCCATATTATGATGATTTGATTAACTTGTTATTTAATTAATGTATCTATTTGTCCTGTCAGCTTCAACAGCAGCAGGGTTGTTACCCGATAGTTGTAATGTGCGCTGATATAGTTGTTTTGCGCTTCGCTCATCTGCATTTCGTCTTGCAGGACTTCAGTCATGGAAGCGATACCTTCTCTGTACCGATCCATTGTGACCGTATATACATCTTCGGCAAGCAGGTAGTTATCTTTCTGCTTTTTGAAGTTACGTTGGTTGTTCATCAGGTCGTTGGTGGCGTTCAGATATTGGGTCTGCAGATTTTTGCGGGTATTTTCCTGTGCCAGCTTTATATTTTCGATGTCTATTGCAGCTTTTCGGTTTTTGTAACGCTTATCCAGTCCGTCGAATATAGGAACGCGTAAGGATACGCCCAGTCCGTAGGAACGGAACCAATGGTTGGACGGTCCGGAATGGAACCAACGGTAGGCCTTGTCCGTATAGGCGGAGAACATCCAGTTGGCGGTCAGGTTTAATGAAGGAATATAACCGTGACCAATCATCTTTTTCTGCTTTTCAGCCATGACCCTTTGCGATTGCAGCAGTTGGAGTTCGTACAGATTTTCGGATAGTCCGGTCAACTCAACAGGCGTAATGTTCTCGGAGTTTACCGGAACTAAGGTTATCTGTTCTTCGGCAGGATAATCCATGATATATTTCAGCATATTCAGCTGTTGTGTCATCATCGCCTGCGCATTGTCATACTGCACTTTCAGGTTTTCAAGATTGATATTCACCCGCTTCAGGTCAACTTCCATTGCCATTCCATTATCGAAAAAGGCCTGAGTGATATCTCTCAATTCCTCCAATCGGGTAATATTGGCTTTTATCAATGCGATCTGCTCCGCGGTAACTTGCCCCAGATAATACATTTTACTAATCTGCAAGATTAAATCTTCTCTTGCCTTTTCGTACGAAAGCCGGCTCATCTCATCCACAATTTCTGCAATAGAAATCGAAGTGTAAAGAGTCTGATTATAAAGTGGCATCTGTAATTCCAGTCCGACATTGGCACCATATTGCAGTGTCCGGGTGATATTATATGGCACTCCATAAGAAGAACCGTCAGTCACGGAGACAGGCGGATCGATGTTATCATTGAAATTAGCAAAACCATTGATCTGCGGCAACAATTTCACCCGATTCTCTGAAACACCATACTTACTTTTTTGCATTGCTTTTCGTTTGCCCTGCAACGAGAGATTATTTTCAATCCCTATACGAAGGCAGTTCTCCAGAGTCAGAACATTCTGTGCACTCCCACCGATAACAGGCAGGCAAAAAAAGGAAAAAATGAACAATAGTCTTTTCATAATAATCGTTCTATAATCAGGCACAAATTTAATGGCTTAGGATAAAATGAGACTATCCATAAATCAACTGTTTATGTTCACATTTTCCTTTTTTCAGCCTTCGTTTCTTTCTTGAAACAGGATGGTGTCACTATCCGGCACTCATAGTGACACCATCCGACAAGGATGCTTACACTATCATCATAGGATAGTGACACCATGTTTTATAGATAAAACTCCGTTCTTTGTCGATTTCATTTTCATCTATTTCAACTACTACTTAACTTTGGAATATGAAACCAATTAACAGCAAAAAGAATGAAAAGAAACATGAGACTAATAGGGCTTGCTGCCTGCCTGATAAGTTGCAGCAGTCTGGCTGTGGCACAAGACCATCCGGAACCACAGGAAAGACAGCAGTATGAGCAACGCCTTCCACACGAAGTTCCGAATCCTGAAAAGATAGCAACTCAAATGACTGACAGGATGCAAGAGTCACTTCAACTGACAGAAAAGCAATACAAGAAAATCTATAAGCTGAATCTGAAAGAGCAGAAAGAACATTTCCGTGTAGAACGACTGAAATTTATCGGAAGCAGCGTAAAACGCCCGGTTATCTCAGATATTTGTCATGTAGAAGGAATTGTAGTAAATATCTTAGGAGCAACCGTTCAAGAACTTCAGGACAACATAATGTGTGTGTTCATTTTACAGTTGCTAGGATCTGAAGAGAAGATTCTGAAAGCAGAGAAACAGATTGACGAAAACGGAGTAATCAGAGAAAGGGTAGAGGTGATTTAATGGATCAGCAGTATTTTGGAGTTTCACTGGAGAAATTACTGACTAGTGGAGGACAGACTTTATATATGGTGGCATGGTCATTGATCATCGGAACCATCATAGGAATCATTCTGGCATTGATCCTTGTGCTTTGCCACAAGGGCGGACTTGCAGAGAATCGGATTCTCTACAATATCGTAAGTATCTACATTAACATTGTAAGAAGCATTCCATTTGTAATCCTTCTTGTAGCAATCATGCCACTGACAAGAACAATTGTTGGAACTACGATTGGAAGTACGGCATCATTGGTACCACTTGTTATTTACATCAGTCCATATCTGGCACGATTGATGGAGAACAGTTTGTTGGAAATTAATCCGGGTATTCTGGAAGCAGCAGAAGCGATGGGAGCTACAACATGGCAGACTATTCGTTACTTCCTTCTTCCTGAGACACTGGGATCTATTGTTCTGGCACTGACAACTGGTACAATCGGACTTCTCGGAGCATCTGCGATGGCAGGATATGTAGGTGGAGGCGGTGTCGGAGATTTGGCACTGACTTATGGATACCAGAGAATGAACACACCACTGATGATTTTCACAGTTGTAGTACTGGTTATCTTTGTACAGATCCTTCAGTTTGCGGGAAATACAATTTCAAGAAAATTAAGACAGCATAAATAAATATCAGAGTTCTGTAAGAAACAAAAAAAACAGGACAACAAGCCTGGTAATAATAGTTGTGAGTGTTTACAGTCGCTGTGTAACGACAGCCGGACATGAGATAGATAAAAAGAATAGGGAGATTTAGATTATGAAAATGAAAAAATTTATTGCAAGTGTATTAGTAGCGGCAACAGCATTTGGTCTTGTGGCATGCGGAAACTCAGGAACAGGCGATTCAGCAAAGAGTGATTCATCAGCAAAAAGCACAGATAAGAAGGAAATCGTCTATGGAAAATCTCAGGGACCATATACAGAGCTTTTTGAAGATGCCATTGTTCCGATTCTTGAAAAAGAGGGATACACAGTAAAGGGCGTTGATCTTTCTGATCTTCAGACAGCAGACGTTGCATTAAATGACGGAGATGTTGATGTTAACGTTGAGCAGCATACAGCTTACATGGAAAATTTCAACAAGAGTTATAACGGAGATCTGGTAGCAATCAGCCCGATCCCGACAGTTCCGGCAGGTGTATATTCTGATAAATATGATTCGATCGACGATATTCCGAACGGTGCAAAAGTGGCAGTTCCAAACGATGCATCTAACACAGCACGGTGTTATCTGATGCTTCAGAAGATCGGCTGGATCAAACTGGATGAGAGTGCAGATCCATCCGCAATAACACAGGATGATATCACTGAGAACCCACATAACATTAAGTTTACAGAGATGAACAGTATGACAATCCCGGCTACAATGGCTGATTTTGATTATGTAGCAATTACAGGAAGTGTTGTATACAATGCAGGAATCGATGCTTCTACAGCACTTGCGAACGAAGATATCCAAGATTATCTTGTACTTCAGGTTGTAGTAAAAAAAGAGAACAAAGATGCAGCATGGGCACAGGCAATCGTAGATGCATATCATTCTGATGAATTCAAAGAGTATATGAAAAAAAATAATGATGGATTATGGTGGATCCCAGAAGAACTTCAGTAAGTGGTTCTGAGCGGAGTTAAAGAAAGCGAGGTAGAAGCCATGGATCAGACGGAAAAGTTAATTATAGATATAATTGATCAACATAGAGATGAAATTATTGAGTTTGCAAGAGATATTTATACACATGCGGAACTTGGATATAAAGAATTCCGTACCTCACAGAAATTTGTAAATAAGATGAAAGAACTGGGACTTCACACAGAAACAGGATTTGCCATCACAGGTGTAAAAGCATACCTGAATGAAGAGAAGAAGGAGAATGCAAGTCTTGCACTTTTAGGAGAGTTGGATGCTCTGAGAATCCCGGAACATGCCTATGTAAATCCTGAAACAGATGCGGCTCACTGCTGTGGACATCATGCACAGATGGCAGGCATATTTGGTGCGGCACTTGCACTTACAGTACCTGAGATTGCAGAAAAACTGGGTGGACAGGTAGTATTTTTTGCCACACCTGCAGAAGAGTATGGTGAGATTGAATTTAAGAATCAGCTGCGTGAGCAGGGCAAGATTCGCTATGGAGGTGGAAAATGTGAATTGATCCGTACAGGAGCGTTTGATGATATTGACCTCTGCCTGGCGCATCATATTCAGCCGGGAGATGAAATTCAAGTCGGAAGCGGAACAGGAAATGGCTTTGTATCAAAAGTAATCCGCTATTTAGGAAAAGCAGCTCATGCAGCCGGAGCACCTGACAAGGGAGTGAATGCACTTTCTGCAGCTTCTCTTGGCCTTCAGGCATTAGGGCTCAACCGTGAGACTTTTCGTGACGAAGACTGCGTCCGTGTTCATCCGATCATTACGAAAGGTGGAAATCTGGTTAATGTTATTCCGGATGAAATTGTGATCGAGACACTGGTAAGAGCGAAAACAATTGAAGCATTTACGGATGCGGCAAAGAAAACAGATCGTTCTTTTCAGGCAGGTGCAGTGGCGATGGGAGCAAAAGTAGAGATTACTACACTGCCGGGATACCTTCCGACACTTGCAGAACAGGCTTTGCCGGAGTTGAAGAGAGCTGCAGAACTTGCAGCACCGGAAGTACCTGTAAGAGAGGCTGCGGGACATTCCGGCGGTTCTACAGATGTAGGTGATGTGCAGCATCTGATGCCTGTTTATACATTCAATACAGGCGGTGTAAAAGGCGGACTTCATCAGATTAACTTTGAAGTGACGAATGAAGAAGAGGCTTATATTGATACAGCGAAAATGTTTGCATTGGCAGCATATGGATTGCTGAAAGAGAAAGCTGCAAGAAGTAAAGAACTGGTTAAAAATTACAAACCGGTATTCAAAGATTCTGCAGAATATACAAAATTTATGGAGCAGTTTGATTCTAAGGAAGTACTTGATTGATAGTTAAGGAATTTAGTTGTGTAAGGAACAATGCGGGAGATTATGAAGAAAATTACAATTTCATAATCTCCTGCGTTTTGTATGTTTACAGTCCTCAGGTCAATCGGATAATCTCTCGTCATGGCACTTCAGATATGTAATTGTGGAGAGCACGAAATATAGATCATTAAAAATCGTTGCAAATCATTTGCAACGATTCTATTATATAAAATAAAGAAACTGCTTAAAGCTATGAAACATGAGGTATACGAAAGACAGGAGGAATGAATAATGTATACACCTGCAAAAGAACGATACAATATCATGGAATATAACCGCTGTGGAAGAAGCGGATTACTGCTTCCCAAGATTTCGCTTGGCTTATGGCATAATTTTGGGGATGCATCCGATTATGAAAATATGAGGCAGCTTTGCTTCACAGCATTTGATAATGGTATCACACAGTTTGATCTTGCCAATAATTACGGTCCGGCTTACGGAAGTGCGGAGAAAAATTTCGGCAGAATATTAAAAGAAGATCTGATGCCATATCGTGATGAACTGATCATTACGACAAAGGCCGGATTTGATATGTGGGAAGGCCCTTACGGCAACTGGGGCAGCCGCAAATATCTGCTGGCGAGCCTGGATCAGAGCCTGAAACGTATGGGACTGGATTATGTGGATATTTTCTATCACCACAGAATGGATCTGGAGACACCGCTTGAGGAGACGATGGGAGCTCTGGCAACAGCTGTTTGTCAGGGAAAGGCACTCTATGTAGGACTTTCAAATTATGATGGAGAGACTTTGGAACAGGCAGCAGCGATCCTGAAAGATCTGAAATGCCCGTTTGTGATCAATCAGAACTGTTATTCTATATTTGACAGAACAGTAGAAAAGAATGGATTAAAGGATATGACCGGCAATCTGAAAAAAGGACTCATTACATTCAGTCCTCTGGCACAGGGACAGTTGACGGACCGTTATCTCAATGGGATCCCGGAAGACAGCCGTATTCGAAAGGACGGAAGATTTTTGAAAGAAAGTATTCTTACCGCAGAGCGTATGGAACAGATTCGTAAGTTAAATGAACTGGCGGCTCAGCGTGGTGAGAAGCTTGCGGATATGGCACTTGCCTGGCTTCTTCAGAAAAAAGAAGTTACCAGTGTCCTGATCGGTGCATCAAAAACGCAGCAGATCCTGGATAATATAAAAGCAATACACAGTGCGCCATTTACAGAGGAAGAATTGCAGAAGATTGATGAGTACAGTCTGTAGTCCTTGACATCCCGCCCGCTTATATGCTACGATTTAAATTACGAGTGGATATATGACAAACGCAGTGATGAAGAGAGTATGTAACAGGAAATCTTACAGAGAATCCCGTGAACTGCCGGTGAGGATGCCGCAGTGTGCTGCTGAGAGGGATAGGTGGAACGTTACAGAAGATGGCTTACTGAGCGGTGTGGATGAGCATTGATAAAGATGTAAGTTCACGAAGGGCTCCGCCCTTTACAGCGGTGAGGTGGAGTGAACAGCTTCACCCGCAGAGACTATCAGTTGCGAGACTGGCAGTGAATGGAAGTGGTAACACGGATTTTCGTCTTCCCTGAGATTTATGAATTGTAACAGAAGTTATGAGGAGTGAATTCAGGGAAGATTTTTTGTTTATATAGAAAAGAAATCTGTTGGCAGCCAAAGCCTGCAGGCAGCAGGTTATGTAGATATTCAGATCCTGCGAAGAAAATATATCCGGTAAACATAAAAGGAGAGAAAAAGACATGTGTGAAAAATGTAATAAAGGAAAATATTATATTACAACAGCAATCGCTTATGCATCAGGCAAACCGCACATCGGTAACACATACGAGATCGTGCTGGCAGATGCCATCGCAAGATATAAAAGAAGTCAGGGATACGATGTATTCTTCCAGACAGGAACAGACGAACATGGACAGAAGATTGAGCTGAAAGCAGACGAAGCAGGTGTTACACCAAAGGAATTCGTTGACAATGCATCATGCGAGATCAAGAAGATCTGGGATCTGATGAACACTTCTTATGACAAATTCATCCGTACAACAGACGAAGATCATGAAGCACAGGTTAAGAAGATTTTCAAAAAATTGTACGATCAGGGAGATATTTACAAAGGAGCTTACGAAGGAATGTACTGTACTCCGTGTGAGTCTTTCTGGACAGAGTCTCAGTTAGTAGACGGCAAATGCCCGGACTGCGGACGTGAGTGTAAGCCTGCAAAAGAAGAAGCATATTTCTTCAAGATGAGCAAATACGCAGACAGACTGATCAACTACATCAATGAGCATCCAGAGTTCATTCAGCCTGTATCCCGTAAAAATGAGATGATGAACAACTTCCTGCTTCCGGGACTTCAGGATCTGTGTGTATCCAGAACATCCTTCAAGTGGGGAATCCCGGTAGACTTCGATCCAAAACACGTCGTATACGTATGGCTTGATGCGCTGACCAACTATATCACAGGAATCGGATATGACTGTGACGGCAACAGCACAGAGCTGTTCAACAAGAACTGGCCTGCAGACCTTCATCTGATCGGAAAAGATATCATCCGTTTCCACACGATTTACTGGCCAATCTTCCTGATGGCACTGGATCTTCCACTTCCAAAACAGGTATTCGGACATCCATGGCTTCTGCAGGGCGACGGTAAGATGAGTAAGTCCAAAGGAAATGTACTTTACGCAGATGAACTGGTAGATTTCTTTGGAGTAGATGCAGTACGTTACTTCGTACTTCACGAGATGCCATTTGAAAATGATGGTGTAATCTCATGGGAGCTGATGGTAGAGCGTATGAACTCTGACCTTGCAAATACACTTGGAAACCTGGTAAACAGAACTATTTCCATGACAAATAAATACTTCGGCGGTGTTGTAACAGATAAGGGGGTTGCCGAGACAGAAGAAGAAAAGGCTGTCGATGCAGATCTTAAGGCTGTCACAGAAGATACTCCGAAGAGAGTCGATGCGAAGATGGATGAACTGCGTGTCGCAGATGCAATCACAGAGATCTTCGTACTGTTCAAACGCTGCAACAAATACATCGATGAGACAATGCCATGGGCACTTGCAAAAGACGAGGCTAAGAAAGATCGTCTGGAGACAGTTCTCTACAACCTGATCGAGAGCATCAAAGCAGGAGCAAAACTTCTGGAATCCTTCATGCCAGAAACATCTGAGAAGATTCTTGCTCAGCTTGGTGATGGAAAAGTAACAGAGAAACCAGAAATCCTTTTCGCAAGACTGGACGTCAATGAAGTAATGAAGAAAGTAGAAGAACTTCATCCACATGTAGAAGAGAAGGAAGAGGCAAAAGAAGAAGCTGACGAAGAAGTGATCGACATCGAAGCAAAACCAGAGATCACATTCGATGACTTCGGAAAGATGCAGTTCCAGGTTGGTGAGATCATTGCTTGCGAAGAAGTGAAAAAATCTAAGAAACTTCTCTGCTCACAGGTTAAGATCGGAAGCGAAGTAAAACAGATCGTATCCGGAATTAAGAAACATTACTCAGCAGAAGAGATGGTTGGTAAGAAGGTTATGGTTCTTGTGAACTTAAAACCTGCAAAACTTGCCGGAGTATTATCTGAAGGTATGTTACTGTGTGCGGAAGACGCAGAAGGCAACCTGGCACTTATGACACCGGAGAAAAATATGCCGGCCGGTGCAGAAATCTGCTAATGTAAGTATAGAAAGATACAAAGAAACTGGTTGATAATAGTTGGCTTTGTATATGAAAGAATGAAAATGAGGACGGAGGATTTTTGGAATCACCGTCCTTGTTTGATATATATCTCCAATATCCGACATCTATATACAGTATCTGTCACACAAGTTATCCACATGATGTGGATAAGTATGTGGAAAACCTTGGGATAAGGGTGGGATAACCATGAAATTCCTTGGGATAACGTGTGGAAAAGATGGGATAAATATTGGGATACTGGGGACAGGACATTTTTGATTTGGGACGGAGGATTTAAGACATTATTTTTGAAAATCCTCCGTCCCCGGAGGGATATATGATATTTGATACACATGCACATTATGACGATGAGCAGTTTAATGAGGACAGAGTAGAATTGCTGAATTCTATGGAAGAGCAGGGCGTTGGCACAATTATAAATGTCAGTGCAACATACAATTCATGCAGAAAGGTTATCGCACTTGCAAAGGAGTATCCATTTGTATATGCGGCAGTCGGGATTCATCCGGATGAGGTAGGAAGCCTGAATGAAGAGACCTTTGCACAGATGAAAGAGCTGTTTAAAGAGGAGAAAGTGGTTGCGGTAGGCGAGATCGGTCTGGATTATTACTGGGACAATGAGCCGAGAGAAGTGCAGAAAAAATGGTTCATACGGCAGCTGGAACTGGCAAGAGAGTTGGATCTTCCGGTTCTGATCCACAGCCGGGAGGCAGCGGCAGATACCATGGAGATTATGAAGGGGCATGCGAAAGGACTAAGCGGCGTGATCCATTGTTATTCTTATTCAAAAGAAATGGCACAAGAATATATCAAGATGGGATTTTACATCGGCGTTGGCGGAGTGGTAACGTTCAAGAATGCGAAGAAGTTGAAGGAAGTAGTGGAAAATATTCCGCTGACATCAATCGTACTTGAAACGGACTGCCCGTACATGGCGCCGGAACCAAACCGTGGAAAGCGCAATAATTCTGCTTATATCCGTTATGTGGCAGAGAAGATTGCGGAATTAAAGGGCATTACGTATGAAGAAGTAGTCGAACAGACGGAGAAAAATGCCAGAGATATGTACCGTTTATAGCTGACAAAATACGCTAAAAACATACAAAATTATCATAGCGTGCTATGAAATGTGAAATCAACCAATTGATGATCTGGGCAATCTGGTTATAAAACTTAATGTTCCGTCATACAACGGATGAATTCCTGACAGATAGAGGAATTTATCCGTTTTTTCGTGCCGGCAATTACGACAGGAAGCTTTACCGGAGGCGTAAGCGGCAGTGTCTTTACGTGCTCATGATGAAAGAGCTTGAAGTTACTGTATGGAAGGAGGCTTACGCCCTCCCCGATGGCAACGGCGCTGATGATCGATTCGACACGTCCGGTTCTTAGAATCTGTGGGTGGACCGGCACATTTGCGAACAATGCCTGACAGATCTGATAGACGGAGGTGTAGCGGTTCATCAGGATGAATGACTCGTCTGCAAGAGCGGAAAGTGATACGGGTCCGTCAAGCGGATGTCCAACGGGAAGGACGGTGACCAGTTCATCGTCCGCAAGATAGACGGAAGAAATGTCGCTCTGATCGGCTATCATCTGTTCCCGGCAGATAATAAGGTCATACTGACTGGATAGCAGTCCTTTTTTTAAGTCATTTTCTTCGACTTCATCGAGAATGAGATGAATGTCCGGATGGGATTCGGTGAACTGACGGAAATGTGCGGTCAGTCCGTACTGTGTCAGGATCGGCAGCGTTCCGATACGGAGTTCATTTTTATTTCCCATGGGAATCTTGTACTTCTTCATATGTCCGGTCATGATCTCATATTGCCGGCGAAGGGCCAGGGCATCCTGGTAAAAGGTCTCTCCGGCGGGGGTAAGGGAAGCCTTCCGACGGGAGCGGTCGAGCAGAGTGACGCCAAGCTCTTTTTCTAATTTTATGATCTGTTTTGAAAGTGCTGACTGCGAGATATTCAGTTCTTCAGCAGCGTCAAAATAGGTATTGCATTCAGCGATGGCAATAAAATACTGAATCTGATCAAATGTCATATCTGAGGTCTCCTTGGGTTAGGTAAAAATATAAAACAATTCATTCCGTTTTGGAATCAATTATAGCATAAGTGGAATTGATTTTCTATTGAGAGATTATTAGAATGGGAGGAAAGAGGATAAGTAAATCCGCAGATTTGAAATGATAATATGAAATAGGAGGATTATTTTATGGCAGCAAAAGTCACAGATCTCAGAAGTGCGTTAAAAATGTTAGAAGATATGCCGGGACAGCTGATTGAAACAGATGTGGAAGTCGAGCCGATGGCAGAGCTTTCCGGTGTATACCGTCATGTCGGGGCGGGCGGAACCGTTATGCGTCCGACCAAAGAAGGACCGGCAATGATATTTAACAATGTAAAAGGACATCCGGGAGCAAGAGTTGCGATCGGCGTGCTTGCGAGCAGAACAAGAGTCGGTGCATTGCTGGAATGTGATCCGAAAGATCTCGGAAAGAAATTATATCACAGCGTGGATAACCCGATCCCGCCGGTGCTGACAGAAGAAGCAGCACCTTGTCAGGAAGTTGTACACAAAGCGACAGATCCGGATTTTGACTTATACAAATTAGTACCGGCACCGACGAATACGCCGGTAGATGCGGGTCCGTACATTACGCTTGGAATGTGCTACGCATCGCATCCGGATACCGGAGTAAGTGATGTGACGATCCACAGACTCTGCATCCAGGGGAAAGATGAATTATCGATCTTCTTTACACCGGGTGCACGCCACATCGGAGCAATGGCAGAAAGAGCAGAAGAGCTTGGACAGCGTCTGCCAATCTCGATCAGTATCGGAGTAGATCCTGCAATTGAGATCGGCTCTTGCTTTGAGCCGCCAACAACACCGATGGGATATGATGAACTTGCAGTTGCAGGTGCCCTCAGGGGTGAACCGGTCAGACTTTGCAAATGCCTGACGGTAAATGAACGTGCGATCGCCAATGCGGAGTATGTGATCGAAGGGGAAGTTGTTCCGAATGTAAGAGTACAGGAAGATCAGAACAGCCATACAGGATATGCTATGCCGGAATTCCCTGGATATACAGGACCGGCAAGTGACCAGTGCTGGATGATCAAAGTAACAGCTGTAACACACAGAAAGAACCCGATCATGCAGACTTGTATCGGACCGAGTGAGGAACATGTATCTATGGCCGGAATCCCGACGGAAGCAAGCATTTACGGAATGGTGGAAAAGGCAATGCCTGGAAGACTTCAGAACGTATATTGCGCTTCACCGGGCGGCGGAAAATATATGGCCGTTCTGCAGTTTAAGAAGCTTACGGCCAGTGATGAAGGAAGACAGAGACAGGCAGCACTTCTGGCATTCTCTGCATTCAGTGAGCTGAAACATGTATTCCTGGTTGATGAAGATGTAGACTGCTTTGATATGAACGATGTACTGTGGGCGATGAATACAAGATTCCAGGGAGATGCAGATATTATTACAATTCCGGGAGTCAGATGCCATCCGCTGGATCCGTCCAATGATCCGAGCTGCTCCGGCAGTATCCGCGATCACGGAATCGCATGCAAGACAATCTTCGACTGTACTGTTCCGTATGATCAGAAAGACAGATTCAAGCGTGCACAGTTCATGGATGTAGATCCGGAGCATTGGGTGAAATAAGATGTGCAGGGAGAGTAGAGAAGATAAGGAATGTCTTCTGACGAAAAGCAGAAAAGACAAAAAGGACAGAAAACGCATAGTTGTGGCGGCAACCGGCGCGAGCGGTCTTCCAATCCTGAAAATGTGTCTGCAGATCATCCGGGGGGATTCAGACTATGAATCCATTCTGATTTTAAGTGACAGTGCGAAAATCACATTACAGCAGGAAACAAAAGACACAGTAGAAGAAATCGAAGCACTTGCAGATCAGGTATGTGATACAAAAGATATCGGAGCCGGACCGGCAAGCGGATCCTTCCGTACGGAAGGAATGCTGATCGTTCCATGCAGTATGAAGACTGTGGCAGGTATCCACAGCGGCTATGCAGACAATCTGATCTTGCGAGCGGCAGATGTGACGATCAAGGAACAGCGGACACTGGTCCTTGCAGCAAGAGAGACTCCGCTCAGTGCGATACATCTCCGTAACCTTTCCGAACTTGCGACGATTCCGGGGGTCCGGATCATTCCGCCGATGATGACATTTTACCATCAGCCGGAGAATATCGAAGAGATGACATATCATATTGCGGCAAAGCTGGTGGAACCGTTCGGGATAGAGGCGAGAGAATACCGTCGATGGACCGGACTTGTGTAGAGAAGGGAGTGTCACAGTATGGAGACCGATAACTTCTGGGAAATAAAGAAAAAGCTGACATTTACTGAGATCTGTGTGGAAGTTCGCAGACTCGGCGATGATTACCACATATTAGTAAGCGGTGGGGAATGCCCACATATAGGCTGTACCGTCCTTGCGATTCCAAGACCGTCTCTTGACGGTAGCGGCAAGATGAGCAGCACGGCATCGGTACTGAACGTGACGGGCCATAAGGACGAGGAAGTATGTCGTTATCTTGCTGAGAAAGTATCGGCAGGAAAGAAAACGACCGTGGTGTGTACCGGAGGTATTCACATGGACGGGATCACGAAAGAACAGATTGCGGAAATTGTGGAAGCCATGCGGATAATTGCGGGGGAAATCGTGGACAAGTAATGGCCTCAAAAGGAGTAATATGTTTAATAATTACGAAATTGTAGAATACACACACAGCCTTCCATTCCAGATCCAGAACTTCACAGGCCGGACCATACAGGACGACCGGGGCGATATCAAAGACGTTCTGGAACACTGGCATCAGGAGCTAGAGATTGTATATACATTTGAAGGATATGCATTACATTACATCGATGGAAAAGTTCACCGGGCAGCACCGGGAAAATTATTCGTTACCAATTCAGAGAGTATTCATAAAGTAATATCCGATGAAGGAACACTTGGAATACCAGAAGTAATTGCAGTAGTACTTCTGGTAAATGTAGACTTTGTAAAAAAGCTGGTTCCGAACCTGGAACAGATGTATTTCCTGCCGGAGGCAGATTCGGATATGGAGAAAATCGAACAGCTGATGAAAGAATTTTCTGGCTATGCCGGGAAAGAAAAAGAGCATGAACCGTATGAAAATCTAAGACTTATGTCTATGTTGTATGAGCTGATGTATCTTTTATGCCGGGATGATCTGGTGGTAAGGGAAACGGTATTTCCAATCAATAATCAGAAGAATCTGGAGCGTTTAAGAGGAATTATGCAGTACGTGGAGGTACATTATACAGAAGAGATCACGCAGTATGAGGTGGCAGAAAGATTCTATTTTACCAAAGAATATTTTTCCAGATTTTTCAAAAAGAATACGGGCATGACATTTAAGGAATATGTCATGCATTACCGTCTGAAACAGGCATATGATCCGATTGTGTATACGGAACGATCAATTCTGGATATTGCGCTGGATTGCGGATTTGCGGATGCCAGAGGACTGATCAATGCGTTCAAACGGGTGTATGGAGATACGCCGTATCAGTACCGGAAGATGCATATGCAAAAGAAAGAACATGAAACAAGATAATAGAAACATTGCCGGGAAATTGTATTTTCCGGCTTGTTTTTTATGTAAATAAAAGAGAAGATGTGCAATTTTTTGTAATTTTAAAGCTAATAATTGTAAAGAAGACATTTGCAAAAAGAGGTAAGATAATACCGTCAACAAGATGCATGCATTTCGAAATGAAAAAATAATCAGAGATTTTGAGAAAGGGAATTTTTATGAATACGAAAGTTAGCGTAAAGGAAAAGATCTGTTATGGTATCGGTTCAGGAGGCGGAAATATCATTACACAGATCCTGGGAACATTTTTAACAGCTTACTATACGGATTCAGTCGGAATCGCAGCTGCGGCAGTTGGAACGATGATGCTGGTTGCAAGACTTCTGGATGGTATCAGCGATGTCATGATGGGTGGAATCGTTGATAAGACAAGAACAAAATGGGGAAAAGCAAGACCGTGGATCCTGATCAGTGCGCCGGTTATCTGTATCGGTCTGATCCTGACATTTAACGTGCCGGAATCACTTAGCAGCTCGGCAAAACTGATCTATGCGTATATTACATATGTATTTTTGAACTGTATTGCATTTACTGCATACATGATCTCACATACGGCACTTCTGTCACGTGTGACATTAGACGTCAATGACCGTCAGAGTATGACATCCATTAACCAGATCGTCAATAACGTTGTACAGCTTATCGTTACTGGATTTACGATCAAGTTCGTAACAGCAGTCGGATGGAGAAGTGTATCTATCGTATACGGCCTGCTCACAGCGCTGATGCTTCTGATTTGCTTCTGGGGAGTCAGAGAACATCTGGATATGGATGCAGAGACAGAAGAAGTAAAAGTAGAGACGGTTCCGTTAAAAGAAGCAGTTCCGGCTATTTTAAAGAACAAATATTTCTACCTTGTAGCAGCATTATTTATCCTGGTACTGAGCATTGCGTCAGGCAACGGATCCATGACTGTATATTATTGTGGAAATATTTTAAAAGACATGAACATGATGACACCACTTTCTATGGCACTGACACTTCCGGTTATTATTGGAAACTGTTTTGTACCTGCAATCGTTAAGAAAATGGGACATCAGAAGACACTGATCCTCAGTTCGATCCTGATGCTGGCGGGTTTCCTGATCGTGGCAATTAATCCTTACAGCGGAACACTTGCTATTGTCGGAACAGTCGTAAGAGGATTTGGAAATGGAGCAATCTTCGCTTGTGGATTCGCATTATCGGCTCAGGTTGTTGACTATGGTGAGTGGAAATTCAATGTGCGTTCTGAGGGACTTGTAAACAGCTGTGTAAGCTTTGGACAGAAAGTAGGATTAGGACTTGGAGCAGCTATCGCAAGCTGGATCATCGCAGCCGGCGGATATGTGGGAACTGCAAAAGTACAGACAGCATCTGCCAACTCAGCCATCATCTTTGCATATGTATGGTTTGGCGTAATCCTTGCAGCACTGCTTCTGGTAGTCAGTCTGTTCCTGAACATCGATAAATATGAAGGACAGATCAAGAAAGATCTGGAGCAGAGACACAAAGCGTAAGCAATCATAAAAGAATACCTATAAAAATATTTGAACAAATCAAACTGGCAGGAGAGAAGGACAATGTGTAAATTAGTATTCGATCAAGAAAAATATACAGTAGAAACTGTCACAATGGAGGGACAGACACTTACTTACCGGGCATATGAGGATATTCCGTATGTAACTAATCCGGTTGATGACAAGATGGAGAGACTCAGCATATTTGTACCGGAAGTATTCTACGAAGGAAAATCTGTGAATGGATATAACCTGGAAAATGCACCGATTTTTCTGCCGAATACAATCGGCGGATATATGCCGGGACCACAGGAACGACCGGGAAAGAATATACATGGGAAGACAAATGCAACATTTTTCGCGTTGCTTCATGGATATGTTGTAGTATCTGCGGGAGCGCGTGGAAGAGAGATGGAAGATGCAGACGGAAAGTTCTTAGGCTGTGCACCAGCAGCACTTTGCGATCTGAAAGCAGCGATCCGTTTCCTGCGCCATAATGCAGAGACCATTCCGGGAGATGTGAATAAGATCATTTCCAACGGAACCAGTGCAGGCGGGGCAATGTCTTCTCTTCTTGGAAGCACAGGTGATCATCCGGACTATGAGCCATATTTAAAAGAGCTTGGAGCAGCAGAAGAAAGCGATGCGATCTATGCAGCATCCTGCTATTGTCCGATCACCAATCTGGATCATGCCGACATGGCATATGAGTGGGAATTCTGCGGATTAAATGATTATTCCAAGAAGATCGAGATCCCTCCGCAGGAAGGGGAGACGGATCCGACATTCATCGTGGATGAAGGAACGATGACCGAAGCACAGCAGAAGATGGCAGAAGAATTAAAGTCATTATTCCCGGCTTATGTGAATGGACTTGGTCTGAAAGACACGGCGGGAAATGCACTGGAACTGGATGAGAACGGAGACGGAAACTTCAAAGAATATGTTCTTTCTTATGTGAAGAAATGTGTACAGAAAGAGTATGAAAAAGGCACCGATCTGTCAGGCCTGGACTGGATGACGATCGAAAATGGTACCGTAACAAAAGTGGATTTTGACAAATACATCAGATTCCGTACACGTATGAAAGCGACACCGGCATTTGATAACGTATCTATGGGAACGCCGGAAAATGAGCTGTTCGGAACGCCGGATACAAAATATCGTCACTTCACTGCCTTCAGTAAAGAACACAGTGCAGTGAAAGGAGAACTTGCCGACGGCCAGCAGATCAAGATGATGAATCCGATGAATTATATCGCAGATAACAAAGCAGTAAAAGCAGAACATTTCCGCATCCGTCACGGAGCAGTCGACAGAGATACATCACTGGCAATCTCAGCAATGCTGACGGCCAGCCTTGAGAATCATGGAGTAGACGTAGAACTTCAGTATCCATGGGGCATGCCGCATGCCGGAGACTACGACCTGGAAGAGTTATTCGCATGGATCGATAAGATTTGTGGATAGTGTGAATATGAAAACAGGAAGGACGTATGAAAAAACGAAAGTTTTTTCATACGTCCTTTTGTCATACCATAGTATGCAAGAGATTAATCGGGTTCCAACTTATTAGTATTCCGCCAGCTTCTTGGCGAAGTCCCATAGACATTCTTAAATGCTCTGGAAAAATGTAACTGATTTGGATATCCTACAGCATTCCCGATATCAGCAATAGACAGAGATGTTAACTTCAAAAGTTCGGCAGCTTTTGTCATACGGTAACTAATCAGAAATTCCTGTGGCGATTTTCCGATGGTATCGTGAAATATTTTCCCAAAATAACTCCGGTTCAGACCGCAAAAGGCTGCAATATCTTCAATCGTAATATTGTTCTGGAAATTCTGTTCAATATAAGATAAAGCTTCTTTTATGTAAAAATCCCTGATCTTTCCACTCTGATTCATGCGCACGGTAGCAGCGGAACGCATGAAATAATCTAAAAACAGATATAAATGGCCGATCATATGAAATGGCGACTCGGAAGAAGAACCCGGATGCCGGGCAATATATAGCATTTCGTTCATCATTTCATTGCGAAGGTCTTTTGAACCGGCGTGATAGACCGGATGATCGGGACTGAGTCCGGCGGTAGAAACAATCTCTTTAGCGCGGAGTCCGTCAAATTCAACCCAGGTATATTCCCATGGCAGATCCTGATCTGCAATATAAGTATTGATCTGATTAGGAAATAACATAAAACCCTGTCCGCTTTTTATTTGATATTCTATCGTGTTACCAGAAGAATCATTGGCCATTAAGGTACCGGTGCCGGATATTACATAATGAAAGACATAATGATTTCTGGCAGCAGGTCCGAAAGAATGTGAAGGTTCACACTGTTCCCAGCCGTACTGATACAAACCGATATCTACAAAATTCTCATTTGGAAAAACAGAAAATAAAATGTCACTCATACGACACCTCCTTTTTCATCAGTATATACCAAAATGCTAGATGACTTCAATATATAACGGGAAAAGTTGCATTTTACTATAAAACATATAAAATCAAGATATTTATAGACGCATTATGATATGTTACAATTCATTTGTAATAGATGAAAAGCAAAAACCTGACGATGAAAACAGATAAATATCCCGGGAAAGGTTCAAAATCAGGAAGGAACGGAGTAAAAAGGAGTTTTGGAACATGCATAGGAAGTACAGGAAACTGGTAAGTGCCGGACTGGTTCTTACGATGGCTGGGGCTATGATGCTGCAAGGATGCGGACAGAAAAAAGAGACAGGAAAGACAGAAATAGAACTTGTGCAGTATAAACCGGAAGCAGTAAAAACTTTTGAGAAAATAGAAGAAGAATTCAACCGCACACATGATGATATTCATCTTACGATTGAATCTCCGAATGATGCAATGACTGTTTTGAAGACAAGATTTATTCGAGAGGATAACCCGGATATCATCGGAATCGGAGGAGAGGTAAGCTATTCGAACTTTATTGATTCGGACATGTTGATGGATATCTCAGACTACAAGGGACTGGATGATATCAAAGAAGCATACAAAGAAATTGATAAAAACCTGGAGTTTGTTCCGGAAAAGGGAACTTATGCAGTCCCGTATGCGGCAAATGCAGCAGGAATTCTTTACAACAAAGCAATGTTCGAAGAACATGGATGGAAGATTCCGACAACATGGAATGAACTCATGAGCCTGTGTCAGGAAATGCAGGATGAAGGAATCCAGCCATTTTATTTTGGATTTAAAGATACATGGACCTGCCTTGCACCATGGAATGCGATCGCGGTAGACCTTGCACCGGCAGATGTATGTGCACAGGTGAATCGTGGAAAGACAACATTTTCGAAAGAATATAAAGAAGTAGCGGAACGTATGCTGGAACTACTTCCGTATGGACCGGATGACCCGTTTGCATATGATTACAACGGAGCATGTACAGCATTTGCAAAAGGTGAATCTGCAATGTATACAATCGGAAGTTACGCAATTCCACAGATCCAGACGGTGAATCCGGATATGGAGATTGATTCGTTTGTAATGCCGGCAAGTAATAACACGGAAGAAAATCAGTTGAACTCAGGAATAGATCTTCAGTTCTGCGTCATGAAAGACTGCAAGAACAAAGAGGCAGCATATGAAGTGTTAGATTTTCTATTGAAAGATGAAAACGTACAGGCGTATCTGGACGATCAGAAAGCAGTCCCTTGTAAAGAAGGAGATTTTGAACTGGCATCAACACTTGATGGAATGAAAAAATACATAAAAGAAGGAAAGATGTCTGATTTCCAGGATCATTATTATCCATCGGAAATGGCGGTAGACGCACAGATCCAGACATTTCTGATGAAAAAAGATCCAAAAGCATTTCTTAAAAAATTCGATACAGACTGGGTAAGATACAATCGTGATATTATCCGTAAAGTTGAGGATTACGAGAAATCTCATAATAACTAAGAGAAAAAAGTTACTGGTAATACGGAAATTCAAGGAGTTAGTACGATGAAAAAGAATAAATTAAATGATAGAAAGCGGACATTTCTTCTGATCACGATTCCGATTGTTGCATTATTTTTCTGCTTCAATACGCTGCCGCTGATCAAAGGAGTGATCTATAGTTTTACCAACTTTAAAGGTTATGGAAGTTATGACTGGGTAGGACTTCGGAATTATAAGGATCTGTTTACGGATTCCAGAGTCGGAGGCTCCTATATCTTTACATTTAAACTGGCAATTGCGGCGACAATCCTGACAAATGTACTGAGTCTTCTGATGGCACTCGGATTGAACAGTAAGATTAAGTTCAAAAGTGCACTAAGGGGTGCATATTTTATCCCGAATGTACTGGGAGCACTGGTGGTAGGATATATTTTCAACTACTTCTTTACTTATATTCTTCCGGCGTTTGGAAAAATGATCGGAAGTGAGACATTTAGCTCCAGTATGCTTTCGAATACAAAGCTTGCATGGATTGCAATCGTGATCGTGTGTGCATGGCAGTCGATCGCAATGAATACAATCATTTATATTTCGGGACTTCAGACGGTTCCGGAGGATGTGTATGAAGCAGGAGCCATTGACGGTGCCACAGGATGGAAGAAATTCAAGAACCTGACATTTCCACTTATCATTCCATTTTTCTCTATTAATATGGTTCTGAGTGTAAAAAACTTCCTGATGGTATTCGACCAGATCATGGCATTGACCAAAGGTGGTCCTGCCCAGAGTACAGAATCTATTTCATACCTGATCTATAATAACGGAATGAGCGGCGGTCAGTTCGGATTCCAGAGTGCGAATGCAGTCATTTTCTTTATTGTGATCGTAGTGATCTCGGTAGCACAGATGACCATCACCGGTAAGAAGGAGGAACAGTTGTAATGAAAAAAGTTGGGAAAGAAAGAATAAACTGGCCTGTAACGATTCTTTTGATCGCAGGGGTGATCACTGTCATATTTCCGTTATATATGACCGTTGTCATTGCACTGAAGAAGCCTTCGGAGATGACAAATGATATTGCGGGAATATTATCGCTTCCAAAGCATTTCAGCCTGAGTAATTTTGCAGAGGCAATGAAAGTAACGGATTTCTGGAATTCACTGGGAAACAGCCTGCTGATCACGATCGTGACGGTAGTGTTTGCCATTCTGATCCACTCACTGCTTGGATATGCAATTGCACGAAATAAGGCACATAGCAAATTTTATAAATTCATTTATTTTTACGTTGTCAGCGGTATGTTCGTACCATTTGCAATCCTGATGATGCCGTTGGTAAAGGAAACCGCTATTCTTGGCTTAGACAATCGGCTGGGCGTGATCCTGCTGTATCTGGTCTTCTATATGCCGATTAACGTGATGCTGTACAGCGGCTATCTGAAAAACATTCCGCTGGCAATGGAAGAAGCCGCAGAAATTGACGGGGCATCTGCTTGGAAAACCTATTGGACAGTTATTTTCCCAATGATGAAGCCAATGCACGCAACCGTTGCGGTTCTGACCGCTCTGGGTACTTGGAACGATGTTATGACACCGCTGGTAATCATGTCCGGCACAAAGGGAACAACCTTGCCGCTGGCACAGTTGAACTTCCAGACACAGTTCGGTACAAACTACAACTTGGCGTTTGCATCGTACTTGCTGGCATTGATTCCGATTCTGATTTTCTATGTGATTTGCCAGAAGCAGATTTTGAACGGTGTTGCAAATGGTGCAGTAAAGGGTTAAGGTGATCAAGTAAATGCAGTTAAAAAATGAGATTATGTTGATTACCTATGCGGACAGCATGGGCAACAATTTAAAGGATTTACACAAGGTTTTGAATCAGTACTATGCAAACGCCGTTGGCGGCGTGCACATTCTCCCATTCTTTCCGTCCTCTGCCGACCGTGGCTTTGCTCCGATGTGTTATGATCGGGTTGACCCGAATTTCGGAACATTTGCAGATGTAGAGGCAATCGGAAAAGACTATTACCTGATGTTTGACTTCATGGTCAATCACATCTCTGCACATTCGGCTTATTTTCAGGATTTCCTGCAAAAGAAAGACCAGTCTGCTTATAACGATTTCTTCATCCGCTATTCTGATTTCTGGGAGAACGGAGAACCGACACAGGAGCAGGTGGACTTGATTTACAAGCGGAAGCCACGTGCTCCGTACATCGAAGTAGAATTTGCAGACGGCAGCAAAGAAAAAGTCTGGTGCACGTTCTGCGAAGAACAAATTGATTTGGACGTACGAAAAGATGCTACCAAGCAGTTCATCAAGCAAACATTGGTGGATATGTGTCATCATGGTGCAGCTGTCATTCGTCTGGATGCATTCGCTTATGCAATTAAGAAACCGGATACCAGTTGTTTCTTTGTAGAACCGGACATCTGGGAACTGCTCTATGACATTGAAAAGACAGTCAAGGCAGAGGGTGCAGAAATCCTGCCGGAGATTCACGAGCATTACACCATCCCGATGAAAATTGCAGACAAGGGCTTTTGGATCTATGACTTTGCCCTGCCGGTTCTGACCCTGCACGCTCTGTATAATCACACAGGCGTTTATCTGAAACAGTGGATGGAACGCTGCCCGATGCATCAGTTCACCACACTGGACACCCACGACGGAATCGGCATTGTCGATGTAAAAGACTTGCTGCCGGATGAAGAAGTGGACAAGGTAAAGGAACAGATGTACCAGCAGGGGGCAAATGTAAAGAAGATTTACAGTTCCGAAGCGTACAACAACCTCGATATTTATCAGGTCAACACCACGTATTATTCAGCGTTGGGCAATCAGGATGATGCGTACTTGCTGGCAAGAGCCATTCAGTTCTTTGCACCGGGCATCCCGCAGGTTTATTATGTGGGGATGCTGGCAGGCAGCAATGATGTGGACTTGATGGAACGTACCAAGAATGGACGGGACATCAACCGGCATTATTACTCGCTGGAAGAAGTGGCAGAACAGCAGCAGCGTCCAGTCGTACAGAAATTGAAAAAGCTGATGGAACTGCGGAACACGCATCCGGCGTTCTCGCTGGAGGGTACGATTTCCATTCAGGCAGAGGGTGACCGCCTGCAAATTGTTCGTACGTATCAGTCGCA